>Ga0105050_10002625_pt1 | contig 25491 bp, 24 predicted proteins | sample FRY01_FD_78088 | JGI IMG/M metagenome (GOLD analysis project Ga0105050, IMG submission 78088) | Freshwater microbial communities from Lake Fryxell liftoff mats and glacier meltwater in Antarctica - FRY-01 | ecosystem: Environmental > Aquatic > Freshwater > Ice > Glacier meltwater ...
AAAAAAGTTTTAAAAAAATATACATCTACTATTTGCGCGAATAGCGCCTTGTAAGAAAGTACCTTATTAGCATATCTTGCGAGGACAAAACTGCGCAGCAGTTCTTCTGGTAGCAATATATGCGTGTATTAAAAGAGATGGGGGACCTAGGGGGGTTAGATCGGGAACCCCCGCTAGTGCTGCACGCAAGGTGCCATAGAGATTTTGATAAAAGAAAAAAGATTTTTTAGAGAAAAAAAGATGTTTGAAAAAGTCGCTGTCTCTCTGCCGCTTGCCCGCGTAGAGCACCTAGAGACTTTGAATGAAGAGAAACATTTTAAAGAAACATGATATTGAGAAAAGATGTTTGAAAAGAGAAAATGGTTTTTATAAAATGACCACTAATCACCTGTGGCTGTGTAAGACGCAAAAAGACTTGTATTTTCTGCCAGCGTTTTCTACACTTTCACACGGAAATACGGTAGGGGATTGTATGAAAAGACTTATTATAGGTAAAGAAGAATGGTGCAGTTTTCCAGAATTGGGGTTTCCTGCTATTAAATTTAAAACAGATACGGGAGCCACAACGTCTTCTTTGCACGCGCTAGAAATAAAGACTTTTTTTAAAGATGGTAAAGAGTACGCACATTTTATTACACAACTCCAGCGAGGAAGGCTTTCGCCAAAAGTACCTTGCGTGGCGCTTATTTCTCGTCGAAAAGTGGTTACCAGCTCCAATGGATTTAGAGAAAAACGAATTGTTATTAAAACAATTCTTAAACTTGCAGAAAGAATATGGCCTGTTGAATTGACTCTTGCTAATAGAAGCTCAATGCGTTATCGTATGTTGCTCGGTAGAGAAGCAATGCAAAACATGCTTATTAAGCCCCGTAAATCATTTTTTTTAGGTAAATATCCACCTTCTTCACCATCAACATAAGGGCACACTCGTGAGAATTGTTCTTCTTGCAAGCAATCCTGAGTTATTTTCAAACAAGCGCATCATGGAAGCCGCCGAAAAACGCGGGCATCAGGTTCGATTTATTAACATCGAACAATGTTATATGAATATTTGCGCTAAAAACCCAGAGATTCACTACCACGACGGAAAAATTATTAGTGAAGTTGATGTGGTAATTCCTCGCATTAAACCTGCTATCACTTTATATGGAAATGCAGTACTACGACAATTTGAATTAATGGGAGCTCTGTGCCTTAATAGTCCAATTGCAATCAGTAAGTCACGGGATAAATTACGCTCACTCCAAATTCTTTCTCAACATGGCATTGATATTCCTATAACTGCATTTGCTCATTCTCCGCAAAATACAAAAGACATTATTTCTTTAGTCGGTGGCGCACCTCTTATTATTAAGCTTCTTGAAGGAACACAAGGAATTGGCGTTGTGCTTGCCGAAACTCAAAAAGCGAGCGAAAGCGTTATTCGCGCTTTTAAAATGTTAAAAACTTATATTCTTGTGCAAGAGTTTATTAAAGAATCAGCCGGACAAGATCTTCGTTGTTTTGTGGTAGGAGACAAAGTAGTCGGTGCAATTCAACGTACCGCTTCTGACGGAGACTTTAGGTCCAATATCCATCTTGGAGGAGTTGCCGAACCGATAAAAATTACTCCCCAAGAACGTAAAATTGCTATCAAAGCTGCAAAAGCAATGGGCCTGCATATTGCAGGAGTTGACGTTATCCGTTCGCTAACGGGACCCAAAGTACTTGAAATTAACTCATCACCTGGCATTCAGGGCATAGAAACTGCAACAAAAATAGACATTGCTGATTTGATGATTGAATATGCAGAAAAGCTTTTTGAAAAGAAAAACCAAAAAAGTTAACATCCACTAAAGAAACTAATTCAAAAATAAGGACGATCATGAAAACATATAAATTTTCGATGCAAAAACTTGTAAGAGACAAAGTAATTGACCAAATAGAAGAAGAAGGCGGAGTTGTTGAAGCATATGAAATTGAAGACAAGATTGAATTTCTTGATGCAATAACTCAAAAAATTGTTGAAGAACTTGAAGAAGTTTTTTCTTGCAAAGGCAAAGAAGATCTTATTGAAGAGCTTGCTGATCTTGAAGAAGTATTTACAACTTTTAAAGAGTTGGTAAACGTCAAGCAATCAGAAATTGATGCGGCGCGCGCAAAAAAACTTAAGGAAAAAGGCGGATTTGAAAATCGCATTTTCTTGGAAACCATGGAAGTAGAAAAAGGTTCTCGCCTTTATAAACACTGCATGGCAAACCCTAACAAATACCCAGAAGCTACTGACGAAGACGAAAACGAGTAAGCTTAATAAGCTTACCAACTCACGCTTTGAGGTAAAAAATTACCATTCTTCCCTGTTTTGTGTACTCTTTAAGCAAGAATGGTTTTTTACTATAGAGGATTTTCGATGCTAAGTTCGTGTGTAAATCGTTTTTTTGAAACGTTAGAAATTGTTGATGGAACCGTATGGAGCTATCTTGCTGTCCCTGCAATTTTACTTTTTGGAATCTGTTTTTCAACAAAATCTCGTTGGATTCAAATTTTTGGAATTGGTAAAATAGGGAACATTTTTAAACATTTTCTTAAAAAAACACACTCAAAAAACGAACGGGGCATTCACCCTCTGTATGCTTTTTTTGCTGCCATCGGCGGTTGTATAGGAGTTGGTAACATTATCGGGGTATGCACAGCCGTACAAATCGGCGGACCCGGCGCAGTGTTTTGGATGTGGGTTGGCGCCCTCCTTGGCATGATAATAAAATACTCAGAAATTTACTTAGGAGTTAAATACCGCGTACATAACGCACACCATGGTTATGATGGTGGGCCTATATACTATCTTAAAAAAGCTGATCGTTCTGGATTTCTTTCGGTGCTTTTTTGCCTTTTAATGTGTATCTACGGTGCCGAAATTTATATATTCCGCGTGGTCACCAGTAGCATTGTCGTTGGATGGGGATGGAACCATAATCTGGTAGTTGTTCTTCTTCTTGCCGCAATCTTAGGGGTAGGCAAAAAAGGACTTGATACTGTCGGGCACATGAGCAGCATTGTCATTTCGGTCTTTCTTGTAACTTTTGCAAGCGTTGCAGGATGGGTTTTTTACCAAAATCTCTCAAGCATTCCTGGAGCCTTTAGCCTTATATTCAAAACGGCATTCACTGGTCACGCTGCAGCGGGAGCTTTTGCGGGTAGTGGAATCTTGCTTACCATGTCAAGCGGTATAAAACGTGCATGCTATTCGGGCGATATTGGGGTTGGGTACGCTTCAATTATCCATTCAGAATCTGCAGAAGCTGTTCCAGAAAAACAAGCCGCTTTAGGCATCGTTGGTATATTTCTTGATACCTTCGTAATTTGTACCATCAGCGTACTTCTCATTATTGTCACCGGGCTGTGGAATCAGGGAATTAATGAAAATTTTGTGGTAGCACAAGCACTCAGCAAACATATTCCTTCGATTAGCACTTTGTGGCCGTTTTTCATCTTCCTTCTGGGATACTCAACATTGATTGCCTTCTTTACTGCGGGAAGAAAAGCTGCTGAATTTTTGTGGCCACGCCATGGGTCTATCGCCTATAGCATTTACGCAACGCTCGCATTCCTTACTTTTTCATTTGTCGGAACCTCAGCACATGTTATGACCATAATGTCCATGACAGGAGCCCTTCTTTTACTGCTTAATCTCTATGGCATATTCCGACTCAGAAAAAATATTTCTTTTGTTCTTCCTCCCCAATAATATTGTATAGATCACTTGCTCTTGGGTAGAGTATTTTCTATGAGGGACTTTCCATTGGGGAGAATTTTGAAATGTATTCAAATACCAAAACGGTAATCGTTGGCAGCTATGCTTTACTAATTTTAAGCGCATCATTCGCACGAGGATCAGAACTAGAGAGGATAATCGAATTTCAAGAAGCACACTCCCCGCGTGGCGCAAGACGAGTGACGGCCCTAGGTGCAAGCGCTATGGTATCATATTCAGGACATTCCCAAAGACAACTTCCTCCTCCGCCGCCATACCCTTTTAACCAACAAAGTGAAGAAATCGGCTCGCCCCTTGTAACTCCAGAATACAACCCGCAACAAAACGTTTCTTTTTTTATTCCTTCGGCAGATGAAGCTCTCGAAAATCCTGTTAGTCGTATTACTACGCTGGTAAAAGATATTGAAGTAGCGTTACAAAAAATTGCAGAAACACCAAAAATAAGTTTATCTGCGCGCAAAAGAAAAAAACTTCCTGCAACTCCCTCAACTTCAGAGCCCACTTACTATGACAAGCAACTTTATAAAGCTATTAGTGAAAATAATACCGAACGGGCAAAATCCTTACTCTTACCCAAAAACAAACCCGAAAGAGCTGCAAATCCCAATACACTTTTTAGCAAGGGAACTGCCCTTCATGCAGCCGTTATAAACAGATACGAAGAAAGTGTGAAAGTGCTCTGTGACTACAAAAAAACGAATCCTAATATTAGAGATAGCCAAGGTAATACTCCACTACATTATGCAACCACTGATGAGATAACTTATTTGCTAATAAAAAAAGGTGCTGATCCAACAATTTTAAATAATATGGCCCTAGATGCTAGGGAGTACGCAAGGCTTGCGGGAAAAAGCTCCCTTGCCATGATTATGGAAACTGCTCTTGAAAAAGAGAAACGAGCGCACGCACTAGAATTATTTAGAGCTCGTGCATCGCAAGAAAAGACCATGGAGGCTGAAACCCTCCAAGAATCATTAAAGTGCCTCGCCTGCATTGAGCCGCTCCCCCCAAAACTAAACGAAAGATTTGCGCCTTTTAGCTGTGGCCATACAGAGATGTGCAAAAAATGCTTTGAGGAATCTTGGAAAAAAGGCACAAAAGTTTGTGTTGTGTGCAGGGCAGACACTCTAGAGATTGCAGTCAGTGGCCTTGGGGAAGCTATCGACCAGAAAAACCCATCAAAGCCTGCCGCACAAGATGACGAAGCATATATGGAACTTCTTGCACTAAGCCTCGATTTTGAAAACGAACTGGAAGAAGATGAGTGGCTTTAGCTTCGTTCCCCTAAAATACTCTTTTATTATGCGTTTTTACTAAAAAAAATACTTTTGCTTTCAAGAATAAATATTTCATACTTTTGGTAACTAGATATACATACATAAAAAGGGAGTGATGCATGCTTACTCAGTTTAATAATCACATAAAGTTACTTTTTTCTTATGTGCTTTGTTCTCTAAGTATCACCCCCATACTCCACGGCTCAGAAGAATACGCCGACAGAAGAAGAAATTATTCAACACGATCATATCTTCAATCACAGTCCAAGTTTCCTAAAAGATATCAAACGAGCCGTAATGAGCGGCTACAGAATAATTCTTACTACAGACGCACTACTTATAATGACCGTCAATACAAAAATTATCCTAACAAGCCTCGCTGGAACTCTTGTCATCACTTGCGCTACCAGCCAAGCGAATCTGATAAAAACGAAAGCTCTTTACCTCCGGTTAATGTAAACAGGCAACTCTATAATGCCGTATGTAAAGGTGACATTAAGCTTATGACTTCTTTTCTTAAAAGTGATTCTTCCGTAAACCCAACAACTCTCTTTGATGGTGAAACCGCCTTGCATATAATGGCAAGGCGCAATACAGTGCAAGCTGCAGTAAAGCTTTGTGAAAGCAAAAACATTGATGTTAACTTACAGGATGAACAAGGAAATACCCCTCTTCACATCACATCATCCATTTTTATAGTAAAAGCTCTCATTCAAAAAGGCGCCAATCCACTTATTAAAAATAAACTTGGCAAAGACGTACTCACAACCGTTCGCGAAAAACGACTACCTAGTATTATAGGAATTATCCAAACAACAGCCGACCACATACGAGCAGAGACTTCAGCTGAAGAAAGAAAAATGGAAAAGAAAGAAGCCTTGAAAAAAACTTCTCCACAAGAGCTATGCCCAATATGCATGGATGAAATAACTATAGAAAATAAGGGATACAAACCCTACTCATGCGACCATGAGCTTCACCTTGAATGCTCACAAGAACTATTCAAAGCACAAAATGGTGACTACGCAAGCAACTGGAAGTCTTACTTTCAAAATCGTTATCTTAATAACTGTTCTTTATGCCTTGCACAACTACGGTCTTTGAAATCCGAACCAATTACCAATCTGCTTGAGGGCAATCAAACGGAACTTGGGGCACAAGAAGCCCCCGAAGAAAGCGAAATGGTAAGCGATGCACAACATGCACAACTTACCGAATTCTCATCTTCACCACTTTTTGATGAAGGCCTTTAAAAACTGCTTCTATAGAAAATAACTACTCAGCTTCTTTGACCATTTTTTCCCAAAGCATGTATTCATTCTGAAGCTGGGCTTCTTTTTCTTTGAGATTTTTTTGAGCTTGAGCAAACGCTGGAGAGCCATATCCTATAACGCCAAAAGAATCACGAATCTCATCAATTTCTGATTCTATTTTTTCTATCTTGCGCTCAAACTTTTGTACTTGTTTTTTGAACTCAAAATCATTTTTCTGCATTTTTGCAGGTGCGGCACTGTCTTCTTTTACTTCCGAAGAAGAGGATTTCTCTTGAAAAGGCATTAAGTCTGCTTTTTGCTCAAGAAACGCATCATAATTACCTTGATAACTAAATACACCGTCTGGCGTTAGTTCAAGAACACGTGTCGCTAAACGATTGATACATTCGTGGTCATGGGACACGAACAACATGGTGCCTTCAAATTTTTCAAGCGCTTTAAAAAGAACTTCTTTAGACTGAATATCCAAATGGTTTGTAGGTTCATCAAGAAGTAAGAAATTAGCGCCTTGCAAAAGCACTTTTACCATACTCACACGGTTACGCTCACCACCGCTGAGCACGGAAGTTTTTTTACCCACTTCATTTTGAGAGAATAAAAACGCACCCAAACAGCTGCGAATTTCTTGTTCACTTTTGTCTCCAACACTATCCATAACCTCTTGAAGTACAGTTTTACGAGGGTTAAGAACTTTGTGTTGCTCTTGTTCAAATATTGCCGTTTTAACGTTGTAGCCAAAATCTACTTTACCTACTTCGTGCTTGTATTTTCCACACAACACGTTAAACAACGTAGTTTTACCAACACCGTTTGGCGCAATTACTGCCACTTTTTCGCCACGCTCAATGTGAAGCGTAATATCTTTAAAAATCGGTTTTTTTGCACCTTCAAAAGAGTAGGCCAACTTATCTACTTCAAGAACCATTCTGCCCGAACGTTCTGTTATATTAAAAGTAAATCCAATTGATCTTATTTCATGAGGCAGCTCGATCATCTCAACTTTATCAAGAGCTCGTTCCATACTGCGTGCCATTTTTGCTTTACTTGCTGTCGCACGGAAACGTTCGATTGTCTTACGTTTTTGTTCTACTTCTTTTTGTTGCTGCCTATGCGCTGCTTGCAAATGAGCAAGGGTAGAAGCTTTTTGTTCTTCATACGCTTTATAATTGCCCTGATACATCGTACCGCGGCCCTGTTCTAATTCTAAAATTTTTGTGCATAGTTGATCTAAAAAGTATTTATCATGGCACACCAACATAAATCCGAAGTTAGCATATTTTAGAAACTCTAAAAACCAATCTTTGGCCACAATGTCCAAATGGTTTGTAGGTTCATCAAACAGATAAAAGTCTGCTTCTTGCAGCAGTAATTTTGCAAGCACAATACGCATCTGCCACCCAACGCTCAATGAAGTCATCGGTTCATCAAAACGATCCTGCGCAAAACCCAAACCAGAAAGCATTCTTTTTACTTTCCCCATTGCTTGGTCTGCCTGCATTTCATGAAGCTGAGTACTCATGTTTGCATACTCGCAAGCTGCTTCGTCATCACCCGCTTGCATAGCTGGCTCAAGCGCCTTCATAGAATCCTTTAAAGCGCTCATTTCTGTAAAAGCAGAAAATGCTTCGTCAACAATAGAACGAGAACTATTAAGAATTACTTCCTGAGGCATATAGGCAACAGTACCTTTACCTGCAAAAGAGACCGAACCTGCATCCAGCCGCTGCAATCCTGCTACAGCCTTCAAAAGGGTGGATTTACCAGAACCATTACGGCCAACTAAACCAACCTTCTCATCATTACTCACCGTTACAGACAACGAATCAAATACTATCTGTGTTCCAAAACTCAAAGAAAGTCCATTTAATTGAATCACTCAATATTCCTTAATAAAAAAAGGCCGAAGTCATATGCTGCGGCCTTTCTAGATACTCTAAAAAAACGTTTTAGTCTCTTTTCTTTCCAAACAGCCTCAGAAGATGAATGAAGAGATTAATAAAATCAAGATACAAAATGAGCGATCCCAGCAAAGCCGCCTTGCTACGATCATCACTATCAAGCGCAGGCATAAATGCCATCTGCTTAATCTTTTGTACATCGTAAGCAGTTAGTAAAGTGAAAATACCCACCGCTGCAAGCGATATATAATAGTCAGTAGCAGGGCTTTTAAACCACATGTTTGCAAACATTGCAATCATAAGTCCAAACATTCCCATCACCAAAAAGCTACCCATTGCAGAAAGATCTGCTTTGGTAAAATACCCGTACACTGCCATGGTAAAAAAAGTACCTGCAGTAATAGCAAACGCTAAATAAATCGAAGCAAGTGTGTAGATATAAAAATATACAGAAAAGGTAACCCCCGAAAGAGCTGAATATGCCAAAAATGATACAAGCGCTGTTGAATAGTCCATACTCTTTATGCGCCATGTCAAAAAGAGCACAATCCCTATTTGAGCCAGAGCCAGGACAATAACAAGCGGCGAAGCCACAATGGCGTTAAAAATAGCAGGGGTAGAAGCAACCCAATAAGCGACACCCGCAGTAATAGCGAGTGCGACAGACATCCAACCGTAGACTTTATACATAAAGTCGCGCACTACATCAGTTGTAAAAGCATGTTCTCTATTAAACATAGATAAGCCTCCTGACTTTTAAATTTTATTTTAAAACCTATTTATGATCTCAACTCTACCATTTTTATGGTAAAGAGGCAATTAAGACCCAACAAAAAGGCTTTAGAATAAAGATCTTTTACCTTAATTTGAAATAGAAAAAAGATTAAGAGTAAGAGCGAGCTTATTTAGCTCTTCCTTCTTCTTTTTCTCACGACGAGCTAAAAGTGTGCTTGCGCCAAGGGCCAAAACTATTGGGGTTGACGCTACGTTCTCATGCCGTGCACTAGGCTCACACACAGAAGTTATTGGTGACTCCGCATCCCCAGAAGAATGTCCTCTTGATGAACCTTCCCTTGTGGAGGCATCGGGAGACCTGAGCTGCGTTTTTTCGACTAATTTTTTAGGCTCATTATGTGATGAAAATGCGCCTAGACACTGGGCAAGATGTTTTTCAAATGAGATCTCATGAGAGCTATCACCATGCGTCCACGCGATATCTTTAAGGCACCCAAGACAGTAAAACCCTCCCTCTTCCGTAGGAGCGGCACCCGCTTCAGAAAGATCAATTTCACCGTGCTTAAAACCGAGAATTTCTTCCAATAATAGTAGTTCGGCTTCTGGCGAAAGAGGATTGACAGCAAAATTTTCTAATTCCGATCCACTTGTAAGACCAAAAAATAAAACAGAGGAAAGCAAAAGAGAAGACAGAATTTTCATAAAACCCCTAATACGGTAAAAAGTAGATATTTTCTCTATGTTAAAAAAAACTACCCTAACAACAGCTAACAGGGCACGAATAAAATTCACCATAACTATGATTTAACCATAATTTACACGTAAGAAGCAACTATTGCATTACTGCTACGGGGGAGGATAGTATACACATAAAAATATTTATTCAAACAAAGGAGACCTCTTATGAATCGCAATGGCCACATTATGCTTGGAGTACTCACGGCGCTTGTCTGCTTAAACTTTGGCAGCTCACAAGACACCAGCGTTGCAGGAAACGAAAAACCTAAAATTGATTTTTACGGATCTTTGACCGATACAACAGGTAATACTTACAAAGTAGAAAATATTTCTATTTCTGGAATGTACAAACAAATTCCTGTGTACCAAAAACCTGCATTACAAGAACAAGATCCAAGCATCAATATTACCAAGCTTGACTTTGTAGAAATATATTCCATAAAAGTACCCAATCAACAAGAAATTTTAAGCTTTAAAAATAGGGAATATATCGAAATAGAAATAACTTCACGCGATCCCGAACGCACCAAACAACGTTATATTATCGAAAAGAATAAACGAATTTTATGTGACCAAATCAACGCCGGCGGACTTATTGAAAAAGACCTTTCATTTGAAGCGCTAGACACGTTACTTATTGACGGCTATCGTCAGCCAAAGAATGATGATAGTGCAACCAAAGATAAAGATGCCGCGCTAAAAAAAGAAACGTCGGTTGAACATAAAAAATAACAAAACACTACTCAGGCAGAGTGTAGGAAAAAAGTAGTATTTAAAATAGCTACTTTTTTCCTACAAACGTCTTAAGTGCAAGTTTTAATAAAAAATCTCACAATAAAGCCGCGAATCCCTGTTTAAAAAGCTCCCTACTCAAAAGTTTCCTTTTTCAGTTTTTATGCTATACCTTAAAAGGTCATTAAGATAAACGACTCTTTTGAAGGAAACGTATGGCTGTAATGATAACGAGCGAGAACGTCGACCAAGAAATAAATCAATCTCCTCACCCAGTTTTGCTGGATGTATATGCAACTTGGTGTGGACCTTGTCAGCAAATGGTTCCTATTTTTGACGAATTGGAAAAAGAGTTTTCTGCAAAATGCAAATTTGCAAAACTCAACATTGACGAAGCAAGAGAGCTTTCTATTCAGTACGGAATTACTTCTGTACCGACCTTTGTGTTTCTTAAAAATGGTGAAATTAAACACAAAGAGACTGGATACATGAGTAAAGAAGATTTAAAAGCGAAAATTGAAGACTTTATTGGTTAACTAAGTATTCAAAATGTTCTCGCATTAACTATGACACTTAAAAAGTCCTCCTTGTGGGGACTTTTGCTTTTTAAGACAAGGAGTATTTAATGAAATTTGTAATAAATTATACAGTATTTACACTTTGCCTTTTGTCAGCCCCACACACTTTATTTAGCAAACGCTTACAATCCACCACTAAGACCTCAATAATAACCGTCTCACATGAATCATTTGATAGTATTGCACGTTCAAAACTTCCCATTGTACTTAATATTTGCGCTGACTGGTGCCCACATTCAACAGCAATGGATCCTATTTTTAAACAAGCAGCCGTTGATAATAAAAAAACAATGCGTTTTGCAAAGATATCTGTGGATAACTTTACAGGCGAAGAGCCGTCAATTGCTTATCTAAAACGTGCTTACAATCTAGAAATTGAGTGTGTACCAACATTTATTGTTATTGTAAACAACAAAGTAGTGGGCAAAGTACAAGAACAAATGAATTTAGAAAAATTCAAAGATAGTATTGCAGGGATTGTTCAGAAAGTTACCCAACACCCATCGTAATTGACAAAAGGAAATCATCGGATACAATATCCTCACTATCAGCTTTTTAAAAAAGGTTATTGGTGGTGAAGAGGTCTTAAAAGTGTTAGTTCTTCAACTTTAATGAGGTGTTTCTATGAACAAACAATTATTATCGCTCTTTGCTGCTCTTTTTGTTTTCGGTGGAGTTGTTGCAAAACAAGAAACCAATACAGAAGTTACAAAAGCTGTTGTTGTAGAAAACAAAGATGCTAACAAGACTTTGACACTCACAAATTCAACCGACATCGATAAAACAATCACAGTTCAATACGTTAACGACAGCGTCGCAGGTAAAGTTGGAAGGCTTGTTCACCGTCGTCATTCAGTACAATATACTGTTAAAGCTGGACAATCAGTTGTTGTTAATCTTGACACAAAATCTCTTCGTGTAAGAAAAGTTACAGTTGAAGACATCAACGGAAAAGTAAGCCGAAAATTCTTGGACATTGCTTACGAACTTCCGATCACCCTCACTTTAACAAATAAGGGAATTGTAGCCTCTCCAGAATTAGCTTTCGACAAAAACAACTCTGACAGATCTGATTTTGTTATCAGAGCGGCAGTTATCGCTGCTCAGTAAAAATAAAAAAAGCTGATGGTTTAAAGCCTAGGGTAAATCCTGGGCTTTTTTATTGCAGTTTAATCTCACTGAGGTAGTTTACAGTTAACAAGACGCTTTCTCAATGAAAAACTATCCTCAGGTCAATCCTTCATCTATTCAGACCATTTCTAAACAATATGCATCCTAACCGCAAAAAGTAGGAATTTTTTATGAAGTTTTTTAAAATTATAATGGGTCTATCTTTGGGAGCATCTCTTTTAGGTGCCTCTTCAAACGATAGGTTCGATGCTCTTACAAAAGAAATAAATCATATTTCTTGGGCACATAAAAGCTGTGGTTCTCCCCGCCTTATTAGTTTCAGCTCATGTGATTTATGGTTGTCTTACAAAAAAGAAATTATCAGCCTTCTTAAATCAAAAGATATAGCCTGCCTTTATGTTGGATCCTTTGATTTTGATCCTGTAACTCCTCAAATTAACCTGATGCAAAGCCTTCATGCGATGCTTTCGGAGTATATGGTTTTTGCTACAATGCAGGTAAACGACCGTTATCTTGATATGGCCGGATTACCAGTTTTTCAAGAACTATTTGGAATAGATTTAAATAATAATGGATACGTAAAACCTACCTTTTTGATAATAAAAAATGGGGTTGTTGTTGAGACTCTTGGGGAATTAACAACGAAAGGAGAGCTGTGCAAAAAGCTCACCGAATCTTATAATTCAATAAACGATCTTCCCCTTGCAGAAAAGCTAAAAAGCGCTGTACTTAAATCCGAAAAAGCTTATGAATTTATAAAAAATCTTTAATACATTTTATTGATAGCCTCAGCCGTCATAAGCTTTAATCAACATTATTAATCAGACTTTTTCACCAAACACTTTTATCCATTGTTATTTGTTTAAAATACGATATCTTTCCTAGCATTGGATAACAAAGCTCTCGTAACTTCTGAAAGGTCTTTCCATGACAAACAGACTCATCAAAAAATTGTATATTCTTACTTTTGCACTTGCATGTACACCTTTGATGCAATCAACACGCGCGCAAGAAGCTTCTGAAAATGTTTCAGCACCTTCAAAAGAAGAAACAGAAGTACGCGTAAAAGCGATTGATCCAGAATTCTACAAAACACACATCGCGCCCATTAAAAATAGTACCGGTGTAGTATTTGTAAAAATTGGCGCTTCGTGGTGTCCACCCTGCGAAAAAATGGTTCCTATAGTTTCCAGCCTCAAGGAAATGTTTGATGGCGCAGTACTTTTTGTAGAAATTTCTATTGAAGGTTTACGATCTGGAAAAGATGTCGAAACATCTTTTCTAAAAGAATTCTTTGATGTTGATGTCAAATCAATACCAATGTTTTTAATATTTAAAAATGGAAAATTAGTAGAAACACTTATTGGGTCTCGCAGCAAGCAAGTGCTTTCTGACAAGCTTCTAGAACTTCTTACAGCTGAAGAACGGGCACTTGTCTATTCTAATGTTGCTAAAAAAGCAGCAAAAGAAAAAGCAGAAGCCGCAGATTTAGCTGAAAAAAATGCCGCTCGGACAAAAGAAACTGCACAATAACCACAACAAAAAACATTCAAGTTATAAAGGGCCCCCGTTTAGGGCCCTTTTTGTTTCTGACATATTAAGTAGTAAATACCCCTGCCTGTATGGGCCACAGTTTCTCAGCTGTTCGGGCCACTTTATCAAGCTTTACTATATAAGTAATTCCTTCAGAAATTACTTCACAGTCAGGATCAGAAAATTGATCGCGATTCACTTCTACATGAGAAAGCTTGTAAGGAGACAGCACAAATTCCTGCCGATTCCAAGAGGTAAAGTGCTTTAAAAATTTCCTTATACCTTCGGTTCTTTCAGTGTTTATGGGACACTTATCACCTGAAGGCTTAATCAAAAGACTTGAATAAGAATCAACTATATTCCTTGCAGCACAAATAGTAAGAAATAAATTCCCCGCAAGCGTACATACAACTTGATGCTCGCTCCCATTAACACCCTTAATCACCACTTCCTTTAACCAGGCTAAAGAGTATGGTTGCTTTCCTTCAATCGCACCAAATACGTGCACAAATTCTTTAGACGTAGAACTTGGCAAATCACACACAATAACAATGTCAGTTGATTCTTCCTGTTCGGCAGAGTAAGTAGTCACCGCGCTTGCAGATCGAGAGATGTATCCTTCTTCAGAAGCTGCTTCAAGATTGGGAACTCTATGATCATCATCGACCAAGGAAATTGGATTGTCTTCTACAGGAATTTGTTGCATTGCGGCCGCTATTGCAGCCCTGGTTTCTGGCAACAGTTCATTAAGTTGCCTTTCCCAACCGCCAAAGGTATACCCGCTTGTCTGAACCGGCTCTTCAGCAGCTATTAAACATCCAAACCCAGCGCCCAATACTAATACACTCATAAACTTCATGGTGCGCCCATCCCTAATTTACAAATCCCCTAACGAGGACAATTTTTTAAACAAAAAAGGGTGACAAATATTTGCCACCCTCAGAAAGTACCAATTGCAAGCTTAAATTTACAGTTTTTTATCTTGAACTTTGTATCCCAGCACCGCAAGCGCATCTCGTAACTCGTCTGACCGAACCCAATCCTTCTGATCACGTGCCTGTTCGCGCTCTTTAATAAGACTTTGAATCTCTGGAGTTATGCACACAATTTCCTCGTGCAATGGCTCTAATGTAAGCCCCAGCACGTTCTTTAAGAACGACTTTACTACACAGACCTCATCACCCATTTTATCAAGATACTCAAACACCACACCCAAGGCGCCTACAGTGTTTAAATCATCTTCAAGAAATTCAATCATTTTACAAAGTACAGGAACCTCTACCGAACATTGCACAGATAATTTTGCGGGACACTGTTTGTGCACAAACGCCTTACACAATTTACGATAAGCTTTTTCTGCAGCTTCTAAATCAGGAAAAGAAAAATCCAGAGGAGATTTATAATGGTGCTTTAATACATAGAAACGCACAACCATAGGATCAAACTTTTCAAACACTTCTCGCAGCGTAAAAAAGTTACCTAATGATTTTGACATTTTTTCTTGGTTTACTTGCACAAACGCAACGTGCATCCAATGCTTTGCAAATGTGCATCCATAGAGCGCTTCTGACTGTGCAATTTCATTTTCATGGTGTGGAAAAATAAGATCCATACCACCTGCATGTAAAGAAATTGTTTTCCCCAAAAATGCATCAACCATTGCCGAACATTCTATATGCCAGCCTGGTCTTCCGTATCCCCAAGGGCTTTTCCAAAAAGTTCCTTCCGCTTCCGATTTCCACAAAGCAAAATCAAAAGCATCTTTCTTTTTATCATTTACCTGTACGCGTGAACCTGCTTGCATATCTTCCAACGTGCGTTTTGATAATTTTCCATATTCAGGAAAACTTCTTACGCTAAAATATACATCCCCTTCAGATTCGTACGCATGTCCTTTTTTAATAAGACCTTCTATAAGCGCAATAATTTCTGGAATTACTTCTGTAGCCCGTGGTTGTAAATCAGGGAAAAGACAGTTAAGCATTTCCATGTCTTCAAAAAAACAATTGAGATACTCATTGGCAACATCCAAGTACGTAGAGCCATCTGCACGCTTTGCAGCACTATCAATCAGCTTATCTTCAATGTCAGTAATATTACGGCAATACGTAACTGTATGATTTTGTGATTTTAAAAAACGATATAACACATCAAAAAGAACATAACAGCGACCATGCCCTATATGAGCATAGTTTGAAGGAGTGATGCCACATGCATAAAATGTAACAGCACCTTCCGAGTTAAGTTGCAAGGTTTCTTTTTTCCCCGTGAGGGTGTTTGTTAATTTGATCATAGGGCCACCACTGATAATGTGAAAAACTGCTTTTTGCTACACTCATGTTATGCAGCCTAGAAAGACTAGTCAATTCTCAAAAAAATAGTATCATTAGACCTTATCCTAACATGGGTTAAAAAAAGTTACCAGAGAGTTAAAAAGCACGCAGGAGCTCGTACATGACCCGACTCAAAAAACCATTTCGACGCATTCTTAGCTACCTTGTAGTCGTTGAAGCGCTTTTAACAATAACAAATGTGCATGCTGAAAATGATCTTACAGAAATACAGCCACGTATTGAAAATATCATCATTACCGGTTCCACAAAATTCCCTGATACAACTATTAAAAGTAAACTCCCTTACCGCATCGGCGAACTTTTTCAACCTGAAAAAAGCAATCAAGCCATTTTAAATATCCATAAATTAGGACACTTCAAACAAATTGCAGTTAAAACAGAACCCCTTACCAACGGGATTAATCTGCACATTATTCTTACAGAAAAAACGGCACTCAAGGAAATAACGTTTGTGGGAAACAAACATCTTTCTAAAAAGGAACTCAATAAAAAGATCAACTTTGAGAAGATACCCGCTGCAGAAGAAGAAGAACTTAGAAAGCTTGGACGTATTATAAAAACTACGTATATGGAAAAAGGCTACCATTTCCCCACCGTAAAACTCTCTACAAAGCGCGAGAAAGATTCCATTTCTGCAGAGTTCACCATCAACGAAGGCCCTCATTCTCTTGTTAAAAAAGTACGATTTGAGGGGGCTAAAAGCTTTAGCGGTAAGCAACTGCGTTCTTTACTCTTTACTCGTGAAGACTGGCTACTAGGACCACTTGATCGCGCAGGAAACTATCACCCTCTTGCTGTTGAGCAAGACAAACTTACTCTTGAGCAATTTTACCAAAGCAACGGTTTTTTGCATGCACGGGTAACCGATGCAAAAACCACTTTTAGTGAAAACAAAAAAGAAATTACCATCACCTTTGTTGTGCATGAAGGTGATAAGTACACGATCAGCTCCCTAGAAATTCCTGGGAACGATATTTATACAGAGAAGGAACTCCTTTCCTCTATACCTTTACGCAAAGGTGGACTCTATTCCCGCGAAGGAATTCGTGTATCTATAGAAAGACTTAAAACAATTTGGGGCGACAAAGGATACATTTATGCCGATGTTGAACCGACCATCGAACCAAATGATGAAGATAAAACAGTCTCCATTGGATTTCATTCTGACTTAGGAAACACGGTACATTTAAATCGCATCAACATTTTCGGAAACGAAAAAACTCGAGACAAAGTAGTTCGTCGCCAATTCCTGCTTGATGAAGGCGACTTGTTGACCACTACAAAACTTGAATTTTCAAAACAACGCATCGCAGGGCTTGGTTACTTTGACAGAAAAGAAGGCGTCAACTGGAAGCTTAATCGTATTGATGAAGATTTTGCGGACATAGACTTGATGCTTAAAGAAATAAAAACCGGACGCTTTGAATTCAAAATTACCTACGGCGGATCACCTTCTAATATGTCTAGCAGCAACTCTGGTCTTGCTGGAGAACTGCAAGTAAGCGAACGAAACATGTTTGGCAAAGGGCTTGTTGGCAACCTGAATAGTCGCCTTGGACAAAATGAAATGTCATTTTCTGGCGGACTTAGTGAGCCATGGCTTTTTGACAAGCCAATCCGCGTTGGCGCCTCGGGGTCGTATTCAGAAAACGGATACCAGGAAATTAAAAAAGTTGAAAATACTGTCCAAGAACGACGTGGAAGCGGAATTGTTTACCTTGGTTTTATCGCAGAGCGCCTTGGGTATCTTACCATTGATATGCAATTAGGACTGGATAAGCTCGACTACTACAGTAAGTCCCTGGATGGAAATAACAAAATAACTCCTCAAGCTGCCGTGCATGGTGACACCGCAGTCAAAACTGAATACCAACAGATTTTGAACGACCGTTTTCAAAGTGCCACATTTTCATACCTTGAATTTATCATAGGCAAAGATACTAGAAACCATCACACCCATATTTCTCGTGGGTACAAATGGAATGCAAACGCACGCTTTGGCCTGCCAAGCTTTGATAAGGTATTTGGATTCTACCATCTTGAACTTGATGGTCACTGGTACACTCCTATCATTAATGAAACCGATTTAGTACTTCACCTCCATGGTCATTTAGGCCACGTGGGAGCGCTCAAGGGATACTCAATTCCCTTTAGAGAACTTTATCATATGGGTGGACAAGCAAGTGTGCGTGGTTGGGAATTTGGCCAAATTGGGCCGCTATGGTATCATCCTGACCTGCTTGAAGATGATGGCTGGCAAGGTGAATCTATCGGTGCAAAGAATGCTGCTTTTATAAACGCTGAACTGATATTCCCTTTCACTGAAGACTTAAGTATGAAGGGTGTTATTTTTTACGACGGCGGAAGCGGATGGGAAACACCTCATAGCAGCGCAATTTCCCCTGATCATCTTAAAAACAATTCTTTTGATTACCGTCATTCAGTCGGTATCGGAATACGTCTTTTAAATCCTCAACCAATTCGTATTGATTGGGGCTTTAAGTTAGACAGAAGACCCGGCGAATCTGAAAGCGAAGTAAGCTTCGCATCCTATTACGATTTCTAAAGTACAAAAAAATGACTCCCGGAAAGACAGATCTTTCTAGGAGTCATTACTCTTTGAGTTATAAACTATTTATTAGAACGAAGAGCACGTCCTGGGCGTTGGTACTTTTCTTGCGCTTGTGCAGGAGTATTCTTGCTATCAGCACTCTTCTTTTCTTTCTTGGCTCTTCCTGTACGAGCTTTTTTTGGCTCTTGTGCTTTTATAGGTTTTGCTACTTGAGTTTTAACAGTCTTTTTCTTTTCAACTTTTACTTTTTCAACTTTTACTTTCGCTGGCTTTGCCTTCTTTTCAATTTTTACTTTTTCAACTTTTACTTTCGCTGGCTTTGCCTTCTTTTCAATTTTTACTTTTTCAACTTTTACTTTCGCTGGCTTTGCCTTCTTTTCAATTTTCTTTTCACCTGATGCTTTTTTAGTGCTCTTTATATGATCAGCACGTGCTTGCTTATGCGCATCAATTTTTTCAGCAATTTCTTTCTTTTCATGTGGAGCAGTTACTGATTTTTTCTGATCAATTAATTCTTTAATAACTTGATCATGCGCAGCAACCATAGGATCTGATGCTTTATCAGCACACTTTACGCCCGCTTTATCACAAAGAGTGTTAAATTCTTGCCGAGCGGTTTTATGCCCTTCATGTGCACTTCTATGTTCAACTTTGAGATCTTTTAACTCTTTTTCTAATGCATCAACACGTTCACTTCTTGCTCCAGAAAAAATCTCTGCACGTTTGATATGTTCTTCTGATTCTTTTACACCTGCGCCTGAAGGACTTAGAGCTTCACGTGCAGCTAAACGAGCAGCGTGCAATTCTTTTTTATCTGATTGAGGTTTCTTTTTAAAATTTTTCTTAGCATCTCTACGTGCCTGAGAAAGCTCTTCTTCTTTATCTTTAATGCGAGATCTCACATCACTTCTTTTTTCTTTGTAGACTTTTACTTTTTGTTCTTGCACAGGCAACTTTGCTTGCGCAGTCATCTTGTCTATTTCTTGACGTTTTTCTTGAACAGCAGAATCTTTTTTTGCACTGCTCTTTTTTTCAGATTTTTCTTTTTTAGAAGGAGTCTGAACTTTAGGTGCTTTCTCTTTTTTTACTTTCTCTTTTTTTACTTTGACTGGCTTTGCCTTCTTTTCAATCTGCTTTTTCTCTTTTTTTACCCTTACAGTTTTAACAACTGCGCCTTTTGCAGGTAAATCTTTAGTAACTTTTATAACCGTCTTTTTCTCTCCAGACTCGTTTTCAACAGAAACGGAACCGCCTTTTTCGTACGACTCTTGAGAAAAGCGACCTGCTCTAGCGCCTATTACTTCTTGCATACCAAGCACTAATAAAACAAGTGCGCACAACCGTTTAGCCATTACTCTCTCCTTATCTGATTGGTTGATCGTGCAACCCAAACTTTACATCTATCTCCAGATAGTAATAATAAAAACAAAATAAAATCAACGCTTTTGATTTTGTGATTCTTTTAAAAAACTTGATTAAGACCATTTACCTTTTTTGCCTTTTTGCATAAATCAAGACTATGGTAGTCTTAGTGAGTAATTTTTTAAATAAGTTGTGGTGGCCCAAACATGAAAAGAAATACGTTTATAATGATCTTCATTGGCGCTCATATACTTTTTGTTGCAGCACAAATTCATAAACAAAGTAAACTTGTAAAACTTTCTTATGAAAAACAACGATACGAAACTGAAAAAGAAAAACTTATTAAGAAAAAACAAGAACTTACCAATTCATTATACGCACTTAAAAATCCTGCCAAAGTTAAAGAATTTGCAACAGAGACTCTTCACATGGAACCTCTTAACCTCAATCAGGTAAAAAGGATAACTGGATCATGAAAATCAGCCATAAACTAAGAATAGGATGTGTCTTTCTTATTTTCTTTGCCTTATTTATGGTTGGCATTATTCATCTTTTCCATTTACAAGTTAGACAGCACAGCTTTTTTGTTGACCTAGGAAACAAACAATACAATGTTACTGTTACCACTCCTCCTGCACGTGCGCTTATCCTTGATAGACACGGACACCCACTTGCACTCAATCACCACAGCATCGCAGCATTTATTCTTCCCAAAACCCTCAAGGAACCTCTTGCTGTTAAGAAATTCTTACAAAAACATTTTCCCCTCGTTGCACAGCGCCTTAAAAAAAATACTGACGCACACTTTCTTTATGTAAAAAGAAAACTCACTCCCGAAGAACAACAATTTCTTACAGACAGCAAGCTTGAAGATATAAAGTTTCTCAGCGAACCAAGCCGCTTCTATCCAAGCCCTGCAGCAAGCCCTATTACTGGCATAACCAACATAGATAACAACGGTCTTTTTGGAATAGAATTACAATTCAACAAACTTCTTGCAGGAACTCCGACAACCAGCATACTGGCACGCGACGCACGCTCGGGACATTTTTATTTCTCCCACACAACGCTAGAACAAGGGGATGAGGGAACACCAGTACGCCTCACAATAGATAGTGATCTACAATTTCTTGTCCAAGAGGAACTTGCAGCACGGATTACAAAGTTTAAAGCCGAAGAAGGTGCTGCTATTGTGATGGATCCGATCACGGGAGACATCCTTGCTATGGCAAGCTTTCCTTCTTTTAACGCAAATGAAACCCGTGAAATAAACTTTGCTACCACAAAAAATACCGCTTTTACTGAAAGCTATGAATTTGGATCTGGCATAAAAGCATTTGCTGCACTTGCTGCGCTCGAAGAAGGGGTAGTTACTCCCGATGAAATTATAGACTGCGAAAACACCAAAACTACTTATGTAGACGGTCGTCGCATTAACACCGTCGTAGCTGCAGGCCTACTAACCTTTGAAGAAGTGATTGCCCTCTCTAATAACATAGGAATAGCAAAAATAGCCAAGCGTCTAGGGCCAAAACTTTACACTCACTATAGAAAGTTAGGGTTTGGTTCCAAAACCGGCATCCCTCTTCCTGGCGAACAATCTGGCTTTGTAAATCCCCCCGAACGCTGGTCAAAACAATCAATCATTTCCTTATCATACGGCTATGAAATTAGAACCACCTTACTACGAATGACTACTGCATTTTGCGTCTTTTCAAACGGCGGACTACTTCTTTCTCCCCGCCTTATACTTTGCCCAGAAGAGCATACCAAGAAGCCCGAAAAGATTTATTCAGATGCATCAATTGAAAAAATGCGTACAATATTAGAAAAAACTACTTCTGATAAAGGCACAGCTCGACACGCGTCACTACACGGCTATACAACGATAGGTAAGACAAGTACTGCAAACTTACTGGTTAACGGGCACTATGTCTCAGAAGAAAATATGTACGGATTTTTTGGAGTAGTAGAAAAAGGAAGTTATAAACGTGCTATTGGGTGCTTTGTAAAAAAATCTCCTTACCGTGATTTATATGCCGCAACGGTTGCGGCACCGCTTTTTAAAAAGATTGTTGAAAAATTACTCATTCACGAACAGGTGATTGCAGGAGAAGATAATGTTGATTCCAGCCACGGTACCCCCGCACAAACGGGATCTCTTTCATAAAAATTATGCAACTATAACTAAAGACACCGGACGACTTCTTCTTTTTGTAGCGGACCAAAAAATGCAAAGTCTCAATGAAGCATTTTTTGGAGCCGATCTTCCTTCTGGTATTAGCGATCCCGAACATATTTTTAAAATTGCTAAAGGAAGCGAAGTCGGCGCACTGTGCGTACATCTTGGGCTCATGAGTCGATATGGTGAACTGTATCCTTCTATTAACTACATTCCAAAACTCAACGGAAAAACTAATCTGACCCCCGGAGATCCTTTCAGTCATCAAATCTGGTCAGTCCAAGACGCGGTAAACGTTGCTCAAAATGCAAAACTCAATCTGTGCGGAGTTGGATACACTATTTATGTTGGCAGCGAATATGAAGGAAAAATGCTGGCAGAAGCGGCTACTATCATAAAAGAAGCTCATGCTCACGGCCTTGTCACTATTCTATGGATGTACCCACGCGGGCAGAAAGTAAAAAACCCTTACGATCCTAATCTCATCGCTGGCGTCGCAGGACTTGGTGCAGCTTTGGGTGCAGACTTTGTAAAAATAACAGAACCAGACACAGGTCCAAACGATTTGGTTGATGCGGTATACGCCGCAGGAAACACAAAAGTTCTTGTTGCTGGTGGTCCTGCAATTGATCTTGATGAATGTGTAGAACGTATTGAACTACAACTTTCAAAGGGAACTGCAGGAGCTGTTATTGGACGCAATATTTTTCAGCATCCGTTAAAAGAAGCCATTAAAATAGCCAATCGGCTTGCGCACACTATTTATGAATATGAAGATACGCTGACCATTGATGGATCTGATTAATAACCTCCGTCAACCTTGGGCCTGGTGCAATTGCTTGGCGCTTACATGTTCTTGGCACAAAGGCTGAGTCGACTCAGCCTTAAAAACCGTTGTTTGGATAACTTCATCGGTAAGTAAAGCACACAGCCTTTTAAGTTCTTGCAGTGCATCGTCACCATCACACGACGCAATAATCTGCGCTCGTTGATAGAGATCTTGCATAACTTTTCCTGAAGTAGTGCCATCAGGACAGCATGATACACGTGCTTCTTTGCCATACTGCAGGAAAGACTGCTTAAGAAGTTCAGTCAAACCGGCAACACAAGGAATCCGAACCACGCAATGTTGAGCACTCTTTAAAAACGGGACAATTTCTCCCAGATACTTTTTAAAAAATATACTCGCCGAACCTCTTTCATCTTCTGACGCAGCTTCAATACAAAAAACCACAAAATAGCTCTGAGTAATAACTTCCTTTAAGTCTGAAACAAATAATTTTTTATACATAACACCAGCAAGCAATTCCAATGTGCCCTCATCTTTAAAAGGCATCTCCCCTTGTTTTATTTTCTCAAAAGATCGACTAGGCTTACCATACAGAACAACTGACTTTCCTGCATTGGCAAGCGCAAGGCCAAACAATAACCCTTTTAAACCAAAGTCTCCCACAATGCACACATCATATTTTTGCAGCACGGCACTCTCCTTGTTTTAATAAAAACTACCTTAACAAAACCAGTGTACTCTGCAAAATCTGTAATTCTTCTTACAGCTCTTGTTTTTGCGCGCAGGACATTTTAAGCTCAAAGCATGCGATCTTGAAAAAAGGAACAAAATGAAACAAAAAAGTAGTATTGCGCTCATATGTTGTGCGTTCGTAACTCTTCAGGCAGAGCTAAAATTAGAAAAAACGAGTCAATCATATTTATTTACACCGCCCATTTTTACAACCCTGCCAGCGCGCATTAATGCGTGGCATGACTCATGGTTTGATATTGAAAAAAATACCGCGTTCCAAGCGACAACTCAGTATCGACGTTCATTTAGATCAGAGAAACTTAAACAGTATTTCTTAATGCAAAATAGAGACAGCCTCACTATTAGAGGAAGTGCCAATACTAATACTTCCCCCGCCACTGATGTTCGTGCTGACTGGCTCGGGCTGCCTACCACCTTTGAAGGTCAGCTTCATATGAAACCTGAACAAGAACAATTTTGTGTTTCCCTTTCTGCGCGCAGATCTTTTAAATTCGAAGGTACTTCATTATTAGATCGCATGTGGGGGTTTTGTGAACTACCGGTTATAAACATAAAAAATAACCTCAATTTTCATCAAGAAGCTGTCACCAATGCTGCCGCTACAACGATTACCGTACATGATATTGAATCTGCATTTAACAACCCTGAGTGGAACTTTCAAAAAATAAAAACGACTGCCCAAAGCCGCACTCACATTGGTGAAGTCCGTCTAGGATTTGGCAAAACATTTATTTCTGATGGACGCGCACATGTTGCGTCTTATTCAGCAATTTCAATCCCCACAATAAGAAAACAAAATAATGACTATCTCTTTGCACCACAGGTTGGTCTTAATGGGCACTTTGCAATGATCTGGGGAGCAAGTTTCCAGCTTCCTATCACACGCAAAACTGATCTAAATACAACTTCACTTTTTTTAGATTTTGAAAATAATTTCATGATCCGTAATGCGCAATACCGAACCTTTGATCTTAAAGATAAAGAATGGAGCCGATTTTTATTATTACGAGAAAAAAACCAAACAACTAACACCACCACCCCTGGTGTAAATATTCTTACTCAAAAAGTTCGTGTCTCTCCTTATGCCATGATAAATGCCTGCACCGGAGTACGCTTTCATGTAGGCACCTCTGAAGGAGAAATAGGATTTGGTATATGGGGACGCAACGAAGAACGCCTCAGGCTCAGAACTCCATGGCAAGAAATCTACGGTATTGCAGGGACAACAACCAACACCTCTGCAAGTGTAAGTACCATAAAGACACTCGGCGCAAATGACGTCACATTTACTCCAATCAAGGAAACAGACCTGGATTTCTCATCCGCTACAACGCCTGCGACATTAGTTTATAGAGCCCATGTTGCATACGGCATGCATGGTAGAGACGAAAATGGCAATGGACTTTGTAGCCTGGGTATGTTTGTAGAAATTCCCGACAACAGCACAAGCGCCTTTAGTCAGTGGGGATTCTGGGCAAAATTAGGGGCAGCTTTTTAAAAAGCTGCTTCAAAATATGAGATCAAGCGATGCACGACAGCGATAATTTGAATCTTAGCAGGTGATAGAATTTAGCTATGACGCATGCGTTACTAAGGATACAGAATACTTGTGTGAAGCTGATTTGGGCAAACTTTATATCATAGAAACATAGATCACGATACTTCAATCACTATATTTACCACTGACAAGCACAACAACACAATTAACTACCTAAGATCATAAACATTTTACTTACTTAAAAACATTAAAGCCCGGAGAAATCCGGGTTTGTTTTTTAGACCTGCTTTAAGTTCTTATTTAAAACTCACTACTCTTCCTTCTAAACTCTTC
>Ga0105050_10002632_pt1 | contig 25452 bp, 24 predicted proteins | sample FRY01_FD_78088 | JGI IMG/M metagenome (GOLD analysis project Ga0105050, IMG submission 78088) | Freshwater microbial communities from Lake Fryxell liftoff mats and glacier meltwater in Antarctica - FRY-01 | ecosystem: Environmental > Aquatic > Freshwater > Ice > Glacier meltwater ...
CACGGCCATGCGCGTGATCGTGGAGTCGGTGAAGGATTGCTACGGCGCGGTCGGCACAATCCACTCGATGTGGAAGCCGATTCCGGGGCGATTCAAGGACTTTGTGGCGATGCCGCGGCTCAACATGTACCAGTCGCTTCACACGACGGTTATCGGACCTCAGGGCAAGCCGCTGGAGATCCAGATCCGCACGCCCGAGATGCACCGAACAGCAGAGTTCGGGGTGGCGGCGCACTGGCTGTACAAGGAGGAGAACCGGTCCGCACAGACGGCGTCGGATGACCGTCTGGAGTGGCTCTCGCGCATGATGGACTGGCAGCGCGACACCACCGATCCCGCCGAGTTCATGGAGTCGCTGAGAAGCGATCTGTACTCGCAGGAGGTGTTCGTCTTCACTCCCAAGGGCGATGTGCGGGCGCTGCCTGCCGGCTCCACACCTCTCGACTTCGCGTACGACGTGCACACCGACGTTGGCCACGGGTGCGTGGGTGCCAAGGTCAACGGCAGCATCGTGCCGCTGACGCACCCGCTTGAGTCGGGCGACTTCGTGGAGATCCTCACGTCGAAGAACCCGCGTGGCCCCTCACGTGACTGGTTGGCCGTGGTGCAGAGTTCCAAGGCGCGCGCGAAGATCCGCTCGTTCTTCAGCCGTGAGCGCCGCGAGGACGCGGAGCACCATGGGCGCGAGTTGGTGCACGAGGCGCTGCGTAAGTCGGGACTGCCGCATCAGCGGATCGTGGGCTCGCCACTGTTCGCCGGGGTCATCCAGGAGATGGGCTTCAAGCGGGCCGAGGATTTCTACATCTCTCTTGGCGTGGGAACGACGTCAGCCGTGGTGGTGGTGAACAAGATCATCAGCGCCCTCAAGACGCCGGACGGTCAGGAATCGGCCGACCAATCGCCCGTGCAACCGCGATCGGGTCGCAGTCGGCAGTCGGGGGTGTCGTCGGACCTCGGCATCGAGATCGAGGGCGTGGCCGACGTGATGGTGCGTCTGGCCAAGTGCTGCAAGCCCGTCCCCGGTGACGAGATCCTGGGTTACATCTCGCTGGGGCGCGGCATCACCATTCATCGCGAGGACTGCCCCAACGCCCGGCAACTGATGCGGTCGCCCGAGCGCTTCACGCCGGTGGGCTGGGGGGGCGAGAGTCGCCAGGCGGTCGAGGTGGAGGTGGCTGTGGAGGCGTGGGACCGGCACCGCTTGCTGGAGGACATCTCGCGCACCATCGCCGAGAGCGGGGTCAACATCAGGTCCGCGCAGTGTCAGGTGGACGACCAGATGGCGCGGCATCGGTTCGTGCTCGAAATGGCCGACATCGGGGTACTTCGCAGTCTCACGGCGCACTTGCGCAATGTTGACTCGGTGTTCGACGCGTACCGCGTGACGCCGGGCGGGTAGCCACCGAACCCTAAAGGACCGCGTGAGGTCCACGGCGCTTAAGGGGAATGCCCCCGCCAGTGCTGATAGCGTGAATGCTTAGTGGACTTGCTGGACATCGTCATCCTCGCGGCCGCCGCCCTCGGCGCCATCGCATTCATCGTTCTCGCCGTGGTGATCGTCCGACAGGGGCGTTCGCTGAAGCGGCTTGAGGAGCGCGTGGGGCCGCCCGTACCCATGGCTGCGGCGCCATCACTCGAGCGCGTGCGTGCCCTCACGTCGCAGGTCGAGGTTCGGGCTGACGTGCCCGAGGCGTCCGCGCAGCCGGATGTTCGCCCGCCCGGAGCGACCCCGGCCAGCGCGCGGGCTGAAGTACGGAAGGGTCAGAAGGCGCCGACGTCGGCGCCTTCGGGGTCCGCCGCTGGCCACAGTGCCGGACCGCCGCCCCCCGGCGGCACGCCGAGCGGCGCGCATGCGTCCAATGGCGGCAACGGGGCGCTGGTCGCACTCATCGTCGTGGCCGTGGCCCTCGTGGGCGGCGGCACATGGTTCTTCTTCCTTCGTGACGACGGGGGGACCAGCAGCCAGTCCGCCGCGACGTCTACCACCACGACGACCGGCACGACGGGGACAGTCGGCACCACCACGACCGACGTGGGCGGCGTCGTGCCCGAAGATGTGCCCCCGGTCGCCAATAAGGCCGCGTACACGGTGGCCGTTCTCAACGCCAGTGGTGTGTCGGGTGCCGCCGCCAAACGCGTGGCACCGCGCGTGCAAGCTGCGGGCTACACGCTGGGCGTGGTGGACAACGCCACCAAGCAGGATCTGGCCGTATCGCAGGTGGAGTACGTGGCCGGCCGCCAGGAGGTGGCCTGGAATCTGGCTAAGGATCTGGGCATCACTACGGCAGTGCCCGTGGACACGTTGGCCGAGGGGCGCATCGGAACGGCCGATGTGGCCGTCATCGTCGGGGCGGATTTGGCGAAGTAGTTACCCAGCGGCGCCGTGGCCCCCGCCGCCCGGTGTCCGCTGTTCGATGACCGTGCCTGCATCCAGACGGCCTCGCCACTTGCCACCAACGGCGGCGTCGTTCACGAGGGTCTGACCAGACGCACCGTTGCCGCCACCATCCAACCCCTGGGGTGCGGACCGCCGTCGCTCAGCGATGAGGGACACGTCCGCATCGGCCAGCAGGCGGATGCGACGCACCACGCCGTCGCCGCCCCGCTGCCGTCCATCGCCGCCGGACCCGCGCCGGATCGCGTATCGCTCCACGCGCACGGGCATGGCCACTTCCAGCGCCTCGACCGGGGTGTTGAGTGTGTTGCTCATTGCCACATGCACGGCGCTGGGGCCGGGGGCATGGGGCGACGCGCCCTGGCCACCACCCAGCGTCTCGAAGTAGACCCGGTCGCCGAAGCCCAGCGTGAGGTTGTTCATGGTTCCCTGCCCCTGCGCGGGAACCGGCGCCGCTCCGGCAAGGGCGCCGAGGACGGCATCGGTAATGCGACTGGATCCCTCCACGTTGCCGGCGGCCACGGCGTGGGGCGGGCGCGCGTGCACCAGGCTGCCTTCGGGGGCGATGATCGTGACTGGGGCGAACGCGCCCGCCGATGCCGGGATGTCGGGATCGGTGGCCACCCGTACGGCGAAGTACACGGCAGAGCGGGTGACCGCGATGGGGCAGTTGAGGTTGCCCGGGCCCGCCGCATCGGTGCCGCTGAAGTCCACGGTCATGGAGTCGCCGTGAATACACACCCGAACCCGGATGGCGATGTCGTCGTCGGTGACCCCGTCGCCCTCAAGCATCTCCTCGCGAGTCCACTCGCCGTCGGGCAGTGCGGCGATCGCAGAGCGCGTGCGCCGCTCGGCGTAGGCGAGGATGTCGTCCATCGCATCGGCCATCGCCCGGGCGCCTCCGCGGCGCGATGCCATCTCCTTCAGGCGTTCGTCTGCCAGACGGTGCGCCGCGAGCTGCGCCGCAAGGTCGCCACGGCGCTCGTCCGGTGTGCGGGAGTTGGCGAGGATCAACTCGAGGAGGCCCTCGTCAATGCCGTCGGCACTGGCGAACCGCATCGGGGGGATGATGAGGCCCTCCTGCACCAGTTCGCGTGCGCCGGCGGGCATTGACCCCGGGCTCATCCCTCCCACGTCTGCGTGGTGGGCCCGCGTCACGGCATGCGCCACCACCTGGCCGGCCACCGCGACGGGGCTGACGATGGTGATGTCTGGCAGGTGGGTCCCGCCGCGGAAGGGGTCGTTGATGATCCACGCCTCACCGGGGCGGGCGCCCTTGGCGATGATGGCGGCCACGGCCTCGGGCATGGCGCCCAGATGTACCGGGATGGAGTCGGACTGGGCAACCATGCGACCGGTCGCGTCGAACAGCGCGGTGCTGCAGTCGCGACGCTCCTTGATGGTGACGCTGAAGGCGCCGCGCACCAGGGCGGCTTGCATCTCCTCGGCCACCGCGCGCAGGCCGGCACTCCAGACCTGCAGTCCAATGGCGTCGAGCCCACTCATGCCCGCTGCAACCGGATCGTGCCATCGGAGTACACAGTGGCCACCCATCCGTCGGCCACCCAGCACATGCTGCCTGTCATCGGGATGGCGACGGGCCCCGCAACGGCAGCCCCGGGCACGAGCACGGGGTCCCATGCGAGGTCGGGCCCCGGCGTGCTTGCGGCCACGCGAATGGACACGACCTCGACGGCCCGATCCGTCATGGGTGCACCGGACGCACGTGTGTGTGCGGCATGAAATGCATCGGCCAGCGCACCGGGTGGGGCGTCGGGATCCCACGGCACGGTGATCGCGTGGCTCTGGCCGGCATATCGGCAGTCCGCCTGCGTCTGCACGGTGCCGCCGGGAACCTCGCGCAGCGCGCGATCCACCAATGGCCCCGCGGCCGCCCGCAGGGCGACCCTGTCGTCAGCGGTGAGCAGGACTGTGTGCACGTGGTCGCGCCGCTCGCCCGCGAGCACCATGCCGAGGGCGGCGAGCGCCCCCGCCGTCGCAGGGCAGGCAATGTGGCGCATACCGAGTCCATCGGCCACGTCACAGGCGTGCATGGGACCGGCCCCACCGAAGGCGATGAGCACGCCCGCGCGCGGATCAACGCCGCGCTCCACGCTCACCACGCGAAGCGCGCGCACCATCTCCGCGGTGGCCACGGCGACAATTCCCCTCGCACACCTCTCGATGTCGAGGCCCAGTCGCTGTGCAAGGTGGCCGACGGCCGCCGCCGCCCGATCGCGGTCAAGGGTGATGCCGTCGCCGTCGCCGAGTACGCCCGCGACGCGGCCGAGGACGACGTTCGCATCGGTCACCGTGGGCTCATCACCGCCGCGTCCGTACGCAGCGGGCCCAGGTACGGCACCGGCTGATCGTGGCCCCACGCGCAGGGCACCGCCCGCATCGGCCCACGCGATACTTCCGCCACCGGCGGATACCGTCTCGATGTCGAGCATCGGGAGGTGCACGGGGTGCCCCGCGACGACCCGCCCGGCAGCCCGCGCAGGCTCACCGTCGGCGATGAGCGCGGCGTCGCACGAAGTGCCGCCCATGTCGAAGGCAAGGGCAAGGGGCGCGGCGATTGCGCGGGCCACGGCAGCGGCGCCGACCAGACCGCCCGCCGGCCCCGACAGCACGGTGCGCGCTGCGTGCCGTGATGCGTGTGCCAGCGCGATGAGCCCACCGCTCGACTGCATGATCGCGGGCTCGGGCAGCCCCGCAGCACGGGCCCGCGATGCGAGTGCATCGAGGTACGTGCCAAGCAGAGGAGCGAGATATGCGTCGAGCACCGTGGTGGCGATGCGCTCGTACTCGCGAATCTCTGGCAGCACCTCGGCAGAAGTGGACACCGGCACGCCGGGAAGGGCCGCGCGGATGGCATCCGCGAGGCGCGCTTCGTGGGTTGCATCGCGGTACGCGAACAGCAGGCCGACGGCCACGGCCTCGGGCCGAAGAGCGATCACCGCCGCCACCACATCTGCGATGGCGTCGTCGTCCAGCGGTATCTCCACACCGTCCGGTGTCAGGCGCTCACGGGCCCCCACCACGCGGCTCGCGGGGATGAGGGGGGCGGGGTGGGCGTCCGCGAGCCGGTAGAGGGACGCACGGTCCTGCCGCCGCAGTTCGAGGACATCCTCCATCCCTGCAGTGGTGACCAGACATGCAGCGGCACCGCGCCGCTCCAGCAGTGCATTGGTGCCGATGGTCATCCCATGCGCGATTGACTGGACATCGCTGGCAGCGCGGCCGGCATGTTTGAGGGCGGCCTGCACGGCGGCAATGACGCCCACACCCTGATCGTGGGGCGTGGTCGGCACCTTGGCGGTGAACACACGCCCGTCCGTCACGACCACGGCGTCGGTGAATGTTCCGCCGACGTCCACGCCGACCCGCGTTGGCCGGGTGTCCTCCCGGGTTGGCTCTACCATTGGCGGCAATCTATCCCCCGCCCGGGAGTCGCCGTCCGAATCGCGCCCATCGCCACCCTTGCCCTGCTTGCCCTCGTCACCGGTACCCCCGTTGCAGCGCCCGCCGGTGTGCCGCTGGGGCCACCTGGGGACATGGCCCCGGTACCGAATGGCGACTTGGCCGATGGCCTCACCGGATGGGGCCAGGTGGGTCCAACCATGACGCTCGAGGCCGGTCCCATCATCGTCGCATCAGACAACACGACGGTGCTCACGCCGTCATTCACGGTAGCGGCTGGTGCGCAGGTGGTGCTGGTGTCGCTCGGCGTACCGGGGGCGAACGCAGTGGTTGGTGTGCGCGCGCGTCCCGACGACGGCGGTGCCGATGTGTCGCTCATCACGGTGACGCCCGACCGGGGCGTTCGTACGTTCGCCATTCCCGTCGGAGCGGTGGCCGGCCGGTCGGTGCGCTTGGTACTCGACCCGGTGACGTCGCTGGGCCGCCGTCTTCTCGTGGGCAGTGTGGGCCCCGTGCGCTGGGTGCTTCCGGGCTGGAGCGTGGGGCAGGGGCTGCCGATAGTGGGGAGGGCATGGGGCCGGTCTGTGATTCGAGTGAGCAACGGACGCGTCCAGGCATCCACGCCTGCGGTCGCGCTGAGCCCCGCTGATCGTTATCTGGGTTTTGCGGTGCGCGGCTCCGGCACCGTGCAGGCCGGCGCCGGGGGCCGACAGGTCCGCGTCACCGCGACGGGGTCAAGATGGACGTGGGCACATGTGCGCGTACGTGGCCGCACGTCGTCTGCTGCCCTGCGGCTGACCGCCGTCGCCACCGAGGGGAGCGTGCTCGCCCTCGGGCCGGTGGGAACGCCTGCGCACGGTGTCCGCCTCAGTGGCCTGCGCGTCGCCGGTGGTCGCATGATCGCGCGCGTTGGCCCCCGTGCCACCGGGCTGCGCGTGCTCATTACCACCACGGGTGGTCGGGTTGTGGGGAGGGGGCGTGTGCCCGTATCGGGGAGCATCAGTATCGGCCTGTCGTCCGGGTCCGGCCGCGCAGTGGTCACGGTGCAGGGCGACGCGACCCGCACGAACACCGTGCGTGCGGTGCGGCTGGGCTAGCGCCCCGAGTCGTAAGTTCGTATGCAGCCGGGAACTGCCACGCAATTTACGACTCGGGGCGCTAGGAGCCGACGCGACGCGGGTACGCGCCGGGGTACGTCCCCACAAGCGAGCGAGCGTGCGCGAGCGCCGCCGACCTGCTGGTGAACACACCCGAGAACGCCACCCAGTAACCGGGGCGCAGCGACGAGTGGTCGGTGCTGAACAGCACCCCACTGGGCTGGCCGGACGACTGCAACCGGGTTGCGACAGCGCGCGCCGAGGCCTCGTTGGTGACGCTCGACACGATGGCGGTCCACCCGGACGTGCCGGCCGGCCAGTCGTCGCTGCCGCCGCTCGGGGAACCCCCCGGTGACGGACTGCTGCCCGACGCCGTGTCGGTATTCGGCAGTTCGCTGGTGGTCTGGCCGGACATACCCGGCCCGGTGACCGTCACCAGACCGCCACCGTCACCGGCGGGCGCGGTGGTGTCGGTCGGTAGAAGCCCGGAGGTGTCAGTCGTGCTGGTGCCGCTCGGGAACGCGCCGGTCGTGTCAGACGGCAACGTGCCGGTGGTATCACCGGGAAGGCTGGAGTCGGTGGTGGTGGTGAAGACATCGGTCGGCACGGTGAGCAACGGGGCCGTGCTGACCATGGGCGCCGGGGTCGCCGGTGCGCCGGGGTCGCTGGAGGCGACATATGCCAGTGCACCGGCGCCGCCACCCAGGACCGCCAGCCCGATGGCCACCGCTGCCAGTCCGCCGCGGTCGCGCCGCATCTTGGGGGCGAGGGGCGTGGCCGCGCCGCACTCCAAGCAGTAGGTCTGGTCGCGCTCGAGTTCGCAGCCGCACACCGTGCAGGCAGGCGGGGACGCCGGGGTCGACTCCGAGGGCGCCGCGGCCTCGGCCGGTGCGGTTTCGCCGACCACGCCCGAATCGCCGTCCTCCGAAGGCGGCACCGGGGCACCGGGGTATGGGCTCTCGGGGCTCACTCCTCCGCCTTCGCGGTGGGCATCACCTCGGTGTTGCCCACCGCAGTGGTCGAGATGACCTGCGTCGCCTGGCCTGACCCGTGGGTGATGACCGTGGTGGGCTGATCGGCGGTGGCGTCAGCCGGGGTCTCCGAGAATGCGAGCGCCGCACCGCATTGCGCGCAGAAGTTCGCGTTGGCCCTGGCCCGTGCACCGCACGAGGGGCAGATAACGCCACTGCCGCGACCCGACTGGCGGCGCTCAGATCGCTCGGACCGGATCTCCTTGAGGCGGTCATCCAGATGGTCAACCTGTCCCCGCAGGTCGGCCACCTCGGCCGCCCGCCGCCGCATGACCTCCTCGGCCAACAACCCCCGTGCGTGCAGTTGCATTGCAAGGCCGCCAAGGTCGAAGATGCCCTGCTCATAGTGCCCCAGCAATTTGCGCCTGCGTCGGCGAAGCACACCCGGACGTACTCCCGCGCGCTCGTCGGCAGCCTCGGTATCCGAACCGTCGGTGATCTCTGCCTGGATCGCGTCAGCCGTGCCCACAGCAGCGTCATCGGCCGGGGAGACAGTGGGGTCTTTCGCGGGCTTCCGTCGGCGGAAGAGACCACGGCGCCCAGTCGTGGCCACGGCGTCGGGGGCGACCCCCTCTGGGGCCGTGACGTCGGCGGGCTGGTCGGGTATCGCGTCAGACATCGAATCTCGGGTCAATCTACCCACTGTCGTCGGACGGTCATCCCCGGCGCGGTCCGACGTTGCAACGGGGTCAGTCGGCGGCGGTTCCATTGACGCGCGCCGGTGCGCTCCGCTAACGTCCCCGGCGCATCCAGAGCGGTGGAGGGACTAGGCCCTTTGAAACCGCGGCAACCAGCGAGATTTCGCTAGGTGTCAATTCCAGCAGGCGTTCGCGCCTGGGAGATGTGTAGGGCTCACGCGCTGATTGAGACCGTGGCCCTCGACTCCCGCCGACGAAGGAAGGGAGTCGAGAATGGCACACACGGAAGGGCGCGTCACCGGAGCACGAGGGCTGCGCTGCAAGGAATGCGGCGAAGAGGTGCCACTCGGGGCGTCGTACGCCTGCGAGTTCTGTTTCGGACCGCTCGAGGTGGTGTACGACCTCGACTATCTGCGTGAGCACGTGACGCGCGAGAGCATCGCGGCCGGCCCGCCAAACATCTGGCGCTACGCCGACCTGCTGCCCTGCGCGCCGGCCAATACGCAGGTGGGTCTGCCCGTTGGCCTCACCCCGCTGGTACCCGCGCCGCGCCTCGCAGCGCGATTGGGTCTGGGCGAGGTGTGGGTGAAGAACGAGACGGCCAACCCTACGCACTCGTTCAAGGACCGTGTCGTGAGCGTGGCGTTGCAGAAGGCCCGCGAGCTGGGGTATGAGGTGGCCGCCTGCGCGTCTACGGGCAACCTCGCGCAGTCCGTTGCCGCCCACGCTGCCGCCGCGGGCATGCAGAGCTACGTGTTCGTGCCCGCCGACCTTGAGAGCCAGAAGATCATCGCCACCGGCATCTATGGCTGCACGCTGGTCGCCGTTGATGGTACTTACGACGATGTCAACCGGCTCTGTATGGAGTTGGCGGCCGATCGCCCCTGGGCTTTCGTGAACGTCAACGTGCGCCCCTACTACTCGGAGGGGTCAAAGACCCTGGCCTACGAGACCGTCGAGCAGCTGGGCTGGACCCTTCCTGACCGCTGCATCGTGCCCATCGCCTCGGGCTCGCTCTACACCAAGATTCGCCGGGGCTTTGGCGAGTTGCTCGAGTTGGGACTGCTTGAGGGCGCGATGCCCCACATGAACGGTGCTCAGGCGTTGGGCTGTGGCCCGGTGGCCGCTGCGTACGGGGCGGGCCTCGACTTCGTTACCCCGGTCGTGCCGGACACCATCGCAAAGAGCCTTGCCATCGGCAATCCCGCCGACGGTATCTTCGCGTTGGATGTGGCCAGAGAGACCGGTGGCAGCATTGACGCCGTGAGCGAGCAGGAGATCACCGACGGCATCGTCCTTCTGGCCGAGACCACGGGAATCTTCACCGAGACCGCCGGCGGTGTGACCACCGCGGTACTGAAGAGGCTTGCCGACCGCGGCGAGATCGGCCACGACGAGCGCGTGGTGCTCTACATCACCGGCGACGGCCTCAAGACGCTCGACGCCGTTGCCGACCGCGTGAAGCCCGTGCTGATCAACGCCACGGTCAGTCATTTTGAGGCGGCCGTTGACGGCCGCGGCGCGCCGGTGTCCAGATGATCATCAACCCATTCAGCCCGGAGGCCCTCCGATGAGCGTGACCGTCCGTATTCCAACCCCGCTTCGACCCCTCGCGGGTGGTGCCGGCACCGTGGAGTGTGCCCCCGGTACCGTGGCGGCCATCCTCGATGAGATGGACGCCAACCACCCCGGTTTCAAGGATCGCGTGACCCAAGACGGCCAGCTGCGCCGGTTTGTCAACGTGTTCGTTGCCGGTCAGGATGTGCGTTTTGAAAAGGGCATTGACACCGTTGTGACCGATGGCCAGGAGGTCACCATCCTTCCGGCTGTCGCGGGGGGCTGACCGTCAGCACACCGCGCACGGCATTCGTCATCGGCGGTACCGGTCTTGTGGGCGGTGCGCTGATTGACGTACTGGTGCAGCAGGGCGTCGAGGTGATCGCGCTGTCCCGCACCGACCTCGGCGCTCGGACCCTTAAGGACCGGGGGGTGAGTGCCGTCGTGCTTGGCGATCTGGGCGAGACGGCGCGCTGGGAGCACGCCACTCGCGATGTGGATGTCATCTTCCATCTGGGCCTGCCGCGGATCACGCCACCGGTTCGCAGTCGGCACCTCAAGCGGCTTGCGGCCCAGGCCGAGGCGGGTGCGACCATCGTCGGCGGTCTGGCCGATGGCCGACCAGTGGTCATGGCCACCTGCGCCATGAGCGACGCATCAGGACCCCTCGCCATCGCCCGCCCGGGCCTCGCGGCGCAGCGAGCGCTTGCGGCAACGGGGGCCGCGGCACGCATCGTGCGTCTGCCATGGGCCTACGGGGCGTCGGGGTTCATCTGCGACATGTCGCGCGGGCTCCAGCTGCGCCGCTTCCGCGTGGTGGGTCCCGGCACCAACACCATCGCTCTGGTGGGTGCACGCGATGCCGCCACCGCGCTTGTGGCCGCTGCATCTGCGCCGGCAGGCGTCTACACCGTGGCCGAGGACGACATGCCCACGCAGGAAGCGCTTGTGCATTACCTGTGCGGCATTCGCGACGCACCCCGTCCCGACCACCTGCCACCGAGCGTGGCCCGTGTCTCTATGGGTGGGGTGATCGTGAATGCCCTCACCGCGGATCAGCGTGTGGTGGTGTCGCCACCACCGGGCTTTACTCACGAGCAGCGATGGCGTGACGATCTGGACGAGGCCCTTCGGGGCTAAGAACGGATGCAAGATGTCTGGGTGATGCCCGCCCGGAGCGCCCTCGAATCATGCGCCGCGCGCGCGAGGTACGATCGTGCTTGACCCGGCGAGGAGTGAGACCAAGGTGGATCGGCCAAGCCCCGCCGTTCAGGACTACCTGAAGGCGATCTATCAGCTCGATGAGGTGGCCCCGGTCGAGGGTCCGGTCACGACGTCCCAGGTGGCGGAGGCGCTCGCCGTCACGACGGCGTCGGCGAGCAACATGCTCAAGAAACTCGACACCCTCGGCTACGCCGTCCAGGTCAAGCGCCAGGGCGTCGAGCTGACCGAGGTCGGTCGCCAGGCGGCGCTCGAGGTGATCCGTCACCACCGCCTGCTCGAGACCTATCTGGCCACGCGTCTGGGGATGTCCTGGGACGAGGTCCACCGCGAGGCGGAGGTGCTCGAGCACTACGTCTCCAAGGCCCTCGCCGACCGTATCGCCGAGGCACTGGACCATCCCGAGCGCGATCCCCACGGCCACCCCATCCCGACCAGCGCGGGGCAGGTGGCCGTCACCCCCTCCCGGCGGCTCTCGGAGCTGGCCGAGGGATCAGCGGCGGTGGTCGGGCGCGTCGACGACCGCGACGACGCGCTCCTGCGGTTCCTGGCCGAGCGCGGCCTCGTGCCCGATGTGCACGTCGAGGTGCTGGCCCACTCGCCCTTCGGGGGGCCGATCTCGGTGCGCGTCGGCGAGGATCGGGTGGTCGATATCCCGCCCGCGGCCGCGTACGCCGTCCACATGGAGTGACCCCGATCCGTCCGTTGCGACGGTGTGCGAGACTTGGTGCAGATCCCGACCGGCGCACGAGGCAACCATCTCGCGTTCGGCGATCCCAACGAGGAGATGACGTGTCACGCAAGCCCCTTCTCGCATTGACCGCGACGGCGCTCGCCGCACTCTCGCTCGGCCTCGCGGCCTGCGGTTCCGACAACTCGGCCGATGCCTCGGCGCCAGCCGCCACGACGGCCCCGCCGGCCACCACCGCTGTGTCGGCGAGCACGGCTCCGGCCGCGCCCGCGCCGGCGGCGACCACCGCGACGGTGGTGGACCTGACCGTCGAACTCATCAAGTCGTTGCAGTTCACCGATGCGTCGCTGACCGCCCCTGCCGGGCGCATCACGCTGAAGTTGACCAACGACACGCCGGTGCCGCACAACATCGCGGTGGATGGCAACGGCGAGGACAGCCTCACCAGCGCCACGGTCCAGGACGGGGGCACGGCCGAGATCACTGTCGATCTGCCGGCCGGCACCTACACCTACTACTGCGACGTCCCGGGCCACCGGGCGGCCGGCATGGAGGGCACCCTCACGGTCACGTAGCCATGGCGAGCGCCGCCGCGCCCGATGGCGCCGCCGCCGCGACTCGTCAGTCGACGAATGGCTGGGACTGGGCGATCAGGTCGTCGAGGTCCATACCCAGGCTGTGCACGAAGAACGGCGTGAGCAGGTTGAGGGTGTGCCGGCAGGCGGGGCAGATGGGCAGGGGTGAGAAGGAGGGCCGCTCCAGCGACGAGTGCGCCGAGACCGTGACCGGCTTCGTGGAGCGGGCACTCGCCTTCTACGCGTCGCACGGCATCACGGCCAAGCGCTTGATGACTGACAGCGCCTGGACGTACACCAAGAATTCCTCGCTCAAGGGACTTCTTCAGGCCAACTACATCCGGCATCTGCGCACCAAGCCCTACCGATCACAGACCAACGGCAAGATCGAACGCTTTCACCAGATGATGGCGCGCGAGTGGGCCTACGGAATGACCTACGCCAGCGTGCGGGCCAAGGCCCGGGTACTGGCGTACTGGTTTCACCACTACAACGAGCGCAGGCCACACTCAGCACTCGCGGGGAACGCGCCGATCATCAGGGTGCGTTCGCAACCTCTGTAGGCACGACAGCGAGGCCCGGTGTGTGCTCTTGATTCGAGGCAAGCGTATTCGTCCGCCCAGCCTCGCCGCGGGCCTTCATGTCGGCTGTGTCCTCAGTGTCCACCCAGTTCGGGATGATGCGCCCGCTAGCCATGGCATACTCTTGTTCGTAGTAGAGACTAAATGAGAGAAGGAGATATGGCGGCTTCGACCTTCACACGGGGGGCGCTGCTGAGTGCAGCGGCGGGCGCGGGCGCACTGGTGCTTGCCGGGGCCGCTGCAAGCCGTGCCCCGGCGATCGCCGGTGAGGCGACCCACGCCGGGATGAAGGGCCACGGAGGCGGTGCCGATGGGCCGACCTTCCGCCAGGGCGGCGTCGTCGACCACCGCGCGAACGGGTTCAACCCCACCGAGATCCTGCGCGACTTCGACTGGGGCACGACGCGGCGGCTCGGCAATGGACGCACGCTGCGCGAGTGGACGGTGGTCGCGGCCGACAAGGACATCGAGGTCGCCCCGGGCGTGGTCTATCCGGCATGGACCTACAACGGCCGTGTGCCGGGCCCGACGCTTCGCTGTCGCGAGGGCGAGAGCCTGAGGGTGCGCTTCGTGAACGGCTCGGCCCACCCCCACACGATGCACTTCCACGGTTTCCATACGGCCGAGATGGACGGCGTGGCGGGAATCGGCGCCGGGCTCATCCAGCCCGGAAAGAGCACCGTCTACGAGTTCGACGCCGACCCTTTCGGCCTGCATCTCTACCACTGCCACGCCGGGCCGCTGGCCGAGCACATCGCCCGCGGGATGTACGGCGCTTTCATCATCGACCCCCGCAAGGGGCGCGCGGAGGCCGACGAGATGGTGATGGTGATGAACGGCTTCAACACCAACTTCGACGCCCAGGGCAATCAGATCTACGCCGTCAACACGATCGCCTTCCACCACGTCAACGAGCCGGTCAGGGTCGCGCGTGGCGAGCTGATCCGGGTCTACCTCGTGAACATCCTCGAATACGACCCGATCAACTCGTTCCACGTGCACGGGAACTTCTTTGACTACTTTCCGACGGGCACGCGGCTTGAGCCCAGCGAGTTCACCGACACGGTGATGCTGGGGCAGGGCCAGCGAGGGATCCTCGAAATGCGCTTTCGCACGCCCGGCCTGCACATGTTCCATGCCCACAAGACCGAGTTCGCCGAGCTGGGCTGGATGGGCGACTTCGAGGTCGTCGGCTGAGCACCCCTCACGAGTCGCCGCAGGGGATGGGCGAGGAGCGCAGAGGCCTCGGGCGTCTGCCCCTGTGGGCGCTCGGGCTGATCCCGCTCGTCCTCATCGTGGTCGCGCTGGGTGCTCTGCTCACGGTCGGCGGCGACACCATGGGCGACCGCCGCGGGCCGCCGGTAGAGGACATCGCTGTCGAGCGGACCGTCCTTCGGCCGGGGGAGATCGAGCTCACGCTCCGCAACGTGGGTCCGGAAGCGGCCAAGGTGGCCCAGGTCGCCGTGAACGACGCCTACGTCGACTTCTCGGCCGACGGTGGCGAGATCGGCCCGCGCGGCTCGCGGCGATTGACGCTCGACTATCCCTGGCAGGAGGGCTCGCCGCTCCTGATGACATTGCTCACCTCGACCGGCGCCACCATCGAACACGAGGTTGCTGTGGCGGTCGAGACCCCGTCCCGGGACGGCGATCTCTATGGCCTCATGGCCCTCCTGGGCATCTACGTCGGCGTCATCCCGGTTGCGCTCGGCATGCTCTTCCTGCCATTTGTCAAGCGGGTCCGCGAGCACTGGGTGCGCTGGTTCATGGCGCTAACGGTCGGTCTTCTGGGGTTCCTCGCGGTCGATGCCTATCTCGAGGGCACGGAGATCGGCGAGGCCAGTACGGGCGCCTTCGGCGGTCTGCAGCTGCTGTTCATCGGTGCCGTGGTTGCCTTCTTCGCGCTCGTCTGGCTGGATCGATTCCTCCGCGGACGTAGCGAACGGGCCGAGGGGACCGGGACCTCTGCGTTCCGCGTCTCGTTGCTGATCGCGATCGGGATCGGTCTGCACAACCTTGGCGAGGGGCTCGCGATCGGTGCGGCCTACGCCATCGGCAACCTCGCGCTCGGCGCGTTTCTCGTCTTCGGGTTCGCTCTGCACAACACGACCGAGGGGCTCGCGATCGTCGCGCCCCTCGCGAAGGAGCGGAGGCCCTCGCTCGTGCGCCTTGTCGCCCTCGGGCTGATCGCGGGCGCCCCCGCGATCCTCGGCGCCTTCATCGGCGCCTCGATCTACAACCCCGAGCTCGCGACTCTGTTGATCGGCTTTGGGATCGGCGCGATCGTGCAGGTGATCGTCCAAATCGTGCCGGCCATGCGCGATGGGGCCGGACGAGCGCTTACGCCCGCCACGATCGGGGGAATCCTCGCGGGGGTCGCGGTGATGTACGCAACAGGCCTACTAATTATCGCTTGATGATGGGCTTACCTCGCATTGCTGGACACCTCGGGTGTGTCGTTTGGGTGTTCTTCCCAACTGATCCGATCGTCCCCGGCCCGGCATCTCCACAGGCCCGGCGGGTGCTGCGTGTGAACGCACGCCTCTGCACCACTCGCCAGCGCTCGGTGTAGGGTTTTATTCATGGAGGCTGGCTTGATAGTGAACGGGTATGCGATCCACCCGGGCGCGAACCTGACCGGCGCGGACCTGACCGGCATCATATGGAGAAGGACCACTTGCCCCGATGGGGTCATCACCGACACCGCCTGGGAGATAAGGGAGCCCTAATGCCCGGGGAGCGGTGGGGGTGGGCTCACCCCGCTTTGGTGGACACCTCCAGTAGGGCGATCATGGCGCCCGCAACGAGGCAGCAATGCCCCGCCGAGAGCGCAGGAGCTGGCGCTCGCAGGGAACGCGCCGATCACCAGGGTGCGTTCGCAACATTTGTAGGCACGACAGCTAGTCGGTCGGCGTGCGCTCAGCGGCCTCGGGGGTAATGATCGTGAGGTCGGTGGCGTGCTGGATGCGGTCGCCCGCGTGGTACCGAAGGTCAACCACATCGGCCTTCTGATCGCCGTACACGCCCACGCCGGCCAGCAACACCATGCGGCGGCCGAGGCTGCCGCGCTTCTTGACCTTGGGCACCAGCGGTGTGCGAAAGCGCAGCCAGTGACCCGCCACCGTGTAGTGCGTGCCCTCTTCGCGGGGGGCACCGTTCACCCACACCATGAAGGGGGGCTCGGCGCCCTCGGGTAGCGCGACGTTCCAGGTTGGGGGTCCGTTCATGCGCCAATGGTACAGGGCCTCATTCGGCACACACCGTGCGCACGAGACGTGGGGCCGGCGCTCGGCAGGCTGTGGTCAGACCGGGCCGGAGTACGTAGCGGGGGGTCTACACTGCCCCACGCAAGCGCGCGTAGCTCAGTGGATAGAGCACTGGCCTCCGGAGCCAGGGGTCGCAGGTTCGAATCCTGCCGCGCGCATTTATTCGGAGGCTCCCATGCGCATCACGGTGCTCGGTGATACCCATTACCCGCGACATGGTTGGTGCCATGGCGCCCCCGACATCATCCACACCGTGGGGTAGCGGGGCATGGATCTGCAGATCACATTCATCGGTACGTCGGCCTCAGTGCCCACTGCTCAGCGGGGCACGTCGGCCACGCTCATCAGCCGCGGCGGCCAGCGATGGCTCATTGATTGCGGCGAGGGCACGCAGCGCCAGTTGCTGCGGTCCGGCCTCGGCCTCACTGACGTAGATGCCATCCTGCTCACGCACCTGCACGGCGATCACTTCCTCGGGCTGCCGGGCATGTTCAAGACCTACGGCCTGCGCAAGCGCGAGAAGTCGTTGCTCTTGGTGGGCCCGCCAGGGCTCGAGGCGTTGCTCGACACCCTGCGCCCGGTCATCGGCCGGTTGCCCTTTCGCCTCGACGTCATCGAGGCCGGGCCGGGTGCGGTGCTGCGTGAGGATGGCGTCGAGGTGCGCGCGTTCCATACCGACCATGGCATTCGCTCGCTTGGGTACGCCGTTGTCGAGGGGGATCGCCCGGGTGCCTTTGACGTGGACGCCGCCACTGCGCTGGGCGTGACGCCGGGCCCCGACTTCGGCGTGCTGCAACGGGGTGGGGAGGTGGCCACCGCGGGCGGCGTGGTGGTGCGACCGGATCAGGTAATGGGGCCGGCCCGCGAGGGCCGCACGGTGGTCTTCTCGGGCGATACGCGCCCGTGTGCAGGCACGGCCGACGCGGCGAAGGGTGCCGACCTGTTGGTACACGAGGCCACGTTCACTGATGAGGACAGGGCGCGTGCCGTGGAGACCCGCCACAGCACGGCGGCGGAAGCGGCGACGCTCGCCCGCGATGCCGGCGTGCGCATGCTCGCCCTCACGCATATCAGCGGCCGTGTGCACCCGCGCGATGTCAAGGCGGAGGCCAGGGGCATCTTTCCCGGTGCCGTGGTGCCGCGTGACTTCGATCAGGTGGAGATTCCGTTTCGTGAGCGCGGAACCCCACGCTGTGTGCCCGTCCAGGAGCGAATGGGGAGGGGCGAGGCACCTGCTACGGTGCCCGACGCAACCCTTTAACCCCGGTCCCGTGAGGCCGGAAAGGAGCAGCCCCATGAACGAACCCACAGTCCCGACCGGACTCCGCGCAAACGCGATCGGTTAGCGGCATGGGATCCAAGATCCTGATCGACGCAGATCAGTGTCGCCGCACGATTGCGCGTATGGCCCACGAGATCGTCGAGCGTCAGTCCGACATCTCGGCAATTGCCTTGGTGGGTTTGCACACGCGCGGGGTGCCGCTGGCCGAACGGCTGCGTGCGCTCATCACCGACTTCTCGGGTATCCAGCCCGCCATCGGGTCGGTTGACATCGCCCTGTACCGCGACGATGTCGGGGTGGGCGGGGGACGACGGGGCGTGGTGCCGGTCGTCGGCGAGACGATCCTCGACTTCGACATCGAGAAGCACGTGGTCATTCTGGTGGACGACGTCCTCTTCACCGGGCGCACGATCCGCGCCGCGATTGACGCGATCTTCGACTACGGCAGGCCTCCGCTGGTGGAACTGGCCGTGCTGGTTGACCGCGGCCACCGCGAACTGCCCATCCGCCCCGACTACGTGGGCCGCAACCTGCCCACCAACACGGGCGAGCGCATCACCGTCCACCTCGCCGAGATTGACGGGGCGGACGAGGTCATTCTGGAGGGAACCGCGTGAGCACGCATAGGTCGCTCATCCGCATTGGGGATCTTGGCGCCGAGGATGTCGAGCGCGTGCTCGCCACTGCGGGGCGCTTCGGCGAGGTGATGGAGCGCGACATCAAGAAGGTGCCGACCCTGCGCGGGCGCACCGTCATCAACCTGTTCCTCGAACCGTCTACTCGCACGTCCACGTCGTTCGAGCTGGCGGCCAAGCGCCTGTCAGCCGATGTTGTGAGCATCAAGGGCGCGGGCACCAGCATGGACAAGGGCGAGACGCTGAAGGACACCATCCTCACGCTTGAGACCTACGATCCTGACGTGTTCGTGGTGCGCCACCCCCAGGTGGGTGCCTGCGACGTGGTGGTCAGGTACACGGATGCCTCGGTGATCAATGCTGGCGACGGCACGGGCGAGCACCCCACTCAGGCCCTGCTCGACCTGTACACCGTGCAGCGCGAGATCGGTGCCATCGAGGGGCTGCACGTGGCATTCGTGGGCGATGTGCTGCACTCGCGCGTGGCGCGATCGGGCATCGCGGCCTTTCGCATGATGGGCGCCAAGGTGAGCGTGGTGGCACCGCCCACGCTGGTGCCCAGGCATCTGGCCGAGGCCCTCGGCACGGAGGTGTCGGCCGACATCCGCGACATCGCCCACGCCGATGTCGTCTACGTGCTGCGCATGCAGTTGGAGCGCATGGGCACCGGCGGGTTCGTGCCCTCGCTGGACGAGTACGCCCGGATGTACCAGGTAAATCACGACCGACTGCGCAGCGGGCAGCGGGTCATGCATGCAGGCCCCGTGAATCGGGGAGTGGAGATCAGCGGCCCGGTGGTGGACGACCCGTCCACCCTCATCGAGGCCCAAGCCGGAAATGGACTGGTGGTGCGCATGGCGGTGCTCTACGACGTGCTCACCGAGGAGAAGACCCAGGCGCCCAGTATGCGGGGTGCCACCTTGGAGGCGGCATGAGCACCACGTATGAGGCCAACCCACGCGTTCGGCTGCCGCAGCGGCCCGGCGATGCCGCCAATCTGCTTATCCGCGGCGCGCGCATCCTCGACCCGGCGGCGGGCATTGACCGCGAGGGCGATCTGGTCATCCGCGATGGCGTGATCGGCGGCGACCCGGTCGGCCTTGAGGTGGTTGACGGCACCGGGCTCACAGTGGTGCCCGGCCTGGTGGACGTGCACGTGCACCTGCGCACGCCCGGCAAGGAGTACGCCGAGGACATCGCCACCGGCACCGCCAGCGCTGCCGCGGGGGGCGTGGTGACCGTGCTCGCCATGCCCAACACGCAGCCGCCCACCGACAACCCGAGCATTCTCGGCTCGCTGCTCGAGCGCGCGGCGCGCGAGGCCGTGGTGCCCACCGGGTTCATTCCGGCCATCACCGTGGGGCAGCAGGGTGAGGCCCTCACCGAGCACGGGGACATGGCCGAGGCCGGTGCGGCCGCGCTGTCGGATGACGGCGTACCGGTTGATAGCGCTCTGGTGATGCGCCGGGCCCTTCAGTACCAGAGGGCCACTGGCCTGCTCTTCACGTTGCACGAGGAGGACATGAGTCTTTCCGGACCAGGCGTGATGCATGAGGGCGTGGTGAGCGCGCGCATCGGCCTCGCAGGAATCCCGGGCGTGAGCGAGGCGGTGCAGGTGGCGCGCGACTGCTCGCTGGCCGCTTATGAGGATGGGCGCATCCACATCTGCCACGTGTCGTCACGCGAGACCGTTGAGGAGATCCGTCTGGCCAAGGCGCGCGGTGTGAAGGTGACCGCCGAGGTGACCCCGCACCACCTGCTGCTCACCGAGCAGGCCGTGAGCGACGACCCCGACCCCGCCAAGTTTAAGATGAATCCGCCACTGCGTGCCGACGAGGACCGCAAGGCGCTGATCGAGGCCCTGGTGGACGGCACCATTGACTGCATCGCCACCGACCACGCGCCCCATCCGGCGGACGAGAAGGAGAATCCCTTCGCCGCCGCGCCGTTCGGGGTCATCGGTCTCGAAACCAGCTTCGCCGCCTGCCACACCGAACTGGTGATGGGCGGCCATATGGATCTGACTGACCTCATCCTCAGAATGAGCACGAACCCCGCGCGCATCTTCGGGCTGCCGGTGCCCACCCTGGCGGATGGTGCGCCCGCGAATCTTGCGGTGGTTGATCTGGCCGCCACCGACCGCGTGGGCGACCGCCCGTACGCCAGCAAGTCAACCAATACCGCCTTCGTGGGCATGGAGCTCACCGGCCGGGTCGTCATGACCCTCGCCGGGGGCCAGGACGTCTATCGGAGGGACGCATGAGCAATCGCCATCCCGCGCTCGCGATGCGCGAAGACGCGGGTCTCATCGTCATTGATGTGCAGGATGCCTTCGCGCCGGTCATTGATGGGTTCGACGAAGTGCTCGCCAACTGCGGCCTGCTCGCACAGGGCTTCGGTATTCTGGGTCGTCCGGTCATCGTCACCGAGCAATATCCGAAGGGACTCGGGCACACGGTGGCCGCATTGGCCCAGCGGCTGCCCAACGGCACGCCCATCATTGAGAAGACGCGCTTCTCGGCATGCGGCGTGGAGGGGTTCGAGGCGGCGTTCGACGTCGCGCGGTGCAACACGTGGGTGGTGTGCGGGGTGGAGGCCCACGTGTGCGTCAACCAGACCGTGCACGACCTGCGCTCACGCGGGGCATCGGTTCATGTGGCGGCCGATGCCGTGAGCAGCCGGACGCAGGCCAACCGACGGGCCGGCCTCGACAAGGCCGCCGCTTGTGGTGCGCACGTCACCTCGGCGGAGATGGTGGTGTTCGAGATGCTCGGACAGGCGGGAACTCCTGAGTTCAAGGCGATCTCGGCGCTGATCAGGTGAGCGCGGTCATCGTGCTCGAGGACGGGCTGGTGCTGCCCGCGCGGTCGGTGGGCGCTCCGGGCACGGCGCTTGGCGAGATGGTGTTCACCACCGGCATGAACGGCTATCAGGAGGCCGTCACCGACCCGTCGTACCTCGGCCAGATCCTCACGTTCAGCGCGCCGATGATTGGGAACTACGGCACGGGCCCCGACTGCGTCGAGAGCGACCGCGTCTGGCCCGGTGCGGTGATCGCGACGCGCATCGGCGACGCACCTGGCGTGGCCGGCCCAATGGGATTTCGTACCTGGCTTCGCGACCAGGGAGTGGTGGCGGTTGAGGACGCCGACACCCGCCGTTTGGTGCGCCACCTTCGCGACCACGGCGCCATGCGCGGTGGGGTGAGCACCGCGATGGGCGCCGAGCAACTGCTCGCGCTCGTGCGTGAGCATGCGTCACTGGACGGTCGCGACTTAGCCAGCGAGGCGGCCGGATTGCCGCGCGCGCGCGGCGATGACGGGCCGCGCATCGTCGCGGTGGACTGCGGCATGAAGGAAGGCATTCTGCGTGGACTGGCCGGCGCCGGTATGCGTGTGCAGGTGGTGCCTGCCGGTATCACCGCCGCCGCTATCCTCGCCATGGGCCCGGACGGGGTGTTCATCTCGAACGGCCCGGGTGATCCCGCGGCGGTCACGCCGGTCATCGAGGCCATCACGGGGGTGCTCGGTCAGGTTCCGCTGTTCGGCATCTGCCTCGGGCACCAACTGCTTGGCCACGCGCTCGGACTGCGCACCGAGAAATTGCCGTTCGGCCACCGGGGGGCCAACCACCCGGTGCAGCGGCGAGAGGACGGGGGGGTGGAGATCACGGTGCAGAACCACGGGTACGCGGTGTCGGCGGATTCGCTGCCGGATGGCGTGCGGGTGACGCGCACGAGTCTCTTCGACGGTTCGGTGGAGGGCCTCGAGGCACCGGAGTTGCTGGCGACCTCGGTGCAGTACCACCCCGAGGCGCGGCCGGGGCCGCACGACGCGGCGTACCTGTTTCGCAGCTTCCGCGACAGGGTGGTGGCCTGATGCCACGCCGTGAGGATCTGCACACCATCTTGGTGCTCGGCAGTGGCCCGATCGTCATCGGGCAGGCGGGGGAGTTCGACTACTCCGGCACCCAAGGGTGCCGCGCCCTGCGTGACGAGGGCTATCGCATCGTGCTGGTCAACTCGAACCCGGCCACGATCATGACCGACCCGGATGTGGCGGACCGCACGTATGTGGAGCCCCTCGACGTGGATTCGCTTGAGCAGATCATCGCCATCGAGAAGCCCGACGCACTCCTTCCCACGCTGGGCGGGCAGACCGCGCTGAACCTGGCCATCGAGCTGTCAGAAGCCGGTGTGCTCGACAAGTACGGGGTCGAGTTGATCGGCGCCGACGTGCAGGTCATCCGCACCGCCGAGGATCGCTCGCTGTTCAAGGAGCGCATGCGCGAGGTCGGGGTGCCGGTGCTCGACAGCATCATCGCCACCAGCCTCGACGAGGCCCGTGCTGCCGCGCAGGAGGTGGGGTACCCCATCATCCTGCGTCCCGCATTCACGATGGGCGGTGAGGGCGGTGGTGTTGCCATGACGCCCGATGATCTGGATTCCGTGGTGATCAACGCCCTTGCCGCGAGCCCCATCTCGCAGGTATTGATGGAGCGATCGGTCATCGGTTGGGACGAGATCGAGCTGGAGGTGATGCGCGACCGCAAGGACAACGTGGTGATCGTGTGCACCATCGAGAATCTCGACCCCATGGGCGTGCACACCGGCGACTCGGTCACCGTGGCGCCTGCCATGACCCTCAACGACCATGAGCAGCAAATGCTGCGTGACGCCGCCATCCAGGTGGTGCGCGCGGTGGGCGTGGAGACCGGTGGCGCCAACGTGCAGTTCGCGCTCAACCGTGTCACCGGCGACATGGTGGTGATCGAGATGAATCCTCGCGTGTCGCGGTCATCCGCCTTGGCGTCAAAGGCAACAGGCTTTCCCATCGCGCGGATTGCCGCGCGTCTGGCCGTGGGCTACACGCTGGACGAGTTGCCGAACGACATCACCAAGGTCACGCCCGCATCGTTCGAGCCCACGCTCGACTACGTGGCCGTCAAGATCCCGCGCTTCGCATTCGAGAAGCTCACTGACGCGCGCGTGCCGCTGTCCACCTACATGCAAAGCGTGGGGGAGGTGCTGGCGCTTGGCCGCACCTTCGGCGAGGCCTTTGGCAAGGCGATGTCGGCGCGCGAGTTGGACGCCCGCTTCGACGAGCCCGACTCGGTGGCCCAGGCACTCGAACGCCTCACGGTGCCGTCGTGGGATCGCTTCGACCTGATGATGTGGGCGGCCCGTAGGGGGGCTGCGTCTGACGATCTGCACACCGCGACCGGCGTGCACCGATGGTTCACTGCTGAGATTGTCGCCTTCGCCAACGCCGGGGACGATCTGGGTGATGACCCCGATGGCGATGCGCTCATGGAGGCCCGCCGCCGTGGGCTCACCGACCGTGACATCGGCAATGTGATTGGCGAGACGGAGGCGCAGGTGGGGCAGCGCCGCCGCGCCGCGGGCGTGCGCCCGTCGTATCGCGCTGTGGATACGTGCGCTGCCGAGTTCGCCGCGATCACGCCGTACTACTACGCCACATACGGCACCGCGACCGAGGCCGAGCCCCTCGACCGTCCGTCGGTGGTGGTATTGGGCTCCGGTCCAAATCGCATTGGCCAGGGCATCGAATTCGACTACTGCTGCGTCCACGCGGCCATGACGGTGCAGGAACTGGGTTACGCGGCCATCATGGTCAACTGCAACCCCGAGACGGTCTCCACCGATCACGGGGTCAGCGACCGGCTGTATATGGAGCCCGTCACCCTCGACGCGGTGCTGGACATCTGCGAGGCCGAGAAGCCTGTGGGCGTCATCGCGCAACTGGGGGGACAGACCCCCCTGCGTCTGGCCGCGCCGCTGCAGGCGGCCGGGGTGAACGTGCTCGGCACCGCACCCGACGCAATTGACATGGCGGAGGACCGCGGACGGTTCGGTGCACTGTTGGGCGACCTCGGCCTGAGGGCGCCGCGATGGGCCATGGCCGAGGGCGAGTCTGATCTCCTTGCCGCCGCCGAGCAGGTCGGGTACCCCGCGCTCGTCCGGCCCTCGTATGTGCTGGGTGGCCGCGCCATGGCCATCGTGTCCGGCCCGGACGAACTGAAGGCCTGGATGGTGAAGGAGCGGCCCCAGGGTCTTGTGCTGGTAGATCGCTTTCTGCAGGGCGCCACCGAGATTGACGTGGATGCCCTGTGCGATGGCTCCAACACCTGGATCGCCGGCGTCATGGAACACGTGGAGGAGGCCGGGGTGCACTCGGGCGATTCGGCATGTGTGCTGCCGCCGCAGGGCATTGGGGATGCTGCGGTTGCCGACGTCAAGCGGCAGGCCACGATGCTGGCCGAGGCCATCGGCGTGCGTGGGCTCCTCAACGTGCAGTTCGCACTGCGCGACGGCACGGCCTATGTGATCGAGGCGAACCCGCGGGCGTCGCGCACCGTTCCGTTCGTCGCCAAGGCGCGCGGCATCCCGGTGGTGCGCCACGCGGTGCGCCTGATGCTGGGCGAGTCCATCGCCGATCTCGAACTCCCCACCTCGGACGCCATGTCCCACGTTGCCGTGAAGGAGGCTGTGCTTCCGTTCGCGCGCTTCCCCTGGGCGGACCCAGTGCTGGGCCCAGAGATGCGCTCCACGGGCGAGGTCATGGGCCTGGGTGCCACGTTCCCCGAGGCATTCGCCAAAGCGCAGCGCGGTGCCGGTCAGGCGCTTCCGCGCTCGGGGACGATCTTCCTGTCGGTGCGTGACGAGGACAAGTCCCACCTGGCCGATCTGGCCCGCCGCATCATCGCGGTCGGTTGCGACATCGTGGCCACGGGTGGCAGTGCACGGATCATCGCCGCTGCCGGCCTTCCGGTACGCGAGGTGAACAAGGTCGCCGACGGCCCACCCCACGTGGCTGACCTCATCCTTGGGGGCGAGGTGGCCATGGTGGTGTGCACGCCGAGCGGCCGGGGAGACCGGGCCGATGGGGCAACCATCCGCCGCGCGGCCGTGCGCGCCGGCGTGCCGTGTATCACCACGATCGAGGCAGCCGAGGCCGCGGTGCAGTCCCTGGGCGTGGATCCCCGGCAGGTGCGGCCGGTGGCGCTGCAGGACCTCGCCACGGCATAGGCGCCCCTGGAC
>Ga0105050_10002637_pt1 | contig 25432 bp, 4 predicted proteins | sample FRY01_FD_78088 | JGI IMG/M metagenome (GOLD analysis project Ga0105050, IMG submission 78088) | Freshwater microbial communities from Lake Fryxell liftoff mats and glacier meltwater in Antarctica - FRY-01 | ecosystem: Environmental > Aquatic > Freshwater > Ice > Glacier meltwater ...
AATACCAATAGGTTTAGGAGCAGCAACCTATGGATTAACTAATTCAAATTTTAAATCACCTCTTGATTTAAATTCTTATAAACAAGGTGGTAGTTATTTACCTAAAGCACAAAATGGAAAATACAATATACAATCTCCTATATTATCACAAAACGGTTTAGATTACTTAAATAATCAAACAGAATATTGTCCTAAAGGAAATTGTCTTGAAAATTCAAAAAAAGGGTTTGATTTAGTTAATAAATCTCTTCCTAATAATTATAAATATTTAGGAGGAAAAGATATTGAAGCAAAAAGACCTCAATGGTCAGTAAATGACACAAAAGGAAAAGAATCTATTGATTCATGGGATTTACCGGGGTCGCTTCTTGGTACAGAAGATGCAATAGTATATAGAGCTGACGACCCTAATATACCACCATTGCCTTTAGGTACTTATTTAAGTATGGGACCAAGATCAAGTAAAGTAGGTTCTCCAGCAGGTTCTTATAATCCTACAGGAGGAGCAAATGCATTAAATGGTTTAGAAACTACAAATCATACTCTACAGTTAGCCAAATATACAGAAGACGGTTCACCAATTTATTATGATGGTTACAAGGGTAAGTATATGAATTATGAACAAGTCCTTGAAACATGGCCTGGATATGAGTCTAAGTATTTTTCTGTACCAAAAGGAGCAAAAGGTAACACCTTTGATTTCTTTTCTAAAGAAAATGAAACTGACGAAATAAAACCTTATGCAGATGATATTGATTTTATATCTAATAGTTTGTCTGACTATGTTTCAGAAAATTATAGTGAAAATAATGTAGAACCTGGAAGGTTAAAAAGAGTAGTTGGTAATTTAAATCATTACAAAGCAGATATAGTAAATGAATTAGGTATAAATCAAAAAGAATATGATAATTTATCTAATATATACTTAGGTCTTATTGTAAATGAAACGGGTGGTACAAATAGAGCAAAAAGAGCCTTTAAAAATTTTGCTACCCAAACTGCTGGACTTGGGGCCACCCAAGGAAATGCATCTTTTAATATAGATAATATATTAAAAGATGAGGCTCTTTTAAAGAAAGCAAAAAGGTTATTAGGTGTTACTAGAACATCAGAAGTTAAAAGATTATACGAAGAAAGTAGTAAAGCTAGTACTCTTTTAGATATGTTGTATTTATCGAAAGCATCTGAAAGGGCTGAAATTGCTTATGAAAAAGGAGCACTACCTGGAGTAAGAAGTTTTACTAATAGCGAAGAAGGATCAGTAAAAAAAGAAGTAAAAGGATGGTTTAGAGTAGATGGGTCTACTTTTAATGATAAGGGGTTTAAGGTTGTTAATTCTGGTACAAGAATAGAAATACATAATTTATCTGATAAAGAAGCAACAGAAAAACTTAATATTAATGCAGGAGAAAATAAGTATACTGTAAAAACTATAAAAGGGGTACAAACTGTTTTAATGATAACTGAAGGAAATTCTAAAGATTTAACGCAAGCTCAGAAAATAGATGCTTATTGGCAAAGCCCTAATTCTCTTAGAACTGGGGATATACAAGGAGCATCAAGTAGAAGTAAAAGAATAGAAGATGTAAATAATTTTTTAAATAATTACAAAAATGCTACAGTTTTAAACCCAGCTATTATTAAAAGTAATAAAACAAATACTAAAGAAATAAGAACAATGAAAAAAGGAGGATTAGTATCTAAATTAGGATACAAAGATACTTCTCCATATAAAAATGAATCTTCACTTGTAATAGAAACAGATGGTGGGAATATAACAATGAATGGAGTAGGAAAAGACATTATAGGAACAGATGAATTTGGAAACACACAATATATGAAAGCAAATAGTGGTAATTATAAATTTCCAGGAAAAACAATTACAGAGGTACCTGCAGAGTTGTATCAAGCAATGATGGGAGTAATGATGGAATATCAAAACGGTGGTAATGTACAAGATACAAATTTTAATAATTGGTATAGTAGGTACTCTAAAGCTACAGGTAATAATCCAGATCCTAATCAAAAAGAACATTATTATGATTATAAATCATTTTTTAATGATAATGTAAATAATCCTTCAGCCTTATTCCCAAAAGACACTGATGATTGGCATTTACCTTCTACATATAAGAAAGAAGGTGGTAATTATTTACCTAAAGCACACGTTGGTCTTAATGTTTTTGGAGAACCAATTGAACCTACTTCTCCTGTACAAGTGGGATATAAACCACAAGTTGCTCAACCAGTAGAACAAGGATATCATCCTACTCAAAAAGACATATCTTCTAATATAAATAGAGATGTTTGGTTACCAAGTCAAGGTAATGTTAATAGGGATCAATTTAATACTAATATGAATGATAAGCTTCCTGGAGCAACTTTGCCAAATTATGATATGGGAACACCTAACTTTCTTGGGATAAACACATATGATAATCAACTTAGTTCTACAAGAGAAAACCCTATATTCAATAGCCCAGAAGATGAAGCATTATATAATGATAATCTTCCTAAAAAAACAGATTGGGGTAACATAATGGGTAAGTATGGATTACCTGCGTTAAACGCGTTGGGAGCAGTTAGTAGTGTAGTTGGTAATGCAAGAGTTAAAGGAAACATAGAAGACAATTATAGAAATTCTCAATTACCAGGTAATAGAATTCAATATGTTAATAAACCTGACAGGTATGGAAACTATACAAACTCTTACTTATTAAAAGAAGGTGGGGTAATTAAAGATTTATATGAAGACTTAGATCTTACCAACGAAGAAATAGAAGAGTATAAAAGACAAGGATATAATGTAGAATTCCTTTAATAAGTCAATTATTTTCGTTATATTGTAATTAGATAATTATAATTATTAAGTCTACATAATTAATAATTATAATTATTATTTTTAATTTTAAAAATTATTCCATGAGTAAAAGAAGATGTCGTATAAGTAAACCAACTAGTTATAAAACTGGTGGAAGTTTTCATGACGAGCAATTATATACCAATAATGTTAATCCTAATAATACAAATCCATATTCAACTGGAGAAACAAAAGGGATACAATCAGAAAATATTGGCAAGTCAGCTCCAATAGTAGATAAAAAAGATGCTACTATAGAAGCTGAGAAAGGCGAATACATTTTAAAAGCTGATGGTAAATTATATGGAATAGGCGGGAAACCTCATTCTAAAGGAGGAAGTCCTATAATAGCTGAAGAAGGTGATTTTATATTTTCTGATTTTATTAAGATAGGAGGAGAATCATTAATGTATGTATCTCCTGATACTAAAGAAAAATCAAAAGACTTTAAAAAAGGTAAAACACCAGCCGACTTAATAAAGAAGTTTAAGCTTAATAAATTAAATGACTACATAGCAAAACTTGAGTCTGATGATCCATTTGCTAGAAAAACTGCCCAGTCTTCTATAGAAGGTATTAACAAAAAGTTAGCAGAAATAGCTTTAGTACAAGAACAAGACAAAGGTATGCCTAATGGAATGCCTGTTAATCTAGCTGAATATTTACCTAATCAACAAGGTGAAAATGGAGAAGAAGGCCAATCTAAACAGAACGAGCTTCCAATAAAAGGTCAAGAGCTTCAACTAAAAGCTAAATATGGAGGGAGTTATCCTAAATTAAAAAAGGCACAAAAAGCAGGAGAAATTTTGGGGGATCCTTTAACTTATTATTCTAATTTTATTCCTGGATTTAAAGAAAACTACGAAACTAATAAAGATAAAATGATAATTCCTGAATTTGATTATACTAATTCAGGTAGTCAAAAAAAGGCAGGAAAATATTATGGAGACATAACTGATGATAATCAAAGAGACAATATTAGTTCTTGGTATAAAAGACAAACAGGAAGTGATATAGATTTTAAAAATGCTAATCAAGTTGAGGATTTACAATTGTTATATAATAGTCAAGCTAATAATTATTTTGGTATTGATTATAACTCTGGAATAAATAGTAAATCAGATGGCGCATATGGTAATAGAACCAATTCGTTTATTTTTGGTAAAGAATCTTTAAAAGGGTTAGAAGAAGGTAAAATAAATTTAAATGAATTTTATAATTTACCAGAACAAGAGCAATTTAAAATTGCTCATAAGTATGGATTAAATATTGATGACATAGAAAAATATAGAGCTAGTGTTGTTAATGAACTTAATATTACAGGACCAGGAGAAGCTCCTACTCCTGGAATAAAAGATCATAAAGATCCTTTAAAGGGTACTTTAAATAGCACAATAACGAAGGAATACAAAGACTTCGGTTATACCAAAGCAGAAAAGTTAGCGCTTGCTAATAGTGTATATGGAATGTTTGATAATCCAATGTTCCCACCACAAAAGACACAAGTAAATCCTCGTTATATAACTTCTCAAAAAGTTGATTCACAATCTGCTGAAAATCAGTTATCAAATCAAACATATAGAGCTGGTAAGCAACAAGCATTAACAATGGCTCCTCAATTAGCTGCTGCTAATATGTCTTCTATGATGGGAAGACTTGCTGAAGGAGTAGGTGAAATTAAAGGACAGTATGATAATGCTAATGCTCAAATCTATAATCAGACTACTGCTACAAATACAGATATAGCAAATCAATTTGAAGGTTTAAATGCGCAATACTCTGATAGATATAATACTCAAGTTAATCAAATGTTAGTTAATCACGAAGCGGAAACAGATGCAGCAAGGAATGCAGCAGTTGAAACTTTTGGTCAAATAGACCCTAGAAGACATATGAGAAACTCTATGTATTACGCGTATGGGCCGAAAACGTTTCCTATAGAATCTGCAGAAGGAATAATGGGATTTAATCCTAATAATCCTGATTTAAATAGTGGGGGTAATAAATCAAATGAAAGTTATATTGATATTATAAAAAATATAATGAAAGAAACAGGTGCAGATGCAGGTCAAGCAAATCAAATATATAAAACAAGTAAAGGTTTAAAATAACATGGCAGGATTTACAGCACCGCAAGTTGATCATAATTTGTATAAAACTATAGTTCCACAAGACTATACTCAACAAATTATACAATCTGCTCAATATAAACAACAACTTTATGATGTAGGTTTAGAACAAGTTCGTTCTAAAGTTTCATCAATGAACGATTTATCAAGTAATGTTTTATCAGAACCGGTAAAAGGAATGGTAAATAAGTACAATAAAGATGTTAATGCACAATTAAAAAAAGTATCAAACGCTGACTTTTCTATACAAGGAAATGTAGATAACGTTGATGGAGTATATGATAATCTTATAAACAATAATGTTTTCATGGCTGATTATTCAGCAGCTCAAAATAAAAAAAATATTTTAAATACAGCTATTAGGTTTAGAGACTCTGATAAAAAAGAGTTATATGATAGGTACTCTGATATTAATTTACAAGCATCTCTTATACCTTTCGATGATTTACAATCAGCAACTACTTATGATGAAGTTCTTAAAGGAGCTGCTAAAACAAATGGTGCCAGATATACTCCTTATATAGATGTTAGTGCTAGTGTTTTAGCAAAGTTAGAAGCTGCTAAATTAAAAGTAACACAAGACTTTACACAAGGAGGTTATAAGATATCTAAAGCTAATGGAGAAATGGCATATAGTTCTTTTAGTAATTTTATAAAAGCTACTGCATCTGCAGCAGAGTTAAATCAATTAAAAATAGAAGGGGACGTAGAATTTTATAACAATTATAAAAACGATCCTTCTTTTATAGATAAAACGATAGAAACTGTTATATCTGGGAATAAAAAGTCGCAGACCCTTTATAGTGTTGAAATTGAAAAAGTTAGTAAAAACTTATCTGTTTTACAAAATAAAGATAAAGGTAGACTTACAGACAAAGATAAAGAAGATATAGAAAGTTATTCAAGTAATTTAAATAGGTTACAATCTGATTTAAAACAAATAAATGATAACATGGAAGATTTTAATTCATTAGATAGATCTAATGAAGGAAGAATGTATAATGTTTTAAATAATTTATATAACAATGTTCATACTGAAAGGTACATAAGCACCCTTGCAACATCTTACGCGGATTCTACAGAAGATAAAGGTTCTTTATCAAAAGACGATACTTATTTTGCCAAACTAGCGCATAGTGTAGCTGTTACAAATGCAAATACAAGTAGACTTAATGCTGAAATAAATAAAGAAAATTCTATAACTAATAGACTTGAGTATGACAGAAAAGTAATTAAAGATAGATATGATATGGGTCTTATTGACAAAGAGAGTGATTTTGACCCTAAAGAGTTATCACCATTTGCTACAGGTGCTGAAGCATCAAAAATAGATGTAGATGGTGTAGAAACTTTTAATATTTTAACTAACGCAGCATCTCAAGATGCAGTAGACAATGCTTTAGGTGAGGCAATAGGTAACGTGTTAGGAGTTAATTATGGAGAGGTTATTGGATTAAAAGATGCAATTGAAAAGAATAATATAAATCTTATTGAAGATAATAAATTTAGAGAAAAAGTAATTAAAATGCTAGGAGTAGATATAATGGGTGTACCAAATAAGCTTAGTGAATTACCTAGTATGTTATCTAAAAACCCTTATGATTTTAAAATAGATGGTATAACTATACCACAAGTTACAGCAGCTGCTTTAAAACTTAAAATAGGTATGGAAGGATCTATTGCAGAAAAAACTAGAATGGTTAAGTTAGCAAATAAACACTATATAAAAAATGTAAACAACTTATATATTTCAGAACAAGAAAAAACAAGATTACTACAAGAAACACCATTTAGCATAGATGAAAATGATGTTTTAGTTGCACAAGAGCTTAGTTATTCATACCCTAAAATAGTTGTATCGAACGATGGTATTCGAGAAAAAACGCTTGGTATATCAAATATAGATACTGATAAAATATTAACAGATGCATTTAAATCTGATCCTAATTCTTTTTATACAGTAAACAAAAATAAAAGTATAACTAACAAAGACCTTCAAGATTTATTTAAAACAGGAGATAATGCTGAATTACTACCTACTTGGTGGTTTGGAAGAAATTTTAAAACAATAGGTTCTAAAGGAGAGTGGGTTAGTTCTGGTGAGTTTTTTCAAGATTTTAAAGGTACTAATAATAAAGAATGGTTAACAAATTCTAAAGATATAACTGCAGAGCTTGCTGAAATATTAATAACAAATAGTAGTGACGGAAATAGAAAGACATATGAAAAAGGAAAAAAAGGAAAAATAGATCAATATATACAAGCTTATCAAAAAGGAAATGAATTTGGATTCTCAGTAACAAATCAAGCTATTGCAAAACAAGTGATCGCTACTTCTATGGGATTAGAAAAGTGGGATGAAGTACCAGATGGTTATAGAAATGAATTTAAAAATCAATTTGGACTAGAAGGTAATTATTTTACAATGACGTTAGGGGCTGAAACTGCCTCTTATAGTAGTGAAGATTACTTCTTAAATAAAACAAGAACAGGAGTATATGGGTTACAGTATGGAGGAGGAAAAGATTCAGTAGAATATTCTCAAAGTCCTTCAGGGGATAATTTTAGAATGGCAATGCCAAAAATAAAGGAAAATACTCAAATGTTTAATGTAGCAATAGATAGACCTATTTATACTATTGGAGTATTAAATAGTGTACCTTACATAAAAGGGATTGGAGGAAATGAATTAATAATCAATATTCCAAAATCAAAGTATTCTTATGAAAGCATGTTACTTGCACCTTCTGTATCTATAAATGCTATAACAAAGTTAGAAACTGATGATGGAAGAAAGCTTCTTATTAAGATGTTAAAAGATAATGGGGAAGATAAAAAGTATTCAGGTATTGAGTTAGAGAAAATATTAAAAACTAATAATATACTATAATGGAACCAATAAACATAATAACCAACAAGCCTAAAGAATACGAAGGTTCTCTAGAAGGTATAGCAGAAACATACGGTTACACATTAGGACAAGCTCGTGATTCATATACGTTTGGTGAAACTCCTGAAATAAAACGGTATATGAAGTTTAATTCTTTTGATGAATTAGGCTTTGATCCAAAAAGAAATAACGAGGCATTGTATTATTATAATACCTCTAAAGCAGAACAATGGTATAATGCTGGTGCCCAGTTACTTCATAAAACAGGTGACGCACTTGGGACTAAGCTTAATTATGCTCAACAATGGAAAACTACTTTTGGTAATACTGATAGAGATTATCTTGAAGAACTAATTGCTAAAGAAGAAGATTTAGCAGAAAGATTTCCCATACTAAAAGCACCTTATGAAACAAAAGGGTTAGCTGGGTATTTGCCTGGAGCTCAAGGATCACTTTCTAAGTGGACTAATTTTGCTCCAAACTTAGGATTTACTTTAGGAACAATGGTAGGAGTAATTGCAGAAACAGCTATAATTTCTGCAGCAACTGGAGGACTAGGTATTGGAAGATTGGGCCTTGGAGTAATGGAAGGAGTTAATGCTGTTAGACAATATAATAGATTACAAACCTTAGTTAAAATGGCTACCGCTGCGGGTAGTATAAAAAAAGCAGCAAACTTATCAAAAGCAGCAAGTGGAGCTTGGAAAACAGCAGTTGCTTCTGGTACATTAGGTTTGATACAAAATTACTCTACTGCTTCTTCTGAAGCAATAGTTGAAGGAGCTCATGCGTATTCTTCTACATATATAAGATTACTAGCTGACTATGAAGAAAGAAATGGACCTGCAAGTGATGAAAAGAAAGAAGAATTAAAAACTAAATCAATGGATGCATACACAATTGCATACAGGGGTAATGTTTTAGTTCTAATGGCATCTAACTTATTACAATCACATAACGCTTTAACAATAGGTAGAAGATTAGGACAAGTTGGAAGAGCAACTAAAATACAAGGTAAAATAAATAAATCTTTTAAATTTTCAGCAAAAGATATTATAAGTAAAAAGAATGCTTTTGATATATTAAAAACTGGAATGGGTAAAACTGGAAAGTTTTTAGCTCAAAACGTTTTAAGTGAGGGACTAGAAGAGTCTTCTCAAGCTATTATATCACAAGCGGCAGAAGATTATATTGCAGCTAGAGTAGGTGGTAAGAGTGTCTCATGGGCTGATGCTATGGGGAAAGGAGTTGATTATGCATTATCAGATGAAGGAATGGAAGAGTTCTGGGCCGGTGCATTAACAGGAGCTCTTATGGGCGGAGGTGGTTCAATGATCTCTAATAGAGACAAAATGAATTACAATAATATAAGAAATATTAGAAAAAATTATACAAAAAACAAAGAACAAGCGGGGAAAGATGTAGTTTCTTTAAGAGATCAAATAAAAGAAATACATAGTCTTAATTTAGAAACTGGATCTACTGCACAAAATGCAAGAGTTCAAGGAGTAGTTGCTTCTGCAAATAAAGAAGACTCTGAGAATGGAGTCTATAGTGAATTTCAATTTCAAAATAGAAAGCAAAATTCATTGTTTTCTTTTGTAAATGATTTTATAAAAAGAGGAGCATTAGATGATTATATAAAATCATTAGAAAAAACTGCATCATTAACTAAAGAAGAATACATAGGAATATATGGAGCTGATGCTTTAGGTAATAAAACAGTAAAAGAAAAAGTATCAGGTCTAATACAAGATATAAAAGAAACTAGAGAAGTAATTGATGTTTTTAATGAAGCAGATGTTAATCCTTTTAATGAAGAAAAACAAAAAGATTTACATCATCAATATGAATTAATACAAGATCTTGGAAAATTTGCATTATACTCAATGCACAACACTAGTAAAAGATTAGGTTCTGTTAAAAATGAAATAGATCATGAGTCTCAAACAACCCCTTTCTATAGAATACAGGAAGAAAATGTAGTTGTATTAGATAATGTTTCTTTCTTAAGAGCGTTTACAAATAAAGAAACCAAAGTAAGTGTAAATAAAGAATTAAAAGAACAATTAAAACTAGAAAAAGAATCTTTAAAACTTGCAGAAGCTGGTGACAAAAGAAATAGTAAAGAAATAAAAAGATATAATGCTAAAATTAAAAAAATAGAAGAAGCATTAAATGTAGTTAATAATAAAACATTTAAAGATGCAATATCTTTTTTAAATATAGAATCTCCTGTAGTTCTTTCTGGAAAAGAAGATTTTAAAAAGAAACTTGAAGATTATGATCTGCTTACAATGCAGGGCACTTACTTCAACGAACTATTTAATAACATAGACGAGGATAAGAAAACTATGATAACTCCTTACACGCGAGCTAATGCTATTGTAGGGGAGGAAAGTGTTCCAGTAGAAGGTGAAACTGAAAAAGAAAGTATAATAAGAAAAAGAAACGCGTTGTTTTTTGAAGCCATTGGTGGACAGAGTAAAAGTATGCTAGAACAAATACAAGCTTCTTTATTATATGAAGGAGATGTTATAGCAGAAAAAGAAGAAGAAACTAAAGAAGAAAAGAAAGAAGAAACTAAAGAGGAGAATAAAGATGAAGAATTAACAGAAGTAGAAGTAATAGAAGAAGTAGTAGAAGAAACTATAGTTAATAAAGAAACTATAGCTGCTGATGAACTAGAAAAAAAGAAAATACTTTCTGATATTGAAAAGATACAAAGTAAGATTGATGCTAAATCAGAAAATAGTAATGAAGAGTTTGATCAAAATTCTGATGATGATGTTATTGCTTTAGAAAAAGTTAAAAAAGAAAAAGAAGATTTATTATTTGTACTTAATGGGAAAAAAGTAGCTAAAGAAACCGAAATAGAAAACCTTGAAAAAGAACTTGAGATATTAGAAGAACTTGATATAACTGAAGAAGAGATTACTGAAATTACTGAAATTGCTGAAGAAGAAAAGTTAAATAAAGTAGAATCGTTAGCTAAAAAATTAAAAGAGTCAGAAACAGAAAATACTCCAGAATCAGTTAAAAAACTTAATGCCGATATAGCAGAAGCTCTGGAAATGCGTAAAAGTATAAGAGAGAAACAACAAAAATTATTAGATCTTCTAGAAGAACAAAAAAGATTAGAAGATTTAGAAGATGCAGAAATAACTTATGGTCAATTTTATTATCAAAAAATTGCGAAGTTTTTTAAAGCTGTTGCAGATCTAGTAAAAACTAAAATAAAAACATTTACCACATCTCCAGTAGAAACAAGTGATTCTAAAATTGATGAAGCAATTGAAGAAAATACTACTGAAGAAGAGATTACTGAAATTGCTGAAGAAGAAGATAAAACTACTGATGAAGTTAAAGCTATTATAAAAGATAGCATAAAGAAAACAATAGCCGGTATTAAATTAGAGGTATCTGATAGAATAAAAGCAATAGTAAAAAAGATATTAAAAGCATTATTACTTACTAGTTTATTAATAAATACTTCTTTTACACAATTAAATGTTTACACTCCTAGTGTAGTAAAAGATACTATTGAAGTAGTTTCTGAAATACAACGAGACTCAAGTTATGAAAGATTAACTAATGATGGTAAATTAGCATATGACAATGAAATAAAAAACAATGAATCGTTTATAATAGTTGATAAACCAACAGCAACTGGTTACATATATAATTCAGAAGGAGCACTTATAAAAGATTTCCCTGTATTATTAGGGAAAGTAAAAGGGGATGGAATAAATACATACAATCTGGATAGATCTAACGAAGCAGGCTATATTACAACTGCTGGTAGATTTGAGTTAAAAGATGCTGGTAAAAATAATAATGCTGATTATGATAACAAAGTATTACACCTCAAAGGGGGTAGAGGTGTAGCTATTCATAAAACTTATTATAATGAGTTGGTAACAAGAACAGCTGCATTAAATACAGAAACTATTGATGACAATAGAATGAGTGCTGGTTGTGTAAATATATCTTTAGAAAATTGGAACACATATTTAGAAGGTAATATTACAAAAGGTTCTATGATTATAATAACAAGGGATTATCAAGATGAAGCTCCATTGTTAATACCATCAACTGAAGAAAGTGCTAAAGAGGCACCGTCACAAGAAAAAACACCTGATCCTCAAGGAGCAAGTTTACTATTATTAGGACTATCTTCTTTATTGAAAAAGAGAAAAGAGAATGGTGAGAATATTGATAGTGATTTAAGCAAAGGATTAACTGATGTAAAGAAAGAATTAAAAAACTTATCATCCGAATTACAAAGTATATCAGAAGAAATAAAAGATGTTACTAAAGAGTATGATGAAAAAATAAAAGCAATAACTAGTAGTATAGGACTATCTGATGAGTGGAATAAACTTTCTACCTTAAATCTAGGAAATGTTGTAACTGCTATAGGAGTAAAATACAAAAGAGGGAGGAGTCCTGATTTAGAAGATTATAAATTTATTGAAGAAAAAGATGGGATACTTATTTTTCAAAATAAAACAAATTCAGCACAAAGAAAAGAAATAAAAATATCTAGTGTAAAATCAGTATTTCCAATATATTTAATTCAACCTATAGCACCAGAAGTTTTTGACAACAAAGACCTAGAGGAAGACATCGAAGAAGGTGTGAATGAAGACACTGGAGGAACTCTTGGTACAATGGGTAATATAGATGTTTATAAAAATGATCCTGTTGTAAAAGAGTTTGGTAAAGTATTAGCGGGTTTAAGTAAAAAACTAAAACAAAATGAAGAAAAGTTTTCAGATAAGTTTGAAGTTGTTGTACAAGTAATAACTGAATCTGATATACCTGAAAAACTTGCTTCTATTTCCGGACATCTTGATTATATGAGAAAGTCAATCTCAACAAATAAAGATAAAAAAAGAAAAGTAGTATTGACTATAAGAGATAAAAATACAAAAAAACCATTAACAGCAGTTATAGAAGGTACTGAAGTTCCTTTGTTACTGAGTCTTAAAGATCAGACTGTATTTAGTAAAGTTAAAAAAGATTTAGAAAGTCTTGACTCTGAAACAGATGCTGTTGTGTTTTCAAAAGATATAAACTTATATTCAGGAATACCAATAGATGAAAATGGAGAAATAAGTACATATTTTCAAGAGGTAATACCGGGTATTGAGGAATTGGAAGAAGCAGCTTTACAACTTACATTAACAAAAACCCCAACAGGTAAAACAATTAATACTTATTCTTTAGAAATAGATGAGGAAGTTATTCCACTAAGAATATTATCTTTTAAAGAAGAAGTAGATAAAAATCAAATAGGTAAAAATACTAAAGCAGATGAGCTAAGAAGTAATCTTACTGATTTGTTAAGAGGATATAATAATAATAAAATAGAAAAAACTACACCTATAGAATTACTCTCAACTATAAAATTAATAATTAATCATAGTACTAAATTTGATACTAAATTTGCGTATGGTGATAAGTTTGGTGCCATTACTATACAAGAAGGATTATCAAGTGAAGAACATGAAAGTATTAAATTTATTATAAACCCTAATAATGGAGAAATGAGTTTCACTTTCTTTGGTAGAGATTTTGAAGAGGATAAGGTTTATAAAGGGGAAGAAGCTCTTACTGCTCTTACTGCATGGATGATAGATTATAAGTATATTCAGTTAGATAAAGAAAGGTTTAATGAAAATTCTTTTGTATCTTTGTTAGAATTTAAAAATGGTAAGTTTTCTAAAACTAAAAATAAATTATATAGAGAATTTATTTCTCCATATATTTATTCTTGGAAGAATAATGAAACAATCATGAACACTCCATACACTGATATGAATCAAGAAGAAGTAAACAAAATAGCAGATGCTCAAACTAAAAATCCTTCTGCAAAAGTTATTAAAGAGAAAAAGAAAGCTACACCAAAGGCTAAAAAACCTGCTCCTAAAAATCCTAATTCTAAAGAAGATGAAGAAAAAACTACTAAGATTCAAGAATCTAATTCTGCTTTAGAGTCTATAATTCTGGCTTCACTTAGTAAATTAACCCAAACCGAAGTAACTGACAATACTACTAAGGAAGCTAAAAAAGCTGAACTTAATAAAATTAATGAAGCTGAACAAAAAGCTTTGAATACTTTACCAAGACAAGATAGAATAAATAAAGCAAAAAAAGAACTACAAGATATTATTCAAAAAAGTGGAAAATCTACTGCATTACAACCTATCCAAAATAGAATTGATGCATTAGAAGGAATGTCTGATTATGTAGAAGCTAAAGATAAAATTAAAGCTAAATATCAAGCTCAAAGAGATGCTTTAAATAACCAACCCCAAAAGGAAGTAGAACCTGCTGCTAAAACAAGAAAACCTAGGGCAACAAAAACGTTAAATACGTTAGTTAAAAAGAATTCAAAAGCTGAAGATAACTGTTAATAATGAAGTGTACTATTTCAAACGATCTTATACAAGAATACTCAAGTGTTCTATTAGAAAAAATACAAGGAGGTTATAATTACAATAGTCTTGTAAGATATACAGTTAGTGAGTTAGGAGAGAACGCAGAGCAATATCTTTCTTTACTTCCTTATATTTTAAATGTATATTCAAAAAATGATGTTGATATTTTTAATAATATTGGAGGACAAGAAGAACAAGAAAGACTTGGTGACCTCATAAATCATTATGAAATACCAGGAGTATTAACTGAAATAGTTAACTCATCTAAAGTAATCCCTAAAGATTATAAGAACACATCAAAATCCTCTGTAGATAATAATGGGAATAAACCTAAAACAGCAACTAGAACTTCTCTTGAAGAAATTCCTAATGCTAGATCTTTATCTGATAGATTAGATTTTATTGGAGAAGAAGCAGCTGCTATATTAACAACTATAAAAGAAGATTCTAAAAGAATAGTATTAGCGGATAAAAATAAAGTATATAAGGATTCTGTAACCGGAACAGTTTATGAAAGAGTATCTAGATTTGTAAGGCTTTTTGACCCTAATGCGAGAGAAGATAAATTAATAGACAATTCTATAAAAATAGGAAATAGTATTGATGCTTTAGCAAGGGATTATTTTGAAGGTGAATTAAAATCTTATAATAAATATTTTAGTATTGACTCTAGTGGAAGACCAATTCTTACATTCGCAGGGGAGGCCCAGTTTGATAGATTTATAGCACAATTAGATTCTTTAGCAAATGATTTTGCAATCAAAGGTGAAACTGTATTTACGTTTGATGCTAGATTATTTAGTGATAGGTTGGGTATTGCAGGTACTACAGATATTATTACTGTTGATAGAGATGGGAAATTTAGAATATATGACATTAAAACAAAAAGATCTATTTATGTAAAAGGATCGGATAATAAAAGATATAACAACTTATCTTTTGATGGAATTTTTACAGATGAATATCAATTGTTTACAGATAGTAATGGTATAACTGAAGAAGAAAAATATGCAAAGCAACTGAATATATATGCTTTATTATTTGAAGAAAGATTTGGAATTAAAATACATTCATTAGAGTTAGTACCAATTAAAGTATTTTATCCTACTACTCAAGATGGGTATCAAACTATTCAATCTACAATATTACCAAATTTACTATTAGCTAATCTAGATGATATCAATCTAATAGAGCCTATAAATGGGATTAAAGTTATTAGTAGACCCTTAGCTAGAGAAAAAACAGAAATAGGAAATTTAGATGCAATAACTAAAAATTCAAAAGAGTACAAATGGCTATTTGATACTTTTGGAGAATCATTTGTTAAAGACCATTGGAAGTTTTTATGGAATGTATCAAACTCTAATTTATGGGGTAAATTTTCAGAGGGTATGACCACTCTTTATAGTGATCCTCATAAAGGAACTATATATCATGAAGCATGGCATAACTTTAGTCAAATGTTCCTCTCTAAAAAAGAGTTACATTCTTTATACTCTGAATTACAAAAATTAAATCCGGAACTCTCCTTTAGAGAGATAGAAGAAAAGCTTGCAAATGATTTTATGAATTACATGCAGTCTACTAATCCGGAGTCAAGAAGACCTAGTAGGAATACTCTATTTAGAAAAATGAAAAATTTTATACTAAAAGTATTAGGTATAAAATCTTCTTCTGAAATAGCAAAAGAAAACATAGATTCTTTATATAGAAATTTAGCAACAGGTAATTTTAATAAAAAATCATTTAGTATAGATAATTTTTCTTTTGATGAGTTATTTTCCTCAAAGAGTCTTAAGATAACAGAAGAATATACTAATGCTTTAGAAATACTGGGAAAAATACCTTTGGTATCTGGTAGTACATCACAAGCTGTAAAATCATTAAACTCATTGTTTAGTAATGAAATACTTGACTTTGTATATAATTCTAAAAACTTTAGTATAACAAATATATTAAATGAAGAAACTTTTTACGAGTATGAAGAAAGCATAACAGGTACTATCTCAGATTCACTAGATAATAAAATAAACGAACAATTATCTGTAATAGCAGAAATTAACAATATAGAGTACGAGGACTTTAGTGATTTATATGATAAAGTAGTCGCGCACCTACTTTCTAAAGAAGGTGAAAAGTCAATAGAAGAAGAAAGGTTTGTATTTTATAATAGTGTTATACAAGATGAAGTACTAAAACCTTTATTACAAGAATACTATAATGAATATTTTTATGAAACATCTTCTTTATTTGAAGATATAGAAGAAGAAGATGGTTCCCCTGTAGAGATAAGCGATAACCAATCTGCAGATTATAAAGAAAATACAGAGGATCCACAAAAAGCTCTTAACAAATATCTAAAATTTCTTTTAAACAATGTAAAAGAATTAAATGCTTCTGATACTGGATATGAAACAATATTAAACAAATATGGATTTGAAGAAGCAAGTTCCTCTACTGTACTGTATAATATAATTCTTAGATTAACTTCTGATATAAATACATACGATCAAAAGTATTATGAATTAGTAAAGGTTACTACTGTAAAACCAGCCCTTCTTAATTATCTTAGATTAATACCTGCACCGTCCATAGAAGTGATGCAGAATATTTATGATTCATTTCCTAATCAATTTTCATATATTTTTGAAAGCTCTGCATTAAATACTGAACTAAAAGAAGGATCATCTATTCCAGATTTAATAGGTGAGATATTTGAAAACTTTACAGATTATAACTATAGAAGTATGATAAACTCTTCTATATCAAAAACTAATGAAAGAGTATTTACTCAATTCTTATCTATAAGTCAAAATGATAAAGAAGAAATAGAAACTATTGTTAGGTTGATAAAAGGATCTCGAGCTAATAATGAAAAACTTAGTAATTATTTAAACAAAGAATTTCAAAACAATTCAGTACCAATATATAATACTCATAGTAAAATAGCAGATTCTGTTATATTAGAAGTAGCAGGAGAAACAACATCTATTGAAAGAAAAGCATTAGACCTTGATAAAATAGCAGCTATAGAAATTGTAAATTTTAAACCTCAGTCAATATCAGCAGCAACTACTCTATTTGCTAAACTTGGCTTACACTTATCACCTCTTACAATAGAGAGTCTTTCTGAATCAGGAGGGGTTGCTTTAGCTACCTTGCAGATGAGACTTATAAAATATGTAACCCAATACAAAGAAGTTGTAGATCAAATAGAAGATCTTGCTTTAGAAGATGAGTTGCTTAATATAACAAAGCCAATTGATTTTTATAACAGAGGATATAAAATATTAAACTCTAGAATAAGAGAAGTAAATAAAGGAAAAAGTAAAAAAGATAAATTAAAATTATTTGATGAAAAAGAAAACTCAATAGGGTCTGATATAAAAGTAGTTCTTAATACTGAGACTCTTTCTAATTTAAATTTTGCAAGTAATACTGTATTAACTGCAGATAATAAACAACAAACAGAATTTCCACACGAACATACTATTTCTAAAATAGTAAATTTAGTAAATGACACAGAGTTATTTCCTAAATATCAAGACTTAATTCAACACCCGATTTTTCAACATTGGGATATTTCTAAAAACCCTCTTGCTGACAATCTTATTGTAAATTCTTTATTTAACCTTAATGAAAAAAGTAAAAATTATGGTAATAGAAGAAAAACAATAAAAGGTAATTATGAAAAAATAGATGTTCATAATATGAATGGACTTAATATAGAGTCTAATTCTAAATTAAGTTTTAATAATTTTAAATCTTCAGGGTTAAATGTTATTGATGGTTTTTTATTCTTAAGTGCGTTACCTACTCATTATGAAGATGGTCATTATATGACTCTTCCTGGAGAAAGAAGTGGACAAAGAATATTTATACCACCTACCAATTTATATTATAATTCTAAATCTAATATAGGTAAGAAATTTAAACCTGGTAGAAAAGGAGAACAAAGTGATTATGATCAACTTACTGGAGACATAGATAGTATAACGTCTTCTTCTGTTTTTCAAGTATTTAAAAAATATTTAAACAATGAGTATAAAAGAATTCATAGTACAGATGTAGCACAGGACTTAAAAAAATATAGTTTATCATATCTTATATTAAACACTCCTTCTGGTAAACAAGTAAAAGCTAAACTAATAGGTAAGAATTTTTATGAAGAGTTTGATGCTCAATTGTTTGCAAAAGCTATTGTAGAGTATATCGAAAGTGCTTCTGATAATATAATAGAATATTTAAGTTCTAAAGGAATTGAAAATATTACTAAAGTAGCAAATATATATTCATCTCAAAAAGAGTTTATTAGATACCACACTCTTAATTTCTATATTTATAAAATAGAAGAGTCTTTACTATTTTATAATGATTCTTTTTTTATGGTGGATCCTTTTAAAAGATTTAAAACATTATCTTCTGGTGGAAAAATTCCAACAAATGATAAAAGTATAAATGACTTTTTTAATAAAAAAGATACTACTCATAGAGGATTGTATAAAAAACAATTGATGGAAAGAGATAGTACTTTAGAAAAGGGGAGTATTGTAAATCAATTAAAAACTTCTAATGACTTAGAAGGAGATGACTCTTTTTTAGAAGATGGTACTATACGAACAGAAACTATACAAAAAATACCAGGGGAGTTTAAAGAAAGCTTTTTACAACACTTGGAGAATATAGGATCTAATTCAGTAATGATAGAAAATCTTAGGAAGGGTATTGAAGATGGTGCAGATGCAGCAGCTATTACAACTCTAGATTTCTATAGAATTAGAGCTATACGATTAGGTCAGTGGATTGATGAAGTTCATCAAAGAGCATATGAAAATTATATAAACAATGGCTACTTAACTGAAAAAGAAGCGGGTTATTTTTATACAATGAAAGATTTGTATGCAGGTTCTACAAAAGATAGTACTAAACCTACTATCCATAAGATGGCAATTTCTCTTATTGTTCTTACAAAAGAGCAATATGAAGATAAGAATGATCCTAATAAAAAATTAGAAGCGTATATTCTAACAAATAAAAAAGATTATCAAGTGGTAGTGTCTGGGTCTAAAGGAGAAAAACCTTCAGAAATGAATTCATTTAATGATATACTTACCAAAGATAATTTAAAGTCAGCTAATGAGCAAAAATTATTTTATGAATTTTACAAACAACAAATTGAAAAAGCAAATACTCAAAAAAATGTAAAAACATTTGGTTCTCAATTTAGAAAATTATTTTTTTCTGACTTGTTTAACTTAGGGGTACCAGTTGATGTTGGTGTTACATTTGATGAATGGGAAAAGTTAGATGAAAAGCAAAAGCAAAAAGACAGTCAGTTATATACATTATTTCAAAAGTACAAAACTCAATTAGATAGTTTAGTTTCTAATCAATTTAAAAAGATAGAAGGGATTGCTGGTGTAAAATTAAATGGAGATGTATTAGAAATAACAGATCCTAAATTATTAAGAAGTTATTTAATTAGAAATTTAACTTCTTCCGGACTAGATGCTTCTGTTGTTGATTTCTTAAAGGTTGGGAATGATAATAAATTTGAAGCAAGTATTGAAGTATCTCAATATAAATATGCAGTACAACAAGCTTTAATAAACATACTTGTTTCTAACATTACTAATATGAAAGTAAATGGAGAAGGTATGGTTCAAACACCGGCTGTTATAAAAAATAATAAACTTAACTTTTATGATACTGTAACAGATAAAGATGGAAACACTATTGTTACACCTATGGAAGTGGGAGTATCATTTTCTGATAATTATGTTCCTTTATTAAATTTAGAATACATAGAAGACGAAGTAGTAAAAACTGTTAAAACTATTACTAAACTTAATGAACTTTTAAGAGATGATGTATTTTTTGAAAAAAATAAAAAATATTTAGAAATCCTTATTTATAGAATACCTACTCAGGACATGCCTTCTATAGACGTTGCAGTTGTTAGAATCTTTGTGTTATCTTCTTCTGAAATACAAGTATCTCCTGAGTATTTAAAGAAAACAGGATCGGATTTTGATAATGATAAGATTTTTACATTCAAACCTAGTATAAAAAATATATACAAACCTATACAACAAGAAGCTAATAAAATGAATTATGTATTCATGTTAAAGCAAAAGTTGGTAGAAAATGGAACAATAAAAGAAAAAGATAGTGTAAGTACAAAAGATTTAGATAGAGTAGAAAGAGAAAATACTGAATTGTATGAAGAAATAGAAAAAGAATATAGAAGTAACAACCCTAAAGAATATGTTTTTGAAGGAGTTGGTTTCAGAAAAGATCCTATTAATAACATACTAGGAGTTGGCCATGAGTTACTTCAAAATGAGCATTTCCAAAGAAATTTATTTACTACTATTGATTCTAATTTACTAGAAACAAAAGCAATAGAAATATTAAAAGCAAAAATTAAATATTTAAGAAAAGATAAATCTTCATCATATGAGTTTAAACAAGCAGTATTAAACCTTATTGACCTAGATCCTAAAGCAGCTTCTTTAGAATTAGGTAAAGACTTTGTTGACAATATAAATGAATTTGGTAATTTCTTTGATCCTATGAGACATATGATTGCTCATGAGAATTATCTTGGTGGTGAAAGAGGACTTGAAATTGTTACTAAATTAAGAGCTACAATAGAGCTTTATAAAGCATACAATAGTAGCCTTAAAGAAAAATTTGAATATAAAGGGGTAGAACTACTTACATACAACAAAGTAGGGGAAAAAGGAAAAATCGACTCTTTAACATTGGGTGATATTGGTAATGCTTTTTCAAAAAAGTCTAAAATATTTTCTGAACTTATAAATATATTTGTGGATAGAGGTACTAATCCTGCTTTAATTACAGCTCTAAATTTATCTCCATCTATGGTTCCAATTGCAGCTCACATGCTAAAATTAAATGTAGATGCAGAAGCAATCTTTTATTTTATAAGTTCTCCTATAGTTGTGGAGTATTCTAAGCAAATGGATGCATTTGACTCAATTGCATTTAAATTAGAAAACTATGACAAATACAAAAATGAAAAAGGATTTTTAATAAAGAGTATGTATAAGTATGAAGTAGTAGCAAAACTTTTAAACTTAGATAAAGAATCTCCTAATTCTACAGGAGAAGTATATAAATTATTTTCTAAATTAGCAGAAGAAAACTTAAAAAAACCTATATCATCAAAAAGTCTTAATAAAGACATAATAAAAGGAACTAGTTCTCCAGCTTCTTTAATACAACTATTAATGTATGAGGCACAATCAGATAAACTTAGAGAAGAAGAAAGCTTATTATCATTTGATACAAATAAAGTGTCTTCTCTATTGGAAGCTAAAATTAGATCTGAAAGTCTAGAAAATCTTAAAGAAGATTCTATTTTAAGTAATGATACGATTGACCATCTTATAAATAACACAGTTGTTAGTTCTTTAAAATTAGATAAGATATTGTCTAACTCTTTTACAGAATTATACTCTGTGTATAGAACTGAAGAATTTGAAGGTATGTTAGATAAAGTACTAGAAGATCATGAGTTAAAAAAATTAAATAACGATTCTACTCAAAAAATAATAAGATCTTTTGAAAATGATTTTACAAATTTTGTTTTACAAACTGTAAATACATTTGGAAATGGAACAGTTCAAGATAAAATGAAAACATTTAGAACTGATAACTCAATAACAATAGCTCATAAAATAATATTAGCTGATAGAGAGTTAGACAGATTATTTAAAAATGATCCTAGTTTTAACATGGAAAGAGAGTTTCCATTATTATCTAATATAGAAACAGTTGTTCCAGGCTCAACTAAAATATTTATAGTAAATTGGATTGGTAATAATTTATCTGGAGAATATGCAAGTGAAATAAGAGAACATTGGAATTCAGTTTTAAATGATAATAATTATTTTTTAAATAAACCGGAAGCAGCTATTGCAAAAAAATACCTAAAAGATCTTTATACTGACTTAATTGCAGCAGCAATGTTTCAATACGGGTTAAATAAGACTCCTACATCATTTACAAGTGCAGTTCCTATACTTCAGTATACAAAAGTTGTTAATCTTGCTTTAAACAAGTTTAAACTTGCAAAAGAATATTATAATAAATATAATAACAATCTTGATTTTTATATGAAAGATAAGTTAAAATATAATATTTCAGAAAGGAATGATAAATATAAACTATTTGAAGCTGAAAATAAATTTAAAAACGATCCTATGTTTAGGATTTATAAATCATTTCTTAATTATAACTATGCTTTTAAATCTAACAACCCTCAATACTTTTATAACAGTCAGGGTATAAATGAAGGATTCTTAAAGAACTATTTAACAGAGTTTAAATCTAAAAGTATAGATAATAAAAATGAGTGGATGCTTTATATACCAAATGTATATAGTTCTAAAACAGATGTTGATGTGCAATTAAGTGTTGTACAAAACTTACTTAATGATCTAGAAGAAACTCCTTTAAAAATATTAGCTTCTTCTGGTACAGATTTATCAGATAATACTGATCTTGAAACTTCTATAGCATCAGTTGTACCAGGAATAATTAATTTACAAGAACCGTTAGGTGAAAAAATACAAAATGGTGTATATGTGAATCAAAAAGGATTAAATAAAGAAGAACAATTAGAACTATTTAATTATTTAAAACCATATTTAGAAGAACAAGCATCTAAAACTAACAAAGGGTCAAATGCTCCTAAAATGATGGGGTTAAATTTAAGATGGGATTATGTTTCAAATAACGATGGTAGTATAAATGAAAAAACTGGTAAAAAATCTAATGATAATTCTGCTTTCAAAATAGATATAGCAGACCCTATTGTAAATCAAAAACATAACTATGCTTATTATAGTGTAAGTATTGATGGAAAACCTTTAGGAAACACTACAAATAGATTTAACGAACTGATTGAAAAAGTAACAGGAATAAATATTGAAAATTATGATGCTGCAATTATTAATTTATATGACGATTTAGGGTTTATTTCAAATCACACTGATGTTGAAGAAAGTAAATCTGCTTCTAAATATCCTGTAGTAGCTGTTAATATAGGAGGTAGTGGTAATTTTAATATAAATAATGAAAGCATAAATCTTAAAGACGGTGCAGGATATTCTTTTGGTTTTGAAGGTAAAAACAGAACTGCTTACCACAGAACATTTCCAAGTAAATCTGATGGGTTTTTACCTCAAATTACTACAAAACAAGATGGTAAAACTTATGAAAAAGGTAGTTATAGAATTACTATAACAATGAGAAGAGCTATGCCTTTAACATCAGGTATGCCAATTCAACCTAAGCTATTACAAAACAACTCTCAAGATATAATCTACACACCTGAAGAAAACTTTGGTGAAAATAATAGTTCAACAACAGTTTCAGTAACTGATTTTGAAACTGGAAAAAAATATATGGTTGATACAGATGGTAATATACTTTCTTTAACAAGTAATACATTTGTATTTAAAAAAGCTAGTAAAATAAAAACTAGAATTTTGTATGCTGCGGAACAAATAAGAATAGCAACGCCTTCTGTAGATGAGAGTGGAAATAAATACTACATTGATACCAATGGAAAAAAACAACCTTTAGAATGTTAATAATATGAGCAATTGTGCAATAACAATAAAAGCAAACGAAGAAATAAATAGTAAGTTTTCATCACTTGATGTAAATTCTAAAGCAAAAACTTACGCTAATGCAGAATCTATAAATAATTCTTTAGGATTTGATGTAGTTTATGCAGCAGAAAATGGATCAGATAGATGGGTATTAGTTAGAAATGAAAAAAATATAACTAAATTTATAGCTTATAAAAAAAGAATAGCAGCTGATATATTAGAGGCTAATCAATTAGACTTTGAAGATAGAAAAAGATCAGGAGAAATATTTCCAAATGATGAAAATACAACTTTTTATCAAGATGTAAGTAAAAGTTTAGAAAAACTAACACCTATACAAGAGTCTAAAACAAAAGGATCAGTACTTACACCAGAACAATCTAAAAATATAGATGATTTAAAAAATATAGAACCAGCTTATGCTAATTATAGTGACGAGCAGATTCAAGCATTTTTAGATAGCAAAATACCTGGTAGTAAAGTGCCGATAAATGCTTTGCAATCAAAAATGGAATTTAACATTGAAAAACAATACAATGAGTTTATAATTTATGAAAAAACAAGAGGATTTATTAATGCTTTCAAAACAGAAGAAGAAGCAAAAAACTTTATAAATAACTATAAAGAAGAAGCTAGTTTTGTAACAGATTCTTTGTTGAGAAAAGAAAAAGAAATTTTAGATTACAGCACAGAAGAAGTAAAAAAAATAAGATTAAAATTAGATACTTTAAATGATGATTTTAGAGATAGATTAGAAACATTAGACAATAACACTAAGAATATTAATGCTCATGGTATATATAGAGTGCCTAATGGTACAAACCCTTTACAAGTATTACTTAATATTTTAGAAACAGGAAAACTAATAGGAGATTGGGGGACTTTAGGTAAATCTAAAAACGCTAATGTTATGTCTGCTTGGACTAAAGCAGATTTTATAATTACATCAGGAGATTCAAACAGACTTACATCTAAAGATAATTTATTAAATAATTATAACGTAATACTAACAGGTATAGCAGAAGCTTACTATAATGAGTTAACAAAAAAATACCCTAATGTAATTTTTATAAAAGGGTCTCAAATAACTAATGACAGCATTAAGAATGTTAATAAACCTAACCAACCCCAAACCGAAGTAACTGACAATACTACTAAGGAAGCTAAAAAAGCTGATATAGAAAGAATAGCTAATATAACAGATTCAGAAAAAAGAAAAGCTGAATTTAAAAAGTTTGTTGGTGAAGATGATACAGGATTTTCTGATGCTCAAAAATATAAAGGAGTAAGATATAACTCTATTGCAGAATTAAAATCTACTATTAATTTTGATTCAAAATCAAATTTAACCTCAAAACAAAATCAAAATATTTCTAATGAAGGTATTGTAGCTTCTGAAAAAACTATTAGAGATTTAGCAGCTAGACTATCTGATAGAATAGGTATGCCTGTTAAATTTG
>Ga0105050_10002640_pt1 | contig 25410 bp, 25 predicted proteins | sample FRY01_FD_78088 | JGI IMG/M metagenome (GOLD analysis project Ga0105050, IMG submission 78088) | Freshwater microbial communities from Lake Fryxell liftoff mats and glacier meltwater in Antarctica - FRY-01 | ecosystem: Environmental > Aquatic > Freshwater > Ice > Glacier meltwater ...
CCATTCAATGTCAATTCGATGGCGCTGGCCGCCGCTGAGGCCGCATTGGGTGACCAGGAGTTTGTGCGCACTTCGCGACAACTCAACCGGGACGGACTGCAGTTTCTCACCGGGGCGCTGACGCAGCTTGGTCTTGCCTGCATCCCTTCGGCGGGCAATTTTGTCACGGTTGACGTTGGTCGCGAGGCAAGACCGGTATACGACGCCATGTTGCGCCATGGAGTGATCGTGCGGCCGATTGCCGAGTACGGCCTGCCTCGACATCTGCGCATCACGGTCGGGTTGCCTGAGCAGAACCAGCGCTGTATCGACAGTCTCGCGCGCGTTCTGAGCCAATGAAACTGCTTGTCATCGGCACCGGCATGATCGGCGGTGCCGTGGCCCGCGCCGCTCGGCACGTGGTGACCATCGATGCCATTGTCGGTATCGACCACCATCCGGCACACGCCAGAACGGCGCTGCAACTCGGTCTGGTCGACCAGATGGTTGATGAAGTTCCGACGGACGCCTCGATCATCGTGATCGCCACCCCGAATGAACATATCCCCGGCTGGATCCAGCGCCTTCAGCGGCATCAAGGCGTGGTCGTCGACGTGGGCAGTGTGAAAGGGTTCATCGTCGACACCGTACGTGCGCAGCTGGGACGACTGCCGGCCAATTATGTGCCGTGTCATCCGCTCGCAGGGTCCGAAAAGCATGGTCCGGAACACGCACCGGCTGACCTGTTCCGCAACCGGCTGCTGATCCTCACACCGGCAGCCGAAACCAGTGCGGCAGCAGTTCTGGTGGCTCGCCAGTTCTGGTCCGACCTCGGCGCGCAACTCCACGTCATGAACGTGGTGGACCACGACATCACACTCGCCGCGACCAGCCATCTCCCACATCTGCTGGCGTTTGCGTTCATGCGCGCCATTGCCGATGAAGAACTGCGGTTCAGCGGCGGTGGATTCGCCGATTTCACCCGCATTGCGGCGTCCAATCCGGAGTTGTGGTGGAAGATCTTCCGTTTCAATCAGGCGCCGCTGCTGCGCGCTTTGGCTGCCTTCAACGAAGAAGTTCTGGCCCTGAAAGAGGCGCTGGAGGCGGGTGATGACGCCCGTGGTATTGCGTTGCTGGACGAAGCGGCCAATCGGCGGCGTCAGCTTTGAAGGGCTGCGACCATGGCTGATCCCGTACCGGTCATCACCGTGGATGGTCCAAGTGGCTCCGGCAAGGGCACGCTGGCGGTACTGATTGCCCGCCGGCTTGGCTGGCACCTGCTGGACAGCGGTGCGCTGTACAGGGTGGTGGCGGCCGTGGCGCTTGATCGCGGGGCAGATCTGCGCTCCGGCGCAGGCCTCGTTCCCATGATCGGTGCCCTGTTGATCGTCTTTCGGGAAGATGGCCTGACCGTGGACGGTGAGGAGTATGCCCTGCGTATCCGGGAGGAAGATGTCAGCAATGCGGCCAGCATCGTCGCGGCGTACACCGAAGTGCGCCAGGCTGTACTGTCGATGCAACTGGCCATGCGCCAGCTTCCCGGCCTGGTTGCGGACGGTCGCGACATGGGCACCGTGGTGTTTCCGGACGCGCCGCTGAAGATCTATCTCGATGCGAGTCTTGAGGCGCGTGCGCTGCGTCGCTATAACCAGTTGATAGGAAAGGGGTTACCTGCTACTTTGCCCGCCCTTCTGGCAAGCCTCCGGGAACGGGACGAGCGAGATAAAGGGCGTGCTGTTTCTCCGCTGAAGCCTGCACCCGATGCCTTCATCCTTGATAGCACTGCGCTGTCGATTGATGCAGTCCTGGCATTGGCCCTGCAACGGGCAGCAGCAATCGGTCTCATTGACAGCGCGAACATCAATTAACCAATCAGGAGAGCCCGTTCGAGACCAGGGCTGAAACAACAAACTACATGACTGAATCTTTTGCTGATCTGTTTGCCAAGAGTCTGACCACCGTCGAGATGGCGCCAGGCTCCATCGTTACCGGAACCGTGGTTGATATCGACAGTGACTGGGTAACCGTACACGCCGGGCTCAAATCCGAAGGTGTCATCCCCCGCGTCCAGTTCCTGGATGATCAAGGAAATTTCAAACTCTCCATCGGCGACCAGGTCAAGGTGGCGATGGAAGTGGTCGACGACGGGTTTGGTGAAACCCGCCTGTCCCGGGAGAAGGCCAAGCGTGCCGAGACCTGGGATCGACTCGAAGGCGCACATCTGCAGCAGAAGGCTGTTCAAGGAATCATTACTGGCAAGGTGAAGGGTGGCTTCACGGTGGATATCAACGAAATCCGTGCATTCCTGCCGGGCTCGCTGATCGACATCCGCCCTCTGCGCGAAACCGCGCATCTGGAAAACCGTCCGCTTGATTTCATGGTCATCAAACTCGACCAGAAGCGGAACAACGTCGTGGTCTCGCGTCGTGCAGTACTCGAACAGGAAAACAGTGTTGAGCGCGAAGCCCTGTTGTCTTCGCTGCAGGAAGGCATGGACGTCAAGGGTATCGTCAAGAACCTCACGGACTACGGTGCGTTTGTTGATCTCGGCGGTGTTGACGGTCTGCTGCACATCACCGACATGGCCTGGAAGCGTATCCGGCATCCAAGCGAGATGGTCAATGTGGGCGACGAAGTCGGCGTCCGCATCCTGAAATTCGATCGCGAGAAAAATCGTGTCAGCCTGGGCATGAAACAGCTTGGCGATGATCCATGGACACAGATCACACGCCGTTACCCGGAAGGTTCGCGCGTACGTGCAACGGTCACCAACCTGACCGATTACGGCTGTTTTGCCGAAATCGAGGAAGGCGTGGAAGGCCTTGTGCACGTCTCCGAGATGGACTGGACCAACAAAAACGTTCACCCATCCAAGGTGGTGTCTGTGGGTGACCAGGTTGATGTGATGGTGCTCGATATCGATGAAGAGCGTCGTCGTATTTCCCTCGGTATCAAGCAGTGCCGGCCAAATCCATGGGAAGAGTTCAGCCTGCGTTACGCCAAAGGCGACCGCATCAAGGGCTCGATCAAGTCGATTACCGACTTTGGTATCTTCATTGGACTGGAAGGTAACATCGACGGGCTGGTGCACTTGTCTGACCTGTCGTGGAACGAACCCGGCGAGACAGCCGTACGTCGATTCTCCAAAGGCGAAGAAATCGAATCGGTCATTCTGTCCATCGACCCCGAGCGCGAGCGGATTTCACTGGGCGTCAAACAGCTCGACCAGGATTCCTACTCGGACTATGTCGCGGTCAATGATCGCGGCAGCATCGTCACTGGCAAGGTAATCGAAGTGGGTGCGAAGGAAGCGTATGTCGAGCTGGCACCTGAAGTGGTTGCTGTACTCAAGGCTTCTGAACTGAACATGGACCATGTGGAAGATGCGCGTAATGCGTTGACCGTGGGCCAGAGCATCGAAGTCAAGATCATCAGCGTTGATCGACGCAATCGCACGCTTGCAGTCTCCGTCAAGGCCAAGGCTTTTGAAGAAGACCGTGAAGCGGTTCGTGAACTGCGCAAGCAGGAAACGGAGCGTGGTGGTGCTCAGACACTGGGTGATCTCATCAAGGCGCAGATGGAACAGAACTCAGGAAACTGAGACGTGCTGATGCGCGAACCGGATCTGCCATGGAAGGCGAGTGCGGCACTGGAGGCTTGATGACAAAGTCCGAACTCATAGATCGAATCTGCTACCGCCAGATGCAGCTCCTGCCGAAGGATGTTGAGCTGGCGGTGAGGACGATGCTGGAGCAGATGTCGGTCACGCTGGCCCAGGGCCAGCGGATCGAAATTCGTGGGTTCGGCTCCTTTTCCCTGCACTATCGGGCACCGCGCATCGGGCGGAACCCCAAGACCGGCGAATCCGTCGGATTGACGGGGAAATACGTGCCCCACTTCAAACCTGGAAAAGAACTGCGGGAAACGGTCAACGGCTGGACTGAAGACGGCAGCGTTTCAGGCAGCCTCGTCAACGGTTACCCGACCACACTCGACTCAACGGATCGCTGATGTTGCGGTACCTGCGTCGTTTGCTGATCGGCGCCACGCTGTTGCTGGTGGCATTGCTTGCCGCGCTGGCGGTGAATCAGGAGCCGGTCAGCCTGCGGTTTCTGGTCTGGCACACCCCCGAGTGGAGCGTCTTCTGGTGGCTGTTCATAGCCTTCGCAGCGGGTGGTGTACTCGGCCATGTGCTGGCCATGTTCTCGACCGTACCGATCCGGCTTGAGCGCCACAGACTGCACAAGTCGCTGGTCTCGGTTGAGCAGGAATTGTCGACGCTGAAAGCGCCTTCCCCCATTTCAGCCTCCACAACAACGTCCTCGTCACCTTCCATACCTCCTGCCGTTTCACCGTCTTCACTCTGACTTTTGTCGGCTTACTTCGACTCATGGAGTGGTCAGCGTCGGTCAGCAGGGTTGATGGATGGCTTACACCCGCAGGAGAGATCTCCTCTCCCGGTGAATGCCGACCCTTTGCACAATGCATGGACGTCACAACTGGAAGACAACCATGCAAATCAGATCGATGTTTCAGGCCGCGCTGTTCTCCTGCGCACTGCTCCTGGCCCATAACAGTTACGCGGTGGATCCGGAGACCATCAACGTCAATACGGCAACCGCTGAGGAAATCGCGCGTGTGCTGGTGGGAGTCGGTGTCTCCAAAGCAAAAGCGATTGTTGAGTACCGCACCGCCAATGGCGGTTTCAAGGATGTTTACGAACTTGAACACGTCAAGGGGATCGGCGAGCGGACAGTGGCTCAGAATGAGGCCCGCATCCGCCTCAAGTAGAGCGGGGCAGCAGTCGTTACGATCATGCGGGTGAATAAGGACTTTCGCCCGCATGCCTGACAACGTCGTTCATCTTTGTTCATGGAAGCAAGGCTTCACTGATGAATGGAAGCAAGGCTTTGCTGATGAACAGCTTCGTGTATGCGGAACTTGTTTGCATCGAAACTTGGAAATCACCGGATTGGCATGCGACTATGCGATTCCGCTTGTCGTGTTTTCTCTCTGAAAGTGCCATGAATCGTCGATTGGCGATGTTTGCAGGTCTCAAGGTGGGGTTGGTAGTCAACCAGGCCGATTTTTTTCTGTCGCATCGGCTGGAACTTGCCCAGGCGCTGCGTGCGTTGGGCGCGGAACCGGTTCTGTTGTGTCCACCGGGTACCGGAGAGGCCAAGGCAGCCCAGTACGATCTGCCGGTGGTGACCTACCCGATGAGCCGCAGCGGTATCAATCCCTTCGCCGAAATCGGCACCATCCTGGCGCTAGGGAAACTGTACCGGCGGTTGCAACTGGATCTGGTCCATCACATCACCATCAAGCCAGTACTCTACGGCACCTTCGCCGCCAGGCGCAGTGGTATCCCTGCCGTGGTCAACGCAGTGACGGGTATGGGTCACGTTTTCACCAGCCAGGGGGTGTTTGGCACGCTGCGACGAGTCGGGGTCAATCTGGTGTACCGGATGCTGTTTGGCCATCCCAACATGAAGATCATTTTTCAGAACGGCGAAGATCGTGACCTGTTCATCAGTCGGTCCTTTGTGCGTCCGGTTGATGCGATCATCATTCGCGGCAGTGGTGTGGATGCTGATCGATTTCCAGCTACGGAAGAACCTTCCGGACCGCCGGTGTTTCTGTTTGTGGGCCGAATGCTTGCCGACAAGGGTGTGCGTGAGTTTGTTTCCGCAGCGCGGCATCTCAGGCAGCGGTTTCCAGAATGGCGTTTTCAATTGCTGGGCGGCCTCGATCCCGGTAATCCGTCTGCGCTCTCCGAACAGGAGCTCAGAAGCTGTCAGCGTGATGGCATCGAATGGCTGGGGCATCAGCAGGGCGTAGCCGCGTTCATGGCGGCCAGTCACGTGGTGGTCCTGCCTTCCTATCGTGAAGGCGTACCAAAGACGCTGCTTGAAGCGGCGGCCTCCGGGCGAGCGATAGTCGCCACTGACATTGCCGGCTGTCGGGAGATTGTCCGCCCGGGTGTCAACGGACTGCTGGTACCACCACGCACGGTCGAACCTCTGATCGAGGCGATGGAACGGCTTGGCACCGACACCAGACTGCGTGTGCGCATGGGTGTGGCCGGCAGTACCCGGGCCAAGGCTTTTTCGGTACACGACGTCGTTGAACATACAGTACGTGTTTATTCAGCGCTGCTGACCGAGCGGGTGCAGGTTTCGGCAGAGGAGGTGGTGACGTGAATCAACGCCTCATTGTGCCCCCTTTGTGCCCCCGTTGATGTCCTCGTTGCCGGGATTTTTGCGCTGATGTTTGAGCTGGTTTCCGGTCTGCCGTTGGGTGCCTTGTTGGGCGGGCTGGCTGGCAGCCTGCTGCTGATTCCCTTGCTGATCCGGCTGGCACCCGGCGTACGACTCGTTGCACATCCCAATGAACGAAGTTCTCATGTCAATCCGACCCCCACCGGAGGTGGCATCGCGATCGCGCTGCCAGTGCTTGCGTGGTGTGCGGTTTCGCCGGAACCCTTCGGGCGATATCTTGCGATTGGCGGCGGGATCATCGCCCTGGTCGGGCTGATGGATGATGTGCTTGATCTGCCTGCACTGTTCAGATTCCTCACGCAGATCACGGTCATCGGGTGGTTCATATCGGTGGCATGGCCTGAAGCCACGCTCCTTTGGCACCTGACTGCGGGGCTCGGGATGCTCTGGTTTGTCAATCTGTTCAATTTCATGGATGGCATCGATGGTCTGGCTGCCAGCCAGGCTTTGTTGTACTGCCTCGGCGTGCTGCTCCTTACCGGTGCCATGCTGACCTGGACAGAGAGTCTCCTGTGGATGGTCGCAGGCAGCTGTCTGGGCTTTGTGATGTTCAACTGGCCGCCTGCACGTGTGTTCATGGGCGATGCAGGCGCCTTGTTGCTGGGCCTGTCGCTGCCGGCACTGGCAATCGAACTCGACCAGACCGGCTACCTGCCGATTAGCGTGTCCCTGCTGCTGCTGCTGGTGTTCATCTTTGACACGTCATGGACGCTGGGTGTGAGGGTGATCACACGGCAGAAGTTCACCACTGCACACCGGTCACATTTATATCAGCGTCTGGCGATCAGGTATGGTCACCTGCGCACGACGATCGGGTTCATTCTCTACTTTGTGGTGGTTTTATTGCCGCTGGCATGGCTCATGACACACGGTAAGCTCGGCGAGGGCTGGATTTTTCTTGCTGCCATTGTCCCGATTCTGCTGTTATCGTTGGCCCATTCGGCAGGGAAGGCCCCGAATCACGCCGACTCTGCAGACCAGCCGGACACGGAAGCCAGCACATGATTGAAGAATTCCTGGAGCAATTTTCACGACGCAGGAAACAGACGGTTGCCCTGATCGTCGACTGTCTGATGCTACCTCTGGCGCTCTATTCCGCGTTTGCGCTCCGGCTGGGTGATTTATCCCCGGATATTGGCAGGTTCTGGCCTGCGTTTGTGGTCAGCTCGCTGGTGTGTGTGCCCGTATTTGTGCGCCTTGGACTCTATCGACAGGTTGTCCGTTACATGGGCAATCACGCGATGATGACCGTACTCACAGGGGCGACGGTTGCAGCCGTCGCTGTCGCGGTCGTTGCGTTGCTGGTGCCACTGCAGGGCTTCCCACGATCCGTTCCGATCATCTTCTGGATGCTGGTCCTGCTGTATGTCAGCGGTACGCGTTTCACCGTTCGTGCACTCTTTCAGTGGGCCCGCAACCGACATCATGTACGCGAAGGTGTCATCATTTTTGGTGCGGGTGCCGCAGGGGTTGCGCTCGCTCAGCAACTTGAGCAGCGTGGTGACTATCTCCCCGTGGCCTTCATTGATGACAATCAGGCGTTGCACCGTCGTTCTATTCACGGGCTGGCCGTTTATGGACGCAACGGCTTGCCGCGGCTGTTGCTGGATACGCAGGCGACGCAGATCTTCATCGCCATTCCCTCAGCCACCGTCGAACAGCGACGCGACATCATCGAGTTCCTGATTCCGTTTGCCATTCGTGTCCGGTTGATTCCGGACATGGTGGATCTCGAATCCGGCAAGCGATCACTGGCACAGATACGGGATGTGGAGATCGAGGACCTTCTGCAACGGGATACCGTGCCTGCTTTGACTCACTTGTTATCCCGTTCGGTCGAGAAGCAGGTGGTCATGGTGACTGGCGCCGGTGGGTCCATCGGCTCTGAACTCGTGCGACAGATCGCCGGATTGCAGCCAAATATTCTGGTCCTGTTCGATCAAAGTGAATATGGACTGTTTCGGGTGGAAAACGAGATTGCGCAGCTTGGTGTCGGTGCGCCGTCCATAATCAGCGTGCTGGGTTCGGTTACCGATGTGCCACTGCTGATGCGCACGATGCAGCGGTATCTGGTCAACACGGTCTACCATGCTGCGGCCTACAAGCATGTCAGCCTGGTTGAAAACAATACGATCCAGGGCTTGCAGAACAATACCTTTGGCACCCTGCATCTCGCGCAGGCCGCCATTGCCTGTGGAGTCGCCAAGTTTATTCTCATTTCAACTGACAAGGCCGTGCGCACCACCAGTGTGATGGGTGCCAGCAAACGGATGGCCGAAATGATCCTGCAGGCCTTGCAGACCACCCAGAATACGACGTGTTTCGCCATCGTTCGTTTTGGCAATGTGCTCGGCTCATCCGGCTCCGTGGTGCCACTGTTCCAGGAGCAGATCGAGCGTGGTGGCCCGGTGACCGTAACGCATCCGGAAGTGACTCGTTATTTCATGACCATTCCCGAAGCCGCCCAGCTGGTTCTGCAGGCCGGCAGCCTCGCGCAGGGTGGCGAGATCTTTGTGCTCGATATGGGTCGGCCGGTGAAGATCATTGATCTGGCGAGACGCATGATTCGTCTCAAGGGGCATACTGTTCGCGACGCAGACCAGCCTGATGGCGAGATCGAGATCATCATCACCGGTCTGAAGCCGGGGGAAAAACTGTTTGAAGAGCTGTTGCTGGGCAGTGATGTCAGCGGCACGGAACACAAGAAGATCCTGCGTGCGCAGGAGCACTTCGTGCCCTGGCCGGAAATGCAGGGCGCCCTCAAGACCCTGGAGCGGGCCTGTCTTTCTTATGACTATGCCGCCATCAAGGAATTCATCGAGGGGCTGCTTGAAGGCGCCTCGCTGGAAGATCAGCTGGGCGATCTGACGCCGATCACGGCGAACGTCGTCCAGCTGACGAGCAAAGGAACAGCGAACACCGGATCTGTCGCGCAGTAACTATTCTCCGGTCCCAGCCCGCATTATTCATGAATTGACTACTGCGGTCGCCGATAGCAGCGAAAACACCGGGCGTGCTCCTTCCGCGTGCTCGACGTGCTGTCAAGCACGCCTGCGCGCGCTCCAGTCCGCGCCACCATGCGTTTTCACTACTCTCGACGCCCTCGCTACGGCCCTTCATGAATAATCCAGGCTAGCTGGCTGCCTGCGCACCCGCCAGTCGTCCAAATACTGCGCCACTGGTCAATCCGGAGCCACCGGGATAGTTGAAGTAAAACAGCCCACCGACCAGTTCACCCGCAGCAAACAAACCATCGATGGTGTTGCCGTCCTGCGCCAGAACTCGCGCGTTGGCGTCCACATGCAGACCACCAAACGTAAACGTGATGCCACATCCAACCTGATACGCACTGAATGGTGGTGTATCAAGGCACTGCGCCCAGTTTGATTTGGGTGGGCTGATACCCGTGGTACCACGGCCGTCGCGAACAGTCGGATTGAACCCGACCTCGGTTTGCACAGCCTTGTTATAGGTTTCGATGGTCGACAGGAAACTGGCGACATTGATACCTTCCATGCGTGCTGCCAGCCCCGCCAGCGAGTTCGCGGTTACCCTGGACACCTGGCGAATACGGTATTCATCACGCAACAGGCTGTCGCATTGGTTGTCGAATACCTGCCAGGCGATCTGGCCTGGCTGACGAAGCACTTCCTGACCATAACGGGCGTAGGTGAAATTGCGAAAGTCGGCGCCTTCATCGACAAATCGCTGTCCGTGCAGGTTGATCATCAGGCCAAAGGGATAGGAGTGTTTCTGGAAACCATCACCCACCGCGAGGTCGCCATACTCTGGAGCGTTGGCATCCCACTGGACCGCATGACAGCCACTGAAGTGGCCACGCACTGCCGCGCCCAGCCGGCTTGCCATCCTGATGCCATCGCCGGTGTTGAATCGTGTGCCACGGACCTTGGCGAGGTCCCAGCCGGGGCCGAGATAACGGGCGCGCCAGGCGGCATTGGCTTCAAAGCCGCCACTGGCCAGAATCACGGCATCTGCAGCGCAGTGATCTATCACATTGCCGCATTCAGTCTGGACCCCGGTGACCTGGGCGGCAGAGCCGAGCAACGCACAAACGCGATGTCCGTAGTGAATTTTGATTCCCAGGCTGGTGGCCCGGTGGGTCAGCGAGTTGACCAGCCCCGGTCCACCACCCCAGGCTTCCACCACCAGGCCACCCCAGAAGCGCACCCGGCCATCCACTGCAAAGGATTGCCGGCCGTACAGCGGCAGGAAGCGGACACCTTGTTCGCGCATCCATAACAGCGTCGGCAGGCTGTCACTCACCAGCCGATCGGCAAGATCCGGATCGCAGCGATATTGTGTGACGCGGCCAAGATCGCCGAGAAAATCCTCGCGTGAGTAGCTGCCAAAGTCATTTTGCCGCCGCTCGGCGTCGGTGAGTTCTGGCATCAGCCGGACGATATCGTCGAGCCCGTTGTAGACGGTACGCATCGCACCGGCCGTAAAGCGGGAATTGCCACCGGCGAGGGTTGCCGGGGCACGTTCAAACAGGACCACACTGGCGCCTTCGAGACGGGCGCTGATCGCGGCGCAGAGGGCAGCATTGCCGCCGCCAACAACGATGACCTTCTTGCTCATTGCGCGGTTCGGAAGCAGTTCGTAGTCTTAGCCTACCACGGGAGGGGAAGACGGATGGGAGTGCTGCCCGGAACGTCGTTTGCGATGGTTCAGACAGGCGTTCGCACGCTTGAACCAAAGGATATTCCGATTCCCGCAATCGATGCCGACTCCGCTGTGCTCCAGGTGGAGGTGTGCGGCATCTGTGGCAGTGATTACGAACAATTTGAAGGTGTGCTGCGCACACCGATGCCCGTCATTCCCGGCCATGAACCCCTGGGACGCATTGCCGCCATCGGCGATCGGGCCGCGCAGCGTTGGGGATTGGATGTCGGAGATCGTGTGGCGGTCGAGACCATGCTGAGCTGTCGCCATTGTCAGCCCTGTCTGAGTGGTACCTACCATCTGTGCGACCATCGGCGCATCTACTCCTACATCCCGCTGTCCGATGCGCCTGGTCTCTGGGGCGCCTACTCCCAGTACATGTACCTGCATCCGAACAGCGTCGTACATCGGGTCGATCCGACGCTGCCACCGGAACTGGCAGTGATGTTCAATCCGCTTGGCGCCGGATTTCGCTGGGCGGTGGAGATGCCGCGGCTGCAGCCGGGTGAGACCGTCGTCATTCTCGGGCCGGGTCAGCGGGGCCTGGCCAGCGTGCTGGCCTGCAGGGAGGCCGGCGCAGGCACCATCATCGTCACGGGGCTGGAAGCGGACGCCGACAAGTTCCGGGTCGCAAAACTCTTTGGTGCGGATCACTGTATCAATGTCGACCAGGAGGATTCCGTTCAACGCGTAAAGGCGATCACCCATGGCCGGGGTGCGGATGTGGTTGTCGATGTCAGCGCGTATGCCACCCAGCCTGTGGTTGATGCGCTGCGTATGGTGCGTCCCGGTGGGCGAATCGTGCTGGCTGGTGTTAAAGGTTTCAAGCCCGTGGACGGTTTTGTTTCAGATCTGGTTGGTGATGAAGGAGATCACCATCATGGGCGCCATTGGCGTGACTTCAACAGGTTATCGCCAGGCCATTCGTATCATTGAACGCGAGCGTGAGCGCCTGCGGCCGATGCACACCCATGACTTCCCGCTGCGCGACGCAGAACTTGCCATTCGAACGCTGGCTCGTCAGGTACCCGGCGGCGGTTCCATACATTCATCGCTCACACCGCCCTCTTAGTGAGCAAGGAAGTGAGCAAGGAAGTGAGCAAGGAAGTGAGCAAGGAAGTGAGCAAGGAAGTGAGCAAGGAAGTGAGCAAGGAAGTGAGCAAGGAAATGATCAAGGAGCGACGAGACATGCGATATGGATTGATTCTGGGTGCGCCGTCTCTGGCTGGCATGATCAGCACGGCGCAACGTGCCGAGGCGGCGGGTTTTGCTTCGGTCTGGACGGTCGAATTTTTCAACGCCAATGGCCTGGTTCGACTGGCGGCCGTAGCCGGCGCCACCCACCGCATCGAAATTGGTTCTGCGATTGCCTATGCGTTCATGCGCACACCGTTGCTGGCAGCGTCCGCCGCCATGGACATCGACGAGTTGTCCGGTGGTCGCATGATCCTCGGGCTTGGCAGCGGCACTGAACGCATGAACCGCGATTGGTACTCGATGCCCTGGGATGCCGCCCCGGCGCCGCGAATCAAGGACGCAATCGGCCTCATTCGCGCCGCGTTTGCTGCGCAGAAGGGTGGCGGATTGCGCTATTCAGGTCCGCACTATGAAGTGAACATTCCGGCGTACTCCCGTTCAGGCGCCGCGAGACCAACGGTGCCGATCTGTCTGGCGGCGGTGAACAAAGGCATGATCAAGGCAGCCGCAGAGGTCGCGGACGGATTGATCTGTCACCCGGTGTTCAGCCGCAAGTATCTGGATGACGTTGTGCTGCCTCGAACTGCAGGCACAGCGTGCAGGATTTATCCCTACATCATCACGTCGGTGTCCAACGATCGATCTCAGGCGCGGGAGGAAGTACGACGCCAGATTGCGTTTTATTACACCACGCGTCTGTACCACTCGATTCTGGATGTGCATGGTTGGCGCAGTATTGGCGAGACCATCAATGATGCCTTCAAACGTGGCGACTTTGCCGCGATGGCGGCGGCCGTACCTGATGAGATGGTCGATGCAATCGCTATCGCCGGCACACCGGACGAAGTGCGTGAACAGGTGCAACAATGGTCCCGTTACAGTGACCATGTGATTCTCTACAGTCCGAGTATCGGCATGAAACCGAATCGTGTGCAGGAAAATCTGGACGCCATCATTGATACTTTTTCTTCATAGGCAGTTCATAGCCAGGTCACAGGCAAGACAGAGGCAAGACAGAGGCAAGACACAGGAGAGCCGCATGCCGGAAATTGCATTCAATCAGGACGTGGCCAACCGGTTCATGGGTCCATCGAAAGGCGCAGGTGGTATCGTGGACTTTCTGGGTTTCGAGATCACGGGCGCGACTCAAGGTCGAATGACCGGACGTTTTCAGGTTCGTCAGGATCTGCTCACGGGTTTTGGAAACATGCATGGTGGAGTGCTCAGCGCGTTCTGTGATCATCTGCTGGGATGTGTTTGTTACCCAGCCATGCAAAAAGGCCAGTGGGCCGCAACGACCGAATTCAAGATCAACCTGACGGCGCCGGTAAGCCAGGGTGAAGTCACCGGTGAAGCCGAAATTGTCCACATGACCAAATCGATGGCGGTGATTCGCATCAATGTCCACAACGAAGGTCGACTCTGTGCCATGGCGCAGGGAACCTGCACCATTCGCGATCCACGCTAGCCACACCTATCAAGGCTTACAGGAGAGTTGTATGCAAGGCCAGGCAGCACACTACGTCCCGGTGACCTACGGCGAACACGAGGCATCCATGCAGCGCTACCTCGCGCTTGGCGCGGAAAAGGCCGCGAACCTTGGCAATCGAGGGCCGATTCGATTCGATGCAGGGGGTCACCTGCATCCGGAAATCATGAGGGCCTACTCACGCTGTGGGTTCTATGTGTTTACCGATGTAATTGCAGCGGTCGAGCTTGATGCACTGGAAGCGGATTTCCTTGATGTGCTCGAACGGTTGCCTGTGTCGATCAAGGCCAGCGTCGACCAGCTGGGGCGTCCGGCCATCGGTACGGGTTGTCAGGCGCCGACGGTGCAATGGGTTCGCCCCCTGAGCGATCCGTTGGGCGGCACGTTGAAAGCCAACGGTCGTCACCCGGCGAAGATGATTGAACCTGCAGCGCCCGAGTCTGCGCCGGAGCATATTGTTCAACTGGTGCTAGGTGCGCTGCAGTTTTCACCCGCCTTTTTGCGCTTGTATGCCCACCCGAAATTGCTGTCTGTGGCAGCGGCCATCAACGGCGATGACTTCGTACCCTTCAACGAGGCGATTTGGATCAAGCATGCAGGCCTTGGCGGCTCAGTGGCGTGGCATCAGGACGGCACCACGCACTGGGAGAGCCCGACACTCGACGAAGGCACGCACGGATTCAATTTCATGGCTCAGCTGTATGGGTGTACACCGGCCAATGGCGTCTGGGTTGTTCCGGGTAGTCACCGAGCGGGCAGGGTTGATATCCGGGCGCTGGTCGAAGAATCCGGCTCAGATCGACTGACGACTGCAGTGCCGATCGTCTGCGCGCCGGGCGATGTGGCGATCTGCAATCGACAGGCGGTGCACGGGTCTTTTGCCAACACCAGCCCCGATCTGCGGGTAACGTTCAATTTCGGCTTTCATCGACGACAATCGGTACTCGGCGCAACGGGTGGTGGAATTCATAACACGCCGGTGACGTATGATGATGCACGCATTGATCAACGTGCCCGGGTTATCGCCATGGGCATTGCCGCAAGATCGGCCCAGTATCCGGCAGAGTCCCAGTTCACCTATGCACTTTATGCGTCCAGACAGGCAGGTATCCGGTTCTCGACGGAAGCGATGGCCGAGATGAAAGACTACAACCTGCTGGATCTTGGCATATGAAACACGCCTGGTCGGCAGGGCTCTGGGTGCTGCTTGTTGTCTGGCTGGTCGCGGGCTGCTCCGCGCCCCGGTTATCACCGGAAGTGCGTCCCGGGTTCAATCTGACGGGGACATGGGCGCTGGATCCGTCCCGGTCGGACACTCCACCCAGTGCAACCCGTCTGGTCGACCAGATGGATCGGGAACTGATTCGTCGTTCCCGCGATAGCGATGTCTATCGCCAGATTGGCGACGGTACGGTCTTCGCCTTCATTGCCCAGGACTTCCCCGTCCTGCTCGCCGATCGCCTGCACATCGAGCAGAGCCGTGAATCAATGGGCATTCAATATGAGCCTGGCACCTATCGGGATGTCAGCTTTGGAGAAAAGGAGCGGGGGCTATGGACGGTTTCTGCCGGATGGAACGCGCAAGGGCAGTTCATCATCTACTCGGACTCCGATGACATACGGGGCATCGAGACGCATGAACTGTTGGATCCATCGACGCTCCGCGTCCGATTGGCGGTTCGCGCGGACGGTGGTGATCTCGATCTGGTGCGGACGTTTGTCAGGAACTGACCGTTTTGCCGGCGCTGCAAAGTGTGAACCCCGTCAACGTCTGCACACATCAAGAAGAAGGCGACATCCAGGCACGCGGTCAGTGCTCATTAGTGTGAAGCCGTGAACGTTCCGGGACTTGCAATGCGAACTAAGCTCGACTACCACGATGCAATCGATGCGCGCCGCAATTGTCTGCACCTCCACCTGGAACCGCACCTAGAGCAGGAACCCTCGGCTTCACACTGCTGGAACTCATTGTGGTCGTTGCCACGATCGGCTTGTTGGCATCGGTGGCCTTTGGCGCATACCAGGGACAACAGAAAAGCGACCGCGCGGCGATCATTCTTCAGTACTTTGCCAACTCGAAGAGTCTGATTGAGGCTCGATTCAACCAGGCCCACGCAGATCGCACTGCAGGTGTTCCGGTCAGGTTGCCTGCAACTGCCACTGAGTGGATTGCCGAGATCAGTCCACAAGGCTCGGTCGCGCCGAGTGGCGGCGCCGCGTTTGTCGCAGGCACGGGAAATCCGGCGACCGGCGCGGTCGGTATCCAGTACACAGGCTCGTTTGCAGCCGGTGATGCACAGGTTGTGCTGCACCGGCCGACGTACAGCGGTGTAGCCGCCCTGTCGACCACCATCGCGCTCTAGTTTGTCTTCTCAACATTTACACAGGTCAGTGGCCGCTTCGGACGTTTTGTGTCCTTGCAATGCGAATTTCCGCCCGTAAACTAAGCCGGCCTTGCAGTCCGGGGTTCCCGGACAGACCCTATTCCGCCTTAGCTCAGTTGGTAGAGCAGCTGACTGTTAATCAGCGGGTCGTTGGTTCGAGTCCAACAGGCGGAGCCACTAACCTACTGAAAACATTGGATGTTTTCAGTCTCCAGTGAAGCACAAATTGAACTCGGGTAACGAATTCGTTACCCGGTAACGTGTTATTGCTGGAGTGATCTTTATGGCAACTTTTACCAGAGTTCAACGTACAGCGGGCGTGTCCTATCAGGCACGGATCAAGCACCGCGGACAGATCGTCCAGACCAAAACCTTCCGTACCAAATCCGACGCGCGTGATTGGGCCCGCCAAACTGAAGCCCGTCTCACCCAGAACGGCCACGATGGTGCGCCCGGTTGGCACCTGACGCTTGCGGCGGTGTGTGACATGTATCTGCAGCAATGGACCGGCGCCGACCATCATCGGTTGACGCAGATTCGGTGGTGGAAGGACCGCATTGGGCGCACCCGACTCTCTGCGGTGACCCCCGTGCAGGTGCGCAGCGAACTCACGGACTACCGGCAAGGTGTTGATCGTAATCCCCAACGTATGCGATCGGCGGCGTCGTCCAACCGTCTGAAGGCGGCGCTGTCTGCGGTGTTTAGCTTCGCCATCCAGCGGGGCTATGGGGTGCACAATCCCGTGCGCTTGGTGCCTGCCGAACCCGAAAACAACCACCGTGTTCGCTTCCTGTCGGATGGAGAGCGCACCGCACTGCTGGCTGCGTGTCGGCACTCGCGATGGGACAAACTCTACCTGCTGGTGGTGTTGGCGTTGATGACCGGCTCTCGAAAAGGAGAGCTGCTCGGGATCCACTGGGAGCAGGTCGATTGGGCCAACCGCAGCATCACTCTTCCCATCACAAAAAATGGAACGCCGCGGGTGTTGTCTCTACCGCAACCTGCCATCGATGAACTATTGCGCTTCGCGGCAACGTCGGGGTTGGTGTTTGCCAGTAACCGTAGACCTCAGGTATCGACTGACGGGAGGGATCACTGGGATGCCGCCCGCGAAGCGGCGGGTCTTGTGGACTTCAAATTTCACGATCTTCGACATTCAGCGGCGTCCTATCTGGCGATGGGGGGTGCATCGCTGCTCGAAGTCGGCGACGTACTTGGGCATCGCAGCGTGCAGACGACAAAGCGGTATGCACATCTGTCGGTAGGCCATAAGCAAGCACTGACGGATCGATTGTTGGGTGGGCTGGTCTGACTGGAGCGGCTTTACAATTCGGATTACGTGGAGCCGACGTTTATGCGATGGGGAGTGGTCATAGAGGAGCCTGCCGCTAAGCGCCTCCTCCAGACGCTGATGAGCGTACCACCGATTTCGTCGGTGGCTGCCGTTCAACAATTGAGTCCCGTCGTTGTCAGGGACTGTGATTTCGATGGGCTTTCAACCGACACCGGTCGCTGCAGAATATTTTTGTCGACCGTTGGCGTGTGATGTGACCGTTACATTCGGCACATTTTTCGATCGATGGATGTTTGCGCGTCATTTCCGCCGCCAGTTCGATCCACACCATGCCTTCCAAACTGTGAGACGGTGTTTGCGTTAACACAGGCTTGCCTCCCTTCTCAAGTTCGATCGTCAATGTCGTGGGATGCAAAGTGAGATTCCTGTTTAGAAAGCGGACCAACACTAATGAAGCGATTACATGGATGGGATGTCGCTCTGGATGCGGCTCGAGTTTATTTTCGTTCGTAAGTCTGAATCTAGGCAGACCCACGTTTCTTGGAGTGATGCGTTTCGAGAATTTAAATTTGAATTTGTAGTCGCCAGCAAGGTTCGGCTGGATCCTCTGGGTGAGCGTCGTTGACGTCCCTTTCGAATTGATCCCTTGCAAAACATCCAAGAACTCGCTGACGTCGCCCACAAAGGCTTTCCAGTCCGAGAACGTTTCTGTCCGATTTCCACTCGAGCCCCGCAGTGAAGCAATCGTCGTGGCGAAGCTCAGGATGTTGTCACGATAGATGGCTTCATCTGCGGCATACAGCTTACTAACGAGTTCAAACACTGGCGGTGTTGGCTCGGTCTCGGGTCGATGCCACTCCGTTACCTTTGTGAAATCCAAGACCCAATCTCCGCTGGCGTCGACGCGCCATTGAACTGCCTGCCCATCGACGGGCACGCCACCTATGACTTGAACGTACTTGGACGAATAGATGGTGAGTTTTTTGTGCATATGAAACGCTAATATCTATAACTATCGTTTCAAAATACTGCGTAGGATCGCGTTTCAAGTCAAGTCGTGGAGTAGTGAAGCGTGATGAGAGGTTGCAGCCGAAAGACAGCCCTACCTGAGGATTGGCAACGCGCAACGCCTACGCCGCCGGTGGAACTACAGGCGATCTTCAGAACAAAAGGGGCGTGGGCATGGGCCCGTCGCCACAAGACGAGATTTGGAATTGAGTCAGCCTTTCGGCAGGTCGGTCGAAGCGAACTGGTCAGTCCCAAGCGGCTCATGCAGCTCATCGAGGGGGGACCATGCCAGTAGGTGATTTCCGACTGCATCCGGGCTCGACATTGGCGCGAGACGTCGAGGTTGAACAAGGGCGAAGGCTCTCGTGGACAGTTCGATGTGGCGGCGCGCGGGGGCCTACAGGGATGTCGTGCTTCACGCCCCGCGCGCCGCACCTTAAACATGTTAGCGTCGGTGTAGAGCCACACCATGATGCCCGTCGAAGGCCCGTCGATGAGGTTGGGACCGTTCCAGTCGTACGACAGGCATTGGTGATACCGCAGTGCCAAGAGCGTGGATCGCAAAGGCCTGCGGCGTGTGCGAAATCTGCAATGAAACGAATTTCAACCGAGCCCAGAACCTCGGAAGATCGAAGATCATGCCGGAGATTTCGCGCCTGTGTCGGGCAACCGCTCCCTCGAATTTGCAGGGGAGATACTGTTGCAAATCTACGTCTCCAGTGCTCCCTGACATTCTTGCCGGCGCGTGGTGCAATCGACGGATCAGGTAGTCAGTTTGCGGGTGGAGGAACGAGAAGGCCCGACGTGGGCATGGAAGATCGACGCAGGTGTGCCTTGTGTTTCTGGATGCTCAACCGTGCCTCCATCGTCCGGAGGAAGCGACCGAGGCAACTTCCTGATACTGGCTCCTTTAGAACGCCGCAAATCCTTGGCTACCCTCAAGCGGCGCCGCCATTTCCTCAGATCATTCCCCATCAAAAATCCTGCTGGTGTAGTGACCGTACTGGACCCTCCCCTAAGCCAGCAAAACTTGGTCGCTGCACCATGTGGTGGGTTGAGGATTCCCAACCGCTGATTGAATCAGCGTTGGGGCCGTCATGACCCCCACAACGCAGACAGTTTCCGCATGCACACCGGCGCAAGCCGGCAAAGGCGGTAAAGGCGGTGTTTTTGATGTCACCAATACCGACTTTGTGGCTGCGGTGTTTCCACGCCTGCCCGAAGGCGCGTTTGCAGCAGTGTGCGCCAAGAGCGGTGATCCCGGTTTAGGCGGATGGTCAGCCAGTCGCGCCGATGAGGCGACTGCAAATCTTTCAGGCGGGAATAACAATTACGTTGGTTGCGCGAGCTTCTACCCCGGCGACGATGGCTCATTCAAGGCGCGGAAGGCAAACTTTGCCGCCTGCCATTTCCTGATGCTCGACGACATTGGTACCAAGGTTCCTCTGGAGCGTCTGGCTGGTTTTGAGCTGTCTTGGCTGATCGAGACCAGCCTCGGTAATTATCAGGCCGGCATCATCCTCGCCGAGCCACTTACCGATGGCGCGGTAGCCGTGCGATTACTCAACGCGGTGATCCACGCGGGTCTCTGCGATGCAGGGGCGACTGGTCCATTGAATCGCTGGGCACGACTGCCAGTGGCAATCAATGGCAAGCCAAAGTGTGCCGACGAAGCCGGCGCGCCGTTCCTGTGTCGCCTGATCGAATGGCGGCCTGAAGCGCGCTATACGCCGCAAGAGATTGTCGATGGGCTGCAATTGGAACTCGCTCCTGCTGGTCGTCCGAAGAAGACGCCGAAACGTTCCCAGTGCGTTGTTGATGATTCGCTCGGCATTGGCATCAGCAATGACTCGGATGAGGTTTTAACCCCCAAGGCGGCCGAGAATCCGGTCGTCGCCGCGCTCGTGGCACGCGGGCTATACAAGATGCCGTTGGGTTCCGGCAGGCACGACCTCACTTGTCCGTGGGTGGGGGAGCATACCAACCAACTGGATACGGGGGCGGCCTACTTCGAGCCAGACGAGTTCTATCCGGTGGGCGGTTTCTGCTGCCAGCACTCGCACCGCGACAAGTACCACGTTCGTGACTTGCTCGAAATCCTTGGCGTGCCCAACGCCGAAGCCCGGCACAAGCCGGTGATCCGTGTGGTGGCTGGCGACCTGCACCGCGTGGTGGATGCGGCAGAGAAGGAGTTGGCCGGCCGTGGGCGGCACTATCAGGCGGGTGGCTTGATCGTTTCGGTGTCAACTGATCCAACCAGTGGCGACCCATCGATTGTGCCAACCAGTGCCCCTGCACTGACGCGGGAATTGTCGGTCGCGGCGACATGGGAGAAATACGATGGCCGTGCCGAAAACTGGGTGCGCTGCGATCCACCGGCCCGTCATACGGCGATTCTCTATGACGCGCAACATTTCCGGCATCTGCCGCCGCTGGTTGGCGTGGTGCGGCAACCGTATTTCCGTGAGTCCGATGGCGTGTTGATTGCGCAGGCCGGCTACGACAAGGCTTCGCAATGCTTTGGCGTTTTCGATGTGCGTCAATTTGTCATGCCTGATCCAACGATCGCTGCGGCACGGGCGGCACTCGCCTTGCTGGAAGACTTGCTCGCAGAGTTTCACTTTGTCTCCGCCACCGATAAAGCTGCCGCGCTTGCCGCTATCTTCACCGCCGTGGTGCGGCCGACGTTGCCTCATGCACCGGGGTTTCATGTCCGAGCGCCGGTAATGGGCAGCGGCAAGACCTATCTGTGCGAACTAATTGGCGCCTTCGCCGGGCCCGGTGGTAATGCCAAGGTGAGTTATCCGACCACCTCGGAGGAAGCGACCAAGGTGATCCTGTCGTTGCTGTTGACCAGCCCCGCGGTGATCGAATTTGACGATATGGATACCGACTGGAGTCCGCACGGGACGATCAAGCGGATGCTCACTGCAGAACACATCACCGACCGGATTTTGGGAGTAAGCAAAACCGCAACGGTCAGCACACGCACCCTGCTTCTGGGTTCGGGAAACAACGTCGGCCCCGTCGGCGATCTGCTAAGGCGCGTCCTGACGATTCATATCGACCCTCGCTGCGCGACACCTGCCACGATGACGTACAGCGGCGCCCCGGTCGAGAAGGTTCGCCAGCAGCGTGGCCGCTATGTGGCCGCTGTTCTGACCATCATTCAGGCATGGCGTGAAGCCGGCTCACCCCGTGCCGAGGTAGACAATATCGTAACCTTCGGCGGTACGTGGTCGGACTATTGCCGCCATCCGCTGATCTGGCTCGGCCAGCCTGACCCGGCTACGGCACTGCTCGAACAGGTGCGACACGATCCCGATGGTGATGCACTCAGCGGATTGATGACGGAATGGCGAGCAGTATTCGGATCGACCCCGACGACGGTACGCAAGGCGGTGGAGGTAGCCGAGCGAGGTAACGCCGGCCTACTCGATGCGATGCGCGAATTCCCCGTGGAGGCAGGCGGTAAGATCAATCCATCGAAGCTGGGCTGGCTACTGAAAAAGAATGTGAATCGGATAGTAGGTGGATTTGAGTTTCAGCAAGCGACAGCCGATGGCCGGAACGCGTGGCGTGTAGTAGCGACAAAGTCACCTCCTTTAACGCCTTCACCGCCCATCAACCTGCCAGTTAGGAAAACTGTCACGCCAGCGGAAACAGAAGTCGAGGTGGAAATATGAATCCCGCCGAGATCATCGAACGTGCCACGGAGGATGGCGTACTGCTGGCCCTATCGCCGTCAGGCGGCATCTTCGCCAAGGGCGCCCCTCCGACCGTCGACCGGTGGCTGCCGGCGATTCGGCAAAGCAAATCTGCGATCATCGCCGTGTTGCAGACTGAACACCGGCGAGCCAAGGTGTTGGCGATGCTGCACGACAATCCCGGCATCCGCTATGCCATCGAAGTGGTCGATGCCAACGCCGACCCGGTGATCGTCTCTTTCGGCGTTCGCAATATTGCTACCTTCGAAGTATGTATCCCACATGCGTACTACGACGCGTTTGCGCTGCTCGATTTGATTAAAGAACACGCAGGGGATGAACATGAAAACGCTTGCAAGTGAATCCTACGCAGTGGAGTGGCGCTTGCTTTACTACTTCCATCCTTCGCGAATTCGAGAAGTAGCCCGCGCGTATCAGGTCTAGTGTAAGCAGGCCATTGCGTTGATGGAGGCTTCCGCACTGGCCGTGATGGCGCGAGCAGCGGAATGATGGGCGCACATCGCAGGTGATTGCCGATGCCGATTGACGTCAGCGATGTAGCGTTATGGGACGGACATCAGCCTTCGGGGTTCATCGGGTCACTCAATCGATTTCCGAAGTGCCATAAGGCATGATCCACTACGCTTTCGTCCCATTCTCTTTTTTTTCGGATCAGCCTCAATGGAGCCGGTAGATGCGAGTTGTACCCAAAACAAAACTTGATGACATTGAGAGCATTTGCTCGTCCGACTTGCGGCTCTGGAGCGCCGAGCCCTACATCTTCGTCTGGGGTCAAAGGATAGAGCTGCGTACGAGCACCCTGAGAAGCGGTGGTCAAAGGTTGCTGATGCTCTGTCCTGAGTGTGGGCGGCAATGTGCGAAGTTGTTTAATCTGCATGAACGCGTCGTTTGCCGGATCTGCACGGGGCTGAAGTATGCGAGTCAGTCCCGATCATGGGAGCAGCGTAATCTGCAACGGATCACTAAGCTCGCGGAGAAGCTCAAAATACTGCCCTTCTCTAGTCCACCTATCGAGCGCCCGTGCTACATGCATCGAAGCCGGTTCAGGACGTTGTTGCTTCAACTGCAGGTCGCAGAGAAGGAACGAATGGAGCATTTCTGGCCTCCCCATGTGCCCGATGATGACAGCTTCAAAAAATTCCACGAAGCCCTTACCAAACCACCCCGATTCGAGATCCATTCTGAGGTAATCGTCGAATATCGGACGATACGCCGACGAAGCGGACAGGTAGGCGTCTGATTGATTGCTCGCCTACGCTAGGAGTCTGCGCGGCAGAAGCTCGACAGGCTGCGGCGGCGCCACTTCGGCCCGCTTTTCCGTTCGTTTTCGTTGCGTAGCACCCACTACGCGTCTCATACGAACGAAAAATCGGACTTGACCTTGCCTCGATTCCACGTACACCACGTTACGCAGCCGCGAGGCTGGATTCCGCACTGACCGGTGTCAGATAACCGATCGACGAGTGCAATCTCTGACGATTATAGAACCCCTCGATCCAGTCCACGATGTCGAGTCTGGCCTCACTAGGTGAGGTTTGGCTGTGGCTCCTGATCGCTGCGGCCGAGTTCAGGCTGAGGCAGAGCCGCTGCAGGGCTCGTCGATGCGCTGGAGCAACCGATGGACGGATGCCGGGTACCATCGTCCTCCTCGCGGCGTCTTTGCCCCACGGGCCTCCAGTTCGGCGGCGATACCCGCGAGTGTGCAGATCCCGTGGGCCTGAATGTCCCTCACCATGTCCTCGAGGGTGTTGGCTCTCTCGGTCGCAAGTGTTTTTATGGTCGCCACCGCGGCCGCATTGCCCTTCTGCGCCCGCCTGAGGGCCGCGGCGCCATTGGGGTTTCCCAACGTCTGCCCTCGAGCCTTGGCTGCCTGCAGGGCGACTACGGTGCGATCAGAGGCCATCCGGCTCTCGTACTCCGCAACGGCCGCGAGTACGTGGATCATCAGGCGGTTCGCCTGCGGGAAGTCCACGGCGACAAATTCGACCCCGCTGTTCATCAGGTTCGATAGAAACGCGACATCCCGTGCAAGGCGGTCAAGCTTGGCGACCACCAGTACTGCGCCGGTGGCTTTACAGAGACGTAAGGCTTTGGCCAACTGGGGACGGTCCGATTTGCGCCCTGATTCAACCTCTGTGAACTCTGCTACCCGCCGCGCGGCGCCTCCGACATAGGATTCGACAGACTCGCGTTGCGCTGCCAGCCCAAGGCCGGAGCGTCCCTGCTTGGCGGTGCTCACTCTGTAATAGGCGACGAGACGAGTCACTTTGGAACTCCCGGCAACGACGAGCTCAGATAATATCAAATTGCGTAATGAACGTTACGCTATATGATATGGCGCGTTTCAAGACCCCGATGACGCCGCCGGCGGGGCGATGCGTGCAACCGATGCACAAGGTTGGGGACCACTTCAGCCTTTAGTGCCGCACTGTGACGGCGACTCTTGTCCGTAGGAGAGTTCGGCATGGTGTCCACTTCAGAGTCAGGTGGATCGTTAAAACCTGCCAGCTTCGGGGAAAATGACTTTCCCGGACGATTGCGCTTAAACGACGAGATTGGTAACCGGCTGGCGAACACATCTTGCCACCTGCGCGGATCGTTGCTACTCGGCGACGACCGGCGCCTTCCAACGATGCGAAAGATGGGTTCGCAGTACGTGTATGGACTCCTCCTCGTTTGCAAGCACTTTGCCTGGTAGCGTCGAGATACGACTGCCTACGTGTATTCGGTCTCGTTATGGATGCCGTTTACGAAGGCATCGGACCCTGATGGGCTATTCGCACGACAGGTCCCAAACGCTTAACCGAGCTTTGAAGCTCCTCGAGTAAGAAGGGGTTGCCATCGTCGGTTCGACCTGTTCGCCATCAAGCACTGTGCTTTGCAATCGTTAAGAGATCAGTGTTCCTCTACTACTTGCCAACGCGCTACGCCGTCAGCACCGCACTACACCTTGCATCGCTGCGGTAAAGCGTTATCCACGGCGCCTGCGCGGCCCACATAGGCCAGGCGCAGACGCGGTGGATAACGCGGGCTCGACGCTGGCATGCATCCCTCATGATGGCACCACTTTAGCCTGCGCTCCGGCAGCCCGCCGAGGGTCATAACTTTTCTCGCCATGAACCACCGCCCAGGCAATCCGGGCCGTCTTGTTCGCAAGCGCCACGCACGCGACATTGACGTGTTTGCGCGCCACCATGCCGTTGATCCATTGGCTGAGCCCATCGTCCCGGTGGGTGGCATGCCGGATCACCGCGCGCGCGCCGTGCACCAGCAGCTTGCGCAGGTACCCATCGCCGCGTTTGCTGATACCCAGCAGACGCGGTTTGCCGTCCGTGCTGTGCTGCCTGGGTGTGAGCCCCAATGGAGG
>Ga0105050_10002644_pt1 | contig 25396 bp, 21 predicted proteins | sample FRY01_FD_78088 | JGI IMG/M metagenome (GOLD analysis project Ga0105050, IMG submission 78088) | Freshwater microbial communities from Lake Fryxell liftoff mats and glacier meltwater in Antarctica - FRY-01 | ecosystem: Environmental > Aquatic > Freshwater > Ice > Glacier meltwater ...
AAAGAAATTTTGTTATCGGTTGTATAACTAGCTGATTTATTTGTTTTTGGATTAGTTTTGACTAAATTCTCTTCAGGCAAGGTTGTCTTTTTATTTTCAACCTTAGAAGTTGTTTTTTCAATTTCTTTGGATTGTTTTTTAACGGTTTGATTGGATTTATTTGTTTCAGGGGTAAACACCAAAAACGTAGAGATTGCAAGTGTAGCAGCTCCAAAACCAAGCATTGCCCATTTTGTAAAATTGATTCGGGGAACAACTTTAGTTTTGGGTAATTTGGAGGATAAATTATTCCATGCTGAAGAATCATAAGGTAACTCATGATTTTCTAAGGAATCTTTAATTAATTTTTCAATATCTTTCATCTATTCGATGTTTTTATATTTATCTTTTAAAACGCGTTGCAAATTCATTTTTGCTTTCGCCAAATTGGATTTTGATGTTCCTTCATTGATACCTAATATATTAGCAATCTCTTTGTGAGTGTAATCTTCCATCACATAGAGATTGAAAACAGTGCGATAAGCAGGAGAAAGTTTGGAAATAGCATCAAGCGCCACTTCCGCTTTAAGACTTATAGTGTCAAAAGTTTCTTTTTCTACCATTTCATCTACTGCTTCTTGTTTGAAATCAGTATCTTTTTCACTTAAAAAAGGACTTCGTTTATTTTTTCGAATCGTATCAATTGCTGTATTTGCAATAATTCTACGAATCCATCCATCGAACGAGCCTTTAAAATCAAAATGTTCCAATTTGTCAAAGACCTTAATAAATCCTTCTTGAAGAACTTCTTGGGCTGTATCTCTGTCCGAAATGTATCTTAAACAAACAGCGAACATTCTTCCATAAAATTGTTTAAACAAAACCTCCTGCGATCTTCTATCACCTATGAGGCAGCCCTCTACAATTTCCCTTAAAATTTCCTTTTTCTCCAATTTTTCAACAAGTTCTTAACGACCGTCAAAGTTAATGGTTGCCTTGGAATTGAATCATAATTTATTTTCTTCTTGTAAATCATTTTTATTAAGTCAAATTAACTAAATTCGTCGCTCTTTAAATAACATAAATTAATAAAGTTCAAATATGAAAGTAACAGTAGTAGGCGCAGGAAATGTTGGCGCAACATGTGCAGATGTTTTAGCTCAGCGCGAAATTGCTAACGAAATTGTTTTGTTAGACATAAAAGAAGGGTTTGCAGAAGGTAAAGCTTTAGACATTTGGCAAACTTCTCCAATCAATTTGTATGATTCAAGAACAATTGGTTCAACAAGTGATTATTCAAAAACAGCTGATTCTGACGTAGTTGTAATTACATCGGGTTTACCTAGAAAACCAGGGATGTCTCGTGACGATCTTATTGCTACCAATGCAGGTATCGTTAAGATGGTGACTGAGAATGTTGTGAAGTATTCCCCGAATGCAATTATAATCATCGTTTCAAATCCTTTAGATGTAATGACATATTGTGCTTATTTAAGTGCAAAAACAGATTCAAGCAAAGTGTTTGGAATGGCTGGTGTTTTAGACACCGCTCGTTACAGAGCATTTTTAGCAACAGAATTAAATGTTTCTCCTAAAGATATTCAAGCAGTATTAATGGGTGGACATGGAGACACAATGGTTCCTCTTCCTCGTTACACAACTGTTGGTGGTATTCCAGTAACCGAATTAATCGAAGAGTCTAAATTAAATGAAATCATTGAAAGAACGAAATTTGGTGGTGGTGAAATCGTAAAATTATTGGGTACTTCTGCTTGGTATGCGCCAGGTGCAGCTGCTGCTCAAATGGTTGAAGCAATCGTTCGCGATCAAAAACGTATATTCCCAGTTTGTGCTTGGTTAAACGGAGAATACGGAATGAAAGATATTTTCTTAGGAGTTCCAGTTATTCTTGGTAAAAATGGTATTGAAAAAATCATTGAGTTACAACTGAATGAAGAAGAAAAAGCATTATTAGCTGAATCTGCCGAAGCTGTAAAAAGTGTTATGGAAGTTTTAGATAACATGAATGCTAACGCTTAATTAGACTTAAATAGTAAAAATCAAAAGTGGATGAAAGTCCGCTTTTTTTGTGGCTGAAAATTTATTTTTTTGATTGAAGTTCTATCTAGTTATTTTTGAAACTTGAGTTTTCAATTCTCTTCTTCACTTCTGCGGTAAACAAAAGTTCTTTTTCAGGAGAGATACAAAATTCATCGTACTTGTTATAATGAACAATTATTCCTTTGAAGGAAGTTGTCATTTTCCAACCGACAAAAAAACCTTCTTGTTGCTCAACTTTTTGAATAATAGAATAGGAAATCGATTTTTTCCAAAAGAGTGAATTACAAATAAGTTCATTTTCTGAGAGTATGAATTTTGTAGTGAAAATTGAACCGACTAAAAATAACATCACAACTATAAACACGCAAAGTAAAACCAGAAAACTTATGAATTCTTTTTCTAAGAGATTTATAGTGAGTAGAAAGGAAAACAGAACGATTATAAAAACAATGATCAATTTGTAAAATAAATCAACGCTTGTTTTAAAAATCATTTCCAAACAATTACCAAGTAAACAAAGGCCTGTTGGACATGAATTGATTCACTTCAGCTTTGATTTTTTGAATTTCAGCTTCATTATCTCTATTCATTAATGTGCGATCAATTAGATTCACAATTGTTTCAATATCATTTTCTTTGATACCACGTGAAGTAATTGCTGGAGTTCCAATTCTAATTCCAGAAGTAACGAAAGGGGATTCCGTATCGTAAGGAACCATATTTTTATTGACTGTGATGTCTGCTTTTACCAATGCATTTTCAGCATCTTTTCCCGTAATTCCCTTTGATCGCAAGTCAATCAGCATGCTGTGATTTTCTGTTCCACCTGAAATTATAGTGTAGCCAAGTCCAATTAACGCTTTTGCCATTGTTGACGCATTTATTTGAACTTGTTTCATATAAACTTTATATTCTGGACTTAACGCTTCACCAAATGCTATTGCTTTGGCGGCGATTATATGTTCCAAAGGACCGCCTTGAATTCCTGGAAAAACAGCTGCATCTAACAAAGCGGCCATTGATTTTAAATTACCGTTATTCCATTTTAAACCAAAAGGATTGTCGAAATTGTTACGCATCATAATAATCCCTCCTCTCGGACCTCTTAACGTTTTGTGTGTTGTAGATGTAACAATGTGACAATATTCAAGTGGGTCATTTAAAATTCCGGCCGCGATTAGACCAGCAGGATGAGAGATATCAGCAAGAAGAAGTGCTCCAATTTCGTCAGCAACTTTTCGAATACGCGCATAATCCCAATCTCTTGAATAAGCAGATGCACCACAAATAATCATTTTAGGGCGTTCTCGCAAAGCAACCTCTTCCAACATATCGTAATTAACCAATCCTGTTTCTTTAGAAACACCGTAGAAGAAAGGATTGTATAATTTACCCGAAAAATTTACAGAAGAGCCATGTGTTAAATGTCCACCGTGAGATAAATCAAAACCAAGAATTTTATCTCCGGGTTGTAAACATGCTAAAAATACAGCAGCATTTGCTTGTGCTCCAGAATGAGGTTGAACGTTAGCCCAAGTTGCGCCAAATAATTTACACAAACGGTCAATCGCTAATTGCTCCACCTTATCAACAACTTCACAGCCTCCGTAATACCTTTTTCCTGGAAGTCCTTCTGCGTATTTATTTGTCAAAACACTTCCAGCAGCTAACATTACTTGCTCACTTACAAAATTTTCAGAGGCAATTAATTCAATTCCGTGTGTTTGTCTTGCTTTTTCTTCTTCAATTAAATTGAAAATTTCAACATCTTTAATCATTTAAGATTGCATTTGAGTTGCGTAATTAATTTGATATATTTTTTTCAAACCTTGTTTTAAAGACATTAGTGGTTTAAATCCTGTTAAATCGTACAATTTTTCTGAGCTTCCAATTCTTCTTGCAACTTCATAACCATTTAGTTCGTGAGCGTTTTCAACGAAAGTTATTTCTGAAGTTGAATTACTAACTTCTTTTATTTCTTTAGCTAAATCAGCAACACACCATTCCGCTTCGTTTGCAATATTCACAACATTCCATCCAGGCGTATTCATCAAACGAATGCACGCTTCTACAGTGTCGTCAATGTAGGTGAAGTCACGGGTTTGATTGCCGCTACCATAAACAGTAATATCTTCTCCAGCAATACATTGCTCAAAGAATCTAGGAACCACCATTCTATTATCTTGATTGTGACCGTAAACATTAAAGAAGCGAACAGAAACAGAATTCAATCCTTTCTCGTCGAAATTTGATTTTAAATAAAGTTCATTATATCTTTTTGCCATTGCATAAGATGTATGCGGATCAACTAACATTTTCTCCGTTAAAACATCATCAACAATTACTGTTGAACTATAAATTCCACTCGTTGAAGCATACAGTAAATTATTGATTCCATTTGTGTAGCATGCGTTAACAACATTTCTTGTTCCAACGACTTCTACATCCATTGTTTCAACGGGACTTTCAGCAACAACATCTACACCTAAAACAGCAGCAAGGTGAAAAATAAAATCACAGCCTTCACTAGCTTTATTTACAGCTTCTTGATTTCTAACGTCTTCATGATAAAAAGTGATTTTAGACAAAGTTTCTTCATCTAATTTGTTCCCCCTCAAAAGTGAATCCAAAACAACAACCTCGTGACCGTCGTTTAGTAATCTTTTCGCTAAATTGCTTCCAATGAAGCCAGCACCTCCAGTAACTAATATTTTCATATATTGTCTAATAAATTGAAAATTTATAATTTTTCACAAATATCATAATAAATATTCATTTTTTTATGTAATCTTTTTTGTCTTTTAAAATTACAATTAATTATCGTTAAATATTTTTTACTTTTAAATTGGTATGATTTGAAAATACAAAGAACAATAAATTGAATTAAACTTAATTATAACTTTAGTTGATTGTTTATCGAAAGATTTTCTATTTTTGGCAAAAATCTATTTATGAATATTAAAGGTATTATTGCTATCTCCGGCCGTCCAGGACTTTTTAAGGTTGTTGCACAAAGTAAAAACAGTGTGATTGTTGAGTCAATGATTGACAAAAAACGTTTCCCGGCTTACGCTTCAGAAAAAATTTCTACTTTAGATGATATTAGCATTTTTACTTATGATGATGATGCAAAATTGACCGATGTGTTCAAAACAATTTTCGACAAGTATGAAGGCGGAGAATGTATTTCCCATAAATCGGATGCGAAGGAATTATCAAAAACACTAGTTGAAATTCTACCTAATTACGACCAAGATCGTGTTTACGCATCTGATGTCAAGAAAATTTTCCAATGGTATAATTTATTACACAATGCAGGTTTAATGACTAAAGAAGAGGAAGTTGTTGAAGAAATAGCAGATGCTGAAAAACCAGTTATAGAGGTTAAGGCTAAAAAAGAAGAGGCTAAAAAACCGATTGTAACTGCACCAACAAAATCTGCAAAGCCCGCAAATATTAAGAAGGCAGCTCCAGTAAAAACAGGAGTTTCAAGAGGGAAATAGGATTTTAGTTTTAAAATCAGAGTTAAAAGATAAAAGTAAAGAGTTAAATACTATACATTAGGGTTTAACTCTTTTTTTTTAGGTCGTAACACTTTCCCCTTTCCTCCAGATAGCTATCAAGACTTCACTTTCAGCTTTTTACTATTAGCTTTCAATTATTTCCAAAAAAATAAAAAATGATCTTACAAAGAAATCCAAGAAAATTCATAGCAGAAGACTTAAAAATCGGGGCTTGGGAAGACATCAAGCCCTACTTCGAAAATTTATTAAATCGTGAATTAGCAGAAAATTCTGATTTTGAAAAATGGCTCGAAGATAGAAGCGAACTTGATGCTGTTTTAGAAGAAGACATGGCTTGGCGTTATATCCGAATGTCAATAGACACGACGAACGAAGAATTTTCTGCTGCCTATAAATTATTTGTTACTAAAATTCAACCCGAACTTGCTCCATTGGACGATCAATTAAATCGAAAATTGGTTAATTGTCCGTTTAAAGAAGAATTTAAAGGGGATGAAGCTTACAATATCTACTTTCGAGCAACGGAAGTTCAATTGAACTTATTTAGGGAAGAAAATGTTGCAATTGAAGCTGATTTGAATGAAAAAGCACAACAGTATGGTGCAATTAGTGCAGCTCAATCCATTGAACATAATGGAGAGAAATTAACGATGCAAAAAGCAGCTCAATTACTTAAAGAACAGGATGAAGACTTGCGAAAAGAGGTATTTGAGAAACTTGTAAAGCGACGAAGAGCCGATTCTGAAAAATTAGACATTCTATTCACTGAATTGATTCAAAAGCGTCACGAACTTGCTATTAATGCTGGATTCGAAAACTTTGTTGATTATAAGTTTCAAGCATTAGGACGTTTTGATTATTCTAAAGATGACTGTTTTGCATTTCATAACGCGATTAAAAATTTGATTGTTCCGATTGTAAAAAAGATTCAACAAAAGAAACTAACACTTTTAGGAAAAGATAAATTTAAACCATGGGATGTAGAAGTCGATCCTGAAGGAAAAGCACCCTTGAAACCGTTCAAAACGGGTAAAGAAATGTTAAAAGGAACAATTGAAACTTTTGAAAAAATCGATACTTATTTCGCTGATTGTCTGCGCACAATGGATGAAATGAAACACTTAGATTTGGATTCCAAACCCGGAAAAGCACCTGGAGGCTACAATTATCCTCTATATGAAATCGGTGTTCCGTTTATTTTTATGAATGCCGTAGGTGCTCAACGTGACCTTGTTACAATGGTTCACGAAGGAGGTCATGCAGTTCATTCTTTTTTGAGTCGCGATTTGAAATTAACAGCTTTCAAAAATCTTCCTTCAGAGGTGGCAGAATTAGCATCGATGTCAATGGAAATGTTGACGATGAATTATTGGGACACTTTTTATCCAAACGAAGACGATTTGAAACGTGCAAAACGCGAGCAGTTAGAGGGTATTTTAAAAGTTCTACCTTGGATTGCTCAAATTGATGCATTCCAGCATTGGATTTACACACACATTAATCATTCCGTTTCAGAACGCCATGCATTTTGGCAACAACTTTCAAAAGATTTTGGAACAGGTCTAACTGATTGGAAAGATTATGAAGATCAAATAGCAACTTCTTGGCAGCGCCAATTGCATCTTTTTGAAGTTCCTTTTTATTACATAGAATACGGAATTGCGCAGCTTGGTGCGCTCGGAGTATGGAAAAATAGCATCAACGACTTTGGAAAAGCAGTTTATGATTATAAAGCAGCATTGAAGTTAGGTTACACAAAATCAATTCCTGAAATTTATGCTACTGCCAACGTTAAGTTTGATTTTTCAGAAACCTACCTAAAAGAATTAGCTGATTTTATTCAATTAGAACTCGAAAAATTTTAGTTCGTTAACAGGGTGAATTTAGAATTATTTAGCGATTAAATAACCTTTTTTATCCATTTAAAGAATTTAAAAGGAACGTATTTAAACGGCAAATCAATTAGAGTTGAAGAAGAAATAAATGCTTTTTCATTGCTGAATGTCAAGAAACTTTTGTGTCCGTGATAGCCTCCCATCCCGCTACTTCCAACTCCCCCAAAAGGTAAATGATGATTAGCAATATGCATTAAACCATCGTTAATGCAAGCACCACCAGAACTAGTTTTTAATAATACTTCATTTGCAATTTTGGAATTTGAGTAAACATATAAGGCCAAAGGTTTTTCATTCTTATTGACAAAATCTATGCTTTCCCCAATATGCTTGAAAGTTAAAACAGGTAACAAAGGGCCGAAAATTTCTTCTTTCATTATTGGATAATCTTCCTTAACATTATCTATAATTGTGGGAGAAATGAATTTATCTGCTTCATCTATTTTTCCTCCAAAACGAATCGTGCCATGTTCCATTAGTTTTTTTAATCTTTCAAATGCTTTTAAGTTGACAATTCGTGGGTAAAATTCGCTTTTTTGACTGTTTTCACCAAGCATTTTTATAAATTCAGCTTCGATTTTGGTTAAAAGTTTTTCTTTAATATTTTCATGAACAAGTAAATAATCGGGAGCAATACACGTTTGTCCTGCGTTGATTGTTTTTGACCAAGCAATGCGTTTCGCAGCGATGTCAAGGTTAGCCGTTTCATCTACAATGCACGGACTTTTACCACCAAGTTCCAAAATTACAGGTGTTAAATGTTCCGCGGCAGCGCGCATAACAACTTTGCCAAGTGCGGGACTTCCAGTAAAAAAGATGACGTCAAAACGATTTTTTAACAGAAGTTCATTTTCTTCTTTTCCGCCTTGAACAATAGCAACATAACGTTCTTCAAAAATCTCCTTAATCATTTTATCCATTAAGGTTGCAATTGCAGGGGTATAGGGTGAAGGTTTCAAAATCGTTGTACAACCAGCTGAAATAGCACCAATTAACGGATTAAATAATAATTGAAACGGATAATTCCACGGTGCAATTATTAAAGCTAAACCTAATGGTTCATATTGAATTCGACTTTTCGATGGAAACAAATGAATTGGTGTGTGAACTTTTTTGAGTTGTGACCATTCTCTGATATTTGCCAAATGATAGTCAATTTCTTGATTTACAATACTTATCTCAGTCAAATAAGCTTCTTGTTCTGATTTTCTTAAATCACTGTAAAGCGCTTTAGTAATTTCAGATTCATACTTTTTGATTGCTACTTTCAAGTTTTTGAGTTGGGCAATTCTGAAATCAATATTTTTTGTTTCGTGGCTTGCAAAAAATGTCTTTTGTGCTTCAAGAATAGTTGCCAATTTTTTTTCGTTGAGATTTTCCACTAGTTAAGATTTAAGGTACTAATTTAAGCTAAAAACTTCAAAATTAACTCAAAAATATTTTTTTGTTTCTTAACTAATAATTGAAATCAAACTACTTTTTACAAAGTTTAATTTTTCGATTCCGACAAATATTCGATGGAAAGCCATAAATAATCATTTCTCTTGGTTAAATGAACATTTAACACAAAGGATATTCATTTTTTCACGTCTATGTTGTAATAAGATCAACATTCAAGATTTGAATATTAGATCGTTTTAAATCTGTTCGTTATGAGACAATTAAAAATTGCTAAACAAGTCACCAATAGGGAAACCGCTTCCTTAGACAAATACCTCCAAGAAATTGGGCGCGTCGACTTAATTAGCGCTGAAGAGGAAGTAGAGCTAGCACGAAAAATCAGAAATGGCGACCGTGCAGCATTGGAGCGTTTAACAAAAGCAAATTTGAGGTTTGTTGTATCTGTTTCAAAGCAATATCAAAATCAAGGATTAGCACTTCCTGACCTTATAAATGAAGGCAATCTTGGTTTGATTAAAGCAGCAGAAAGATTTGACGAAACGCGTGGATTTAAGTTTATTTCTTACGCTGTATGGTGGATTCGCCAATCGATTTTGCAAGCGTTGGCTGAACAAGCAAGAATTGTACGCCTTCCTTTAAATAAAATTGGAAATATTAACCGAATTAATAAAGCATTTTCCGAATTGGAACAAAAATTTGAACGACCGCCTTCTGCTGACGAACTAGCCGAATTTTTAGATTGTTCAACGGAAGAAGTAAAACAGTCGCTTTCGCACACTGGAAGACACGTTTCAATGGATGCACCCTTAATAGACGGCGATGAAGCGTCTTCAAGCATGTATGATGTGATGACAGGGGATTCTCTCCCAAATCCTGATTCAGGCTTGGTTTTAGAATCATTAAGAAGAGACATCCGCACTTCATTAAGAACACTTACCTCTCGTGAAAGTGAGGTCGTTTCTATGTTCTATGGACTAGAAGGAAAAATACCAATGTCTTTAGAAGAAATAGGTTCCAAATTTGACTTGACAAGAGAGCGAGTTAGACAGATTAAAGAAAAAGCGATTAGAAGATTAAAACACACTTCAAAAAATCGAACCTTAAAAACTTATTTAGGATAAGTCAAAGTTGGCCGACATTACCACCACCAAACCACCGTGTTGGCCGACTTTGAATGGATTGAGAAAGTCAGAAAAGACCCAATTTTCTGGCTTTTTTATTTTTCAAAACAATCATTTTTTCTTTACTTCAAAACGAATCAATGTTTACTTTTAAGACTTGTGTTTTATAAACTAACTAGTGTAGAAGTGTCATATTGAAAGAAGTAAATAAGTTATTGTTAGAAACAAATTGAAATAAGTAGGTAATTAGCAAAGGAAATTACAAAAAAAACTTATTTTTGCAACCTAAAAATTTTAAAATGATAGAAGACTTAAGCTTTGATAATCTAAAATCAAAATTTAACAGTGATAAAAGGTTCAAAATCGGAACCTATATTGTAGGCGGTGTCCTTGCTTTTGGTTTGTTATTTTTCCTATACAGACAATTTATTTGGATGCCAAGCAACGTTAAATCAAACGATGGTTGGTGGGTAGCAATGAATTATATTGAGAAAGATTCAACAGATCAAGCAATTAAATCGTTAGAGCCTTTTGTTAAAAGTTATGATGGAAAAACAGGTGGCGAAATTGGACAGTATCTATTGGCTACCCAATATATGAAAAAAGGTGAATTCCAAAAAGCGCTAAATAATTTAGAAGGAGTTGATATAGAAGACACATATATTACCGTTTTTGCGACTGGTTTACAGGGTGATTGTCATTCTGAGATGAAAAATTATGAGAAGGCAATTGAGAAATATTTGAAAGCTGCTGATGCAAACGATAATGAAATGACGACCCCTATGTATTTATTCAAAGCTGGTTTACACGCTGAGAAATTAAAGAAATTTGAAGATGCAGCAACCTATTACACAAGAATCCAAGATGATTATCCATCTTTTGCATCTCAAAAAACGATTGAAAAATACATTGCTCGTGCAGCGAGCACAAAAGTGAAATAAAATGGCGACAGCCCTACGAAATTTATCTGAATATAATAAGGAACTCGTTCCTAATGGTGCCGATTTTAGAATCGGCATTGTTGTTTCCGAATGGAATGACCAAATTACGTTTAACCTATTAAAAGGCGCTCAAGAAGTTCTAATTGAAAATGGCGTTTTGGAGGAAAATATTCAAATTCAAATGGTCACTGGAGCTTTTGAATTACCACTCGGCGCACAATATTTCTGTGAGCAAAACCAAGTGGATGGTGTGATTGCTATCGGCGTTGTTATCCAAGGAGAAACAAAACATTTTGACTTTGTTTGCAACGGAACAACACAAGGAATTATGGACGTCATGTTGAAGTATAACAAGCCAGTTGCTTTCTGTTTATTAACCGATAACCACATCCAACAGTCAATTGACCGATCGGGTGGAAAACACGGAAATAAAGGAATTGAAGCAGCAATTGCTTGTTTAAAGATGATTGCCAATAAAAAACAACTACTTACTATAAAATAAATATGACTTTAATTAAATCAATTTCAGGAATTCGAGGAACAATCGGAGGAAAAGTCGACCAGGCATTAACACCAATTGATGCAGTAAAATTTGCAGCAGCATACGGAACGTGGTTAAAAGAAAGAAATCCAAATCAAAAATTGAAAGTTGTCATTGGAAGAGATGCTCGAATTTCTGGACAAATGATTTCTGATTTAGTTGTTTCAACCTTGGTTGGTCTTGGAATTGATGTTGTAAATTTAAATCTTTCGACTACACCAACTGTTGAAGTCGCTGTTCCTTTGGAAAATGCACAAGGAGGGATTATTTTAACTGCTAGTCACAACCCAAAACAATGGAATGCTTTGAAGTTACTGAACGAAAAAGGTGAATTTATTTCTGGGAAAGACGGCGAAACATTGTTGGAAATTGCTAGTTCTGAGAGATTTATTTTCGCAGACGTTGACGATTTAGGCCTTGTCACAAATGACGAAAGCTATATGCAAAAACACATCGATGCGATTTTAGCCTTGCCCTTAGTAGACAAAAAAGCAATTAAAGAAGCTAATTTTAATATTGTCGTTGACGCTGTAAATTCAACAGGTGGTATTTTCGTTCCTGCTTTATTGAAACAATTAGGAGTGACACAAATTACTGAAATGTATTGTGATCCAACAGGTCATTTTCCTCATAATCCAGAACCGTTACCAGAACATTTGACTGATTTATCGGCTAAAATTAAAGAAATTGGTGCGCAGGTTGGAATTACGGTAGACCCAGATGTTGACCGTTTAGCATTAGTTTGTGAAGATGGCTCAATGTTCGGCGAAGAATACACTTTGGTTGCTTGTGCTGATTACGTATTAAAACATACGCCAGGCGCAACTGTTTCAAATTTATCTTCCACAAGAGCTTTGCGTGATGTTACAGAATCGGCAGGTCAAATTTACGCTGCATCAGCAGTTGGGGAAGTGAATGTTGTTGTTAAAATGAAAGAATTAGGCGCTGTGATTGGTGGCGAAGGAAACGGTGGAATCATCTATCCTGAATTACATTACGGTCGTGATTCTTTAGTTGGTATTGCGCTAATTTTAAGTCATTTGGCACATGAGAAAAAGACATTGACTGCGCTAAGAGACAGTTATCCAAAATATGTTATTTCAAAAAATAAAATCGAGCTTACTCCAGCAATTGATGTGGATGCTATTTTACTAAAAATAGCTGCAAAATACGCTAACGAAGAAGTGGATACAACTGACGGCGTTAAAATATACATCGGAAAAGAATGGGTGCATTTACGTAAAAGTAACACCGAGCCGATTATTCGAATTTATTCTGAAAGCAAGGATGCATTTTCCGCTGAGGCCTTAGCAGAAAGAATTATTGGAGATATTAAAAGTTTTATCTTAGAATAATTGCGGTTCAATGAATTGCCAATTGTACACAACAAGCATTAATTTTATTGATAATTTCTAGTATAATTAGTTGTGGCAAACGAATTACAATCCTGGAGGCTTTAAATTCAAATTATGCTTTAGAATGAAAATTAAGACCAAGTAGTTAGTTTTGGACGGAGGCTCTCTAATTTGATTCCGAAATTTTAGTCTTTTGATAATGCTCACAAACTATATAAATCACTCTTTTTAAGTTAATTAAATATTAATAATTCAACTTTAAGAAATTTTGTTTAAAATATGTGTACCTTTGCACCCAATTTTAAAAATACAAAATGACATTTGAAGAGCTCGGATTGAAGAGTGAGGTGCTGAAGTCGTTATCAGAATTGGGTTTTACAGCACCAACTCCAATCCAAGAAAAAGCAATTCCCTACCTGATGCAGGAGGATTGCGACTTTGTCGGCTTAGCGCAGACAGGTACAGGGAAAACGGCGGCATTTGGCTTGCCACTAATCAACAACATCGATACAAAAGCTAGACTCCCACAGGGTTTAATTATCTGCCCGACAAGAGAGTTGTGTTTACAAATTACCAAAGATTTAGAGGTTTTCTCTAAGTACATGGATTGTAACATCGTTTCCGTTTATGGCGGTACTGACATTCGTAAACAAATTACTGATGTTAAAAGAGGAGTAGCTATTATCGTTGCAACACCAGGACGTTTGATGGATTTAATCAATCGTAAAGTTGTTCAACTATCACAAGTTCGTTATGTTATCTTAGATGAAGCTGACGAAATGTTAAACATGGGATTCAAAGAAGATATCGACTTAATCCTGTCAACTACACCAACTGAAAAGAACGTTTGGTTGTTCTCGGCTACAATGCCAACGGAGGTTTCTCGCATCGCGAAAACTTACATGAAAGATCCTTTAGAGGTTTCTATTGGTTTCAAAAATCAAAGTAACGAAAATATTGATCACACTTATTATCAAGTAAAAGAGAAAGATCGTTACGAAGCGGTAAAACGTTTAATCGATTTCAATCCGAATATTTACGGTTTAATTTTCTGCCGTACCCGTAACGAAACTGCTACAGTTGCTGAAAAATTAAGTCGTGATGGTTACAATGCTGAACCGTTGCATGGCGATTTGACGCAAGCAATGCGCGACCGTGTTATGGACAGATTTAGAAGTAAAGAATTACAAATCTTAGTTGCTACTGACGTTGCAGCGAGAGGTCTGGATATTGAAAATATTACTCATGTAATTAATTATAATCTTCCTGACGATATCGAAAACTACACACACCGAAGTGGTAGAACGGCACGTGCAGGTAGAAAAGGCGAATCATTAGTTTTGATTAATACGCGTGAGATGATGAAAATCAAAGCGATTGAACGTCAAATGCGCACTACATTTACTGTTGGATCTATTCCAGAAGCTGAAGAAATTTGTGAAATTCAGTTGATGAAATTAATCAACAAAACAATTGCTACTGAAGTTCGTGAGAAAGATATTGAGAAGTTTATGCCACAAATTTTGTCTGCTTTTGAAGAACTTTCTAAAGAAGAAGTCATCAAACGTTTTGTTTCTACAGAATTCAATCGATTCATCGAATACTATCAACGTGCTGGTGACTTGAATGTTTCTGCATCTAGAGGTGGCGATGATCGTTCAGAACGTCCTTTGAGAAGAGATCGCGGACAAGAAGAAGGTAAAACACGTTTCTTTGTGAATTTAGGTAAAAGAGACGGATTGAATCCAGGTGCTTTATTGCGTATCGTTTGTGATGCAACAGGATTAAGTTCAGGTGCAGTTGGTCGTATCGATTTAATGCCGTCATTCTCATTTTTTGAAGCAGATCAAGATCACGCAGAGAAAATCATTCAAAACGTAAACGGAACTGACTTTGAAGGTCACCAAGTGAAAATTGAAATCACACAGAAAAAAGATACTGGGTTTAGTGGCAGTGGAGGCGGAAGAAGCGATAGATCAGACAGAAGCGATAGATCAGATAGAGGCGGTGACGCATCAAGAGGTCGTGGACGTTTTGGTGGAGATTCAAAACCTAAAAGCTACGGTGGCGGAAGCGGCGGAGGTTACTCAGGTGGCGGAGGTTACTCAGGTGGCGGAGGTTACTCAGGTGGCGGAGGAAGAAGCGGTGGTTTTTCACCAAGAAAAACAGACGATTCAAAAGGTGGAGGAGACTTTAAAAGAGGAGGAGATTACAAAGGCGGTGGGGATTTCAAAAAAGGAGCATCTGACAAACCAGCAGGGGAAAGAAAAAGAAGCAGTTCTGATGGCGACACTCGCAAACCAGACGATGGAGGTTCCAGCGGAAGAAAGAAATATTAAGATTTAATTAGGAGTAAAATAGTTAGAGCTGTAGTGAAGAAAGATACTAGGCGAGGAGTAAAAGTGAAGATGCAACAAAACGGAAAAAGTGAAATTTTTTCAATCTCTCTTCGTCCTAATGTATCCAAGTCCTAATATCTTGAAGTCCTAAAGTGAAAGTAAAAAAATAGAACAAAGTAAACAATGGAAATAAGAAACATCGCAATTATCGCCCACGTTGACCACGGTAAGACTACCTTGGTAGATAAAATGATTGACGCAGGAAACGTTGAAAATGAAAGAGAACGTTTGACTGGTGATTTAATAATGGATAACAACGATTTAGAGCGTGAAAGAGGGATCACAATCGTATCTAAAAACGTTTCAGTGTTATACAAAGGCACAAAAATAAATATCATCGACACTCCAGGTCACGCTGACTTTGGAGGTGAAGTTGAACGTGTTTTGAACATGGCTGATGGCGTGTGTTTATTGGTAGATGCTTTTGAAGGCCCAATGCCACAAACTCGTTTCGTACTTGGTAAAGCATTGGCTTTGGGTTTGAAACCGTTGTTGGTAATAAATAAAGTGGATAAAGAAAACTGTACGCCAGAGGAAGTTCATGAGAAAGTTTTCGATTTAATGTTCGAATTGGACGCAAACGAAGAGCAATTGGAATTTCCAACGATTTATGGTTCAGCGAAAAACGGCTGGATGGCTGAAGATTGGAAAACTCCCAAAACAGACATTACTGCTCTATTGGACAAAATTTTGGAATATTTTCCGCCAATTACAATCCCTGAAGGAAACACTCAAATGTTGATTACTTCTTTAGATTATTCATCTTACGTTGGTCGTATTGCAATCGGTCGTTTGACTCGCGGAGAAATTAGGGAAAATCAACCAGTAATGGTTTCTAAATCAGATGGTACGCTTCAAAAACATAAAATAAAAGAGATTTTTATTTTCGAAGGAATTGAAAGAAGAAAAGTGGATACAGTACAACCAGGAGATATTTGTGCAATCACAGGTATAGAAGGTTTTGAAATTGGAGATTCAATTTGTGATTTCGAAAATCCAGAACCGATGGCTACCATCAAAATGGACGAACCAACGATGAGTATGTTGTTTTCTATCAACGATTCACCTTTCTTTGGTAAAGAAGGGAAATTTGTAACATCTCGTCATATTTCTGACAGGTTGAATAAAGAGTTGGAGAAAAACTTGGCGTTGCGCGTGAAAGACACAGATAAAGCTGATAAATGGATGGTTTACGGGCGTGGAGTGTTGCATTTATCGGTTTTGATAGAGACAATGCGTCGTGAAGGTTATGAAATGCAAGTTGGTCAACCACAAGTAATTATTCGTGAAATTGACGGTGTTAAATGTGAGCCAATTGAAGAATTAACAATCGATTTACCAGAAGAATTCAGTGGCACAGCTGTTGAAGCGGTAACGAAAAGAAAAGGTGAAATGAAAAATATGGTACCGAAAGGCATACGTATGATTATTACTTTTGAAATTCCTTCCCGTGGAATAATCGGTTTACGAAACTATTTGTTGACACAAACTGCTGGTGAAGCTATTATGAATCATAGATTCTTGGAATACCAACCTTTCAAAGGTGAAATTCCTGGAAGACAAAATGGATCGTTGATTTCTATGGAGCAAGGAGTTTCGATTCCGTTCTCATTAAATAACTTACAGGAACGTGGAAAATTCTTTATCTCGCCGAGTGAAAATATTTACGAAGGTCAAGTAATTGGAGAAAATTCGCGTGCAGGTGATATGATTGTAAACGTTACTAAGACAAAGAAAATGTCGAATATGCGTTCTTCTGGAGCTGATGAGAAAGTACGTTTAGCACCACCAAAACTTTTTAGTTTGGAAGAATGTTTAGAATATATTCAAGGCGATGAGTATGTAGAAGTTACTCCTCAAAATTTACGTATTCGTAAAATATTATTGAAAGAATCTGACAGAAAAAGAGGCGGAAAAGCTTAATTTTTCATAAGTATTAAAGTAAAGCATCCGTTAATTAGCGGATGCTTTTTTTGTGGGTTTTTGAATTGCTTAATCGATACACTAAAGTATGATTTAATTTAGCCAAAAATTAAATTGTTTTATAGATTTTGGTTCTTTAAAAGTTATCAGCGATTCTTTGGTGTGTAATTTATTTAATATATCCCCATATTAGAAAGTTCTTTTAAAAATTCCAATACTTGAATGTACTTGATTTTTATTTTCTCTTCTTGAATACATTTTTAGGTAGTTTAACCTATTACGATATAATTTAATACTACTTGTTAGGGAGTGATTTTATTTTGTTCCCGCTGCTTACAGAAATTATTTCATTAAATTGAAAAAGAAAGTTGATTTTGGTGATTGATTTTCAAAACTTGAAACTAAATAAAAGCAGTATTTAATCATTAATCAATCCACTAGAGCAATTAAAATGTCTTTAAATTCTTGGTAAAAAGCGTCAAATTCTATTAATCGAGATTTAAAGAAAGTGTGAATTTTACCCCAATCTTCATCGTTGTAGAAGTTGACATTTTCTAATTTCCAAGAGATTCTTCCAATTGTTAATCCTTCTTGAGTAATAACGTTTTCTTCCCACGTTGTCACTTGATTCATTGAAGATTCGAGAATAGTTTTAAGCTCGCCTAATTGCTCCCAAAATATAGCTTTAATTCCAATGTCTTTGAATTGAATATCATAACAAACAGTTGTTGTTTTCCCATCGCAAACTAACCGAAGGTAGGTGTCTTTTACCTCTGTTCGATAATTTAACCAGTTCACACGTTTTACTGAAGCAGATTGAGTTTGGCGCATTGTTTCTTTGAAGCTAGCCCAAAATTTTTCGTTACGCTCTTTTCGTGCCTCTTTCGATAACATCCTTATTTATTTCCTTTCGCGTGGTCAGCTAGAAACTGTTGCAAGCCTAAATCCGTCAATGGATGTTTTGCCAATGCTTTAATGACACTTAATGGTCCAGTCATAACATCAGATCCAATTTCAGCACAGTGAATAAGGTGCATTGGGTGACGAATAGATGCAGCTAGAATTTGCGTATCAAAAGCATAATTATCATAAATTAAACGAATTTGTTCAATTAATGCAAGTCCGTCGGTTGACACATCATCCAATCTTCCCAAAAAAGGTGAAATATAAGTGGCACCAGCTTTTGCAGCTAATAATGCTTGCCCAGCTGAGAAAATTAGGGTACAATTTGTTTTAATTCCTTTTTGGTCAAAGTATTTAATTGCTTTAATTCCTTCGAGAATCATAGGGATTTTAACCACTATATTTTTGTGTAATTCGGCTAATTGTTCACCTTCGCGAATCATACCTTCTAAATCCGTTGCAATCACCTCTGCACTAACAGGTCCGTCCACAATGTTACAAATGTCAACGTAATGTTTCAAAATAGTATTAATGCCAGTAATTCCTTCTTTCGCCATTAAGGAGGGATTGGTCGTTACACCGTCTAAAATTCCTAACTCGTTTGCTTCACGAATTTCTGCAAGATTTGCTGTATCTATAAAAAACTTCATAATTTGCTTATTTTTTGTTTTTCATTTCAAGTTGTTTTTTCTGCATTTCCTCTAATTTTTCTTGGAAGCGAGATTTCTTTTTCTCTTTAGGATTTGATACAGCTTTGGCTTTTCTTTCAGCCATTTTCGCACGTAATTTATCTTCGTCAGCAAAGAATTGTTTAATTACTACCATAATTAAAATGGATATAAGTGTCGAAATAAAATAGTAGTAACTTAAACCTGCTGAATAATTATTAAAGAAGAAAATCATCATTATTGGAAAGATGTACATAATCACTTTCATGTTCGGCATTCCCGGTTGCTGTGGTTGTTGCATATTACCGCTATTCATGTAAGTGTACAATAAGGTTGTAGCAGACATCAATAAAGTAAATAAACTAACGTGATCACCGTAAGGCCAAATATTCACGCCCAAATCCAAAATAGAGTCGTAAGAAGATAAATCTTCAGCCCATAAAAATGGCTGTTGACGCAGTTCAAAAGCCGCTGGAAAAAACCTGAATACAGCAAGTAGAATTGGCATTTGAATCAACATCGGAATACAACCTGCTAAAGGGCTAGCACCAGACACCCGATACAAAGACATCATTTCCATTTGTTTTTTCATTGCATCTTCTTTATTTGGAAATTTTGTATTCAATTCGTCCACTTCTGGTTTGAGGATACGCATTTTAACCGATGACAAGAACATTTTCCATTGGACGGGCATCAAAATTAATTTCAAAATAATGGTTAAAATCAAAATAGCTATTCCAACACCTAATCCATAATTAACCAATAAATTAAAAATAGGTTGAACCGCATACAGGTTAATCCATCTGAATAATCCCCAACCGAAATTTAAAATATCGTCGTAGTTCGAGTTATATGTTTTAAGTAATTCGTAATCATTTGGACCAAAATACCAACTAAAACCAGCTTTGTCATCTTTAAAATTCAGCGTTAATGTTGAACTGTAATCTTTCAAATGGGTTGAGTTCTTAGCTTCTCCTTCTTTGTAAACTTTCACACTCATTTTAGATCCTTCTTTTGAAAAACCTTCTTTTGGTTTTAAAATAGAAGAGAAATAACTTTGTTTGAAAGCAACCCAATTAAGATCGTCCTCTACCTCTAAATAATCACTTGCTGTTTCACTCAAATAAGAAAAACCATCCTTCTTTTGATCATAGCAAATCGTTGAAACACGTCTTTGCTCGCTAAATAAACGTTCAGTTTTACGGAAAGAAGTTTGCCAATTGAATTGAATATTATTTCTTGTGACATTTTCTAAGCCATTTAATTCAATGTCATAATCCAAATCAAATTTCCCTTTATTCAAGTAGTAACTTTGAGCGATTTTGCCATTTTCTAATTGCAATTCGAACGTTACTGAATTTTTAGATTTTGACTTTACATCGAATAGGTAGTTGCTCGTGTAAATTTTTCCTTTATTATTGGTAGGGAATACTAATTGATTCGTTGCATCGCCATTTTTGAATAGACACAATGGCTTTTCGTTTTCATTTGCGAAGTCAAAATAGGACTTGTAATTTTTTAAATATACAGCAGCCACTATGCCACCTTTTGTATTCAAATCAATAATTAATACATCGTTTTCAATTGTAATGATTTCTCCTTTTACAGTTTCGTTTGAATATTCTTTGGGTGTTGATGATTCGTTGGAATTACTTTTTGAAGAAGCTCCTTTGGCTTTAGCTATTTCTTTTTTAGAATCAGCTTTTTCTTTAGCATTTACTTGTTCTGTTTTTGCTTTTTTCTTGATGTCTTCATCTGAAGGTTGATTGAAAATTGAAAAAACTGTTAAAATTAAACCGATTAAAACCAAACCGGTGAGGGTGTTACGATCCATTATTTTGTAGAGTTAAATGTTAGTGCTGCATCCACAAATGCAACGAATAAAGGGTGAGGGTTAGCAACTGTGCTTTTGTATTCTGGGTGAAATTGAACTCCCACAAACCAAGGATGGGCTGGGATTTCGATCACCTCTACTAAGCCAGTATCTGGATTTTTTCCAGTTGCAATCATTCCTGCTTTTTCAAATTGATCTAAATAAGCAGAATTAAACTCAAAACGGTGTCGGTGTCTCTCAGAAATATTCTCCGTCTTATATGCTTGAGCGATTTTAGATTTTGGTTTCAATTGACATTTATAGGCTCCCAATCGCATTGTGCCACCGAAATTGGAAATACTTTTTTGTTCTTCCATCATTGAAATAACAGGAAATTTGGTGTCTTCTGAGATTTCAGTCGTATGAGCGTCTTCCATTCCTAGAACGTTTCGTGCAAATTCGATAACTGCGCATTGCATACCAAGACAGATTCCGAAAAAAGGGATATTGTTTTCTCGAGCGTATTGTACCGCTTCGATTTTTCCGGAAATTCCACGTGAACCAAAACCTGGTGCAACTAAAATCCCGTCCAATTCGCTTAATTCTTCCACAACATTTTCTTTGCTGAGTTTTTCAGAGTGAATCCATTTAACATTCACTTTTGTATTATTAGCAACACCACCATGAATAAATGACTCACTAATTGATTTGTATGAATCTTTTAATTCAACATATTTACCAATCAATCCTATGCTTACTTGTTTTTCTGGATTTTTCAATCTTTCCAAAAACGATTTCCAATGCGTTAAATCGGGTGTTGATTTTTTAGGTAAACCTAATTTTTCCAACACTACTTTGTCTAATTCTTCCGCTTGCATTAATAAGGGAACATCATAGATTGATTCTGCATCGCGCGATTCAATAACCGCATTCATGGAAACATTGCAGAATTTTGCAATTTTTCGACGGAGATTTAAATCTAACTCATGTTCAGTTCTACAACATAAAATATCTGGTTGAACTCCCAATTCCATCATTTGTTTTACCGAATGTTGAGTTGGTTTTGTTTTTAATTCCCCAGCAGCAGCCAGATAAGGAACGAGTGTTAGGTGAATGACGATGCAATCATTTTCATATTCCCACAACATTTGCCGAACAGCTTCTACGTAAGGTAAAGATTCTATATCACCGACTGTTCCGCCAATTTCAGTAATCACAATATCATATTGACCTTTTTGCGCAACTAGTTGAATTCTAGTTTTTATTTCATCTGTAATGTGGGGAATAACCTGAACTGTTTTACCAAGATACTCGCCACGTCTTTCTTTTTCAATCACAGATTGGTAAATTCTTCCAGTGGTAACATTATTAGCTTGAGAGGTAGGAACATTTAAAAATCGTTCATAATGTCCTAAATCCAAATCCGTTTCAGCTCCATCATCTGTAACAAAACATTCGCCATGCTCATACGGATTTAATGTTCCCGGATCAATATTGATGTATGGATCCAATTTTTGGATGGTTGTTGTATAACCTCTTGCCTGAAGAAGTGTTGCTAACGATGCTGAAATGATTCCTTTTCCGAGAGAAGATGTTACACCCCCGGTTACAAAAACATACTTAGTTGAATTGGACATAAAAAATTTTGTAACTACGGGGGGCAAAGTTAATACATCCAAAGGAAGTATGGTATTTAATTTTCAAAAATCGAAGTTTTTTAGTAACCGCTTGAGAAGAATGACCATTTTTGAGCACAAATTTGATCGTTTTTAATGTAAAAAATAGCAACTTTCAAATAATCACAGCAACACTTGCAGGTTCTAAAAAGATGTTTATCTTTGCACTCAAATTTTTTATAAATCGAGGTTTCGTACCTCACATTGTAAACCCTTATGGCAACAAGAATTAGATTACAAAGACATGGAAAAAAAGGTAAACCATTTTTTCATTTAGTAGCTGCTGACAGTAGAGCGAAAAGAGACGGTAAGTTCATCGAGAAATTGGGAACATACAATCCAACAGCAAATCCTGCAGTAATTGAAATTGATTTTGAGAAAACTCTTAACTGGGTTCAATCAGGAGCTGAAATGTCTGACACTGCGAAAGCAATTCTTTCTTACAAAGGTGTTTTATACAAAAATCACTTAATCAAAGGTATTGCTAAAGGAGCATTAACAATGGAGCAAGTTGAAGCAAAATTCAAAGCTTGGTTGGATGCTAAAGAAGTAAAAATCGATGGAAAAAAAGAAGGTTTAGTTAAAAACGCTGAAGTAGAGAAAGTAGCGAGAATGAAAGCTGAAGAAGCTGTAAATGCTGCAAAAGCTGCTGAATTAGCTGCTAAAAACGCACCAGTTGTAGAAGAAGTAGTGGAAGAAGCTTCTGAAGAAACAGTAACAGAAGAGTCAACAGAAGAAGTTGCAAACGAAGAGGCACCAGAAGAAAGTGCTCCTGAATAAGCAAAATGAATAAAGAAGATTTTTTTCAATTAGGATCAATAGCGAAACTTCACGGATTTAAAGGTGAAGTTTCTTTATTTTTGGACGTAACGAATCCAGAAGAGTACACTGAGTTAGAAACAGTGTTTGTCGAAATGAATGGTTTTTTAACACCTTACTTTATCGATAATGTCAAACTTAAAAACAAAGGTTTTATCACTGTAAAATTCAAAGAAATTGATACAGAAGATGCAGCCAAAAAACTCCTTAAAAAAGCAATTTACCTTCCGCTAGATCAATTAGTTGAATTGGACGATGTTAGTTTTTATGACCATGAAGTAATTGGTTATGAAGTAATTGATGCTGTTAAAGGCTCGATTGGCTTAGTGACAAACATCATTGAAATTGTATCTAATCCATTAATGCAAACCGAAATAGATGGTAAAGAAGTTCTTTTACCAATTTATGGTGGTTTAGTAAAAAAGGTAGATCGTAAGAAAAAAATACTGTACATCGAAGCTCCAGAAGGTTTAATCGATTTGTATTTGTAAAGTTAAGGTTGCAGGACTTTAGAATAGTTTGATTTAGTGCAACTTCCTTGGTAAAACAAAAAAAATCATTTTGAGGTAAATTTAAATGTAAATTAATTTTAGTAAGAAAGAATAAATTACGAATTTTGATTTCTTAAAGTAGATTTATTTTATCTTTTTTTGAATTCTTTTATGAAGTTCAATCACTTTTGTGTTATGCGATTCATCCTATTTTTTTTATTGATTTCGAATAATCTATCAGCTCAATTTTCTAAAGCTGATTCTCTCCGCGGTGGCTACGGTGACACGAGAAATTGGTGGGACATTACTCATTATGATTTAAGTGTTGAATTTCAACCTGAAACACAAACAATTAAAGGTTCAACTATTATTTCTTATAAAAATAGCCTTACTACAACGATTTCAAAAAAAGTTATTCAAATTGATTTGCAAGAGCCTTTAGTACTTGACAGTTTATTTTTTGAGGAGAAGCGTGTCCCGAAATCAGCCATAAAGAAAGAAGGGAATGCTTACTTTTTTGAAACTTCAACGCTGAAAACGAATGAGAAAGAAAAGGCTAATTTTACAGTTTATTATCATGGAAAACCAAGAAAAGCGGTAAATCCACCTTGGGATGGTGGGGTAATTTGGCAAAAAGATGCGAATGGTTTACCTTGGATTTCTGTTGCTTGTCAAGGTTTGGGGGCAAGTGTTTGGTTTCCTTGCAAAGATTCACAGTATGATGAAGCGGATAGTGTCGATATGCATTATACATGTCCAAATAGTGTAAAGTGTATTAGTAATGGTCGATTAATTGGTGTCAAGAAATTAAATGAAAATCAATGTACGTATTCTTGGAAAGTATCGAACCCCATAAATAATTATTGTATGATTCCATACATTGGAGATTATGTCACGTTTCATGAAGACTATCAAGGTGAAAAAGGAAAGCTAGATTTAGATTACTGGGTGAAACGAGGAAATTTAGAGAAAGCAAAAAAACAATTCAAAGACGTTCCGAGAACTATAGAAGCATTTGAATATTGGTTTGGACCTTATCCATTCTATGAAGATGGTTACAAATTGGTGGAAGCTCCGCATTTAGGAATGGAACATCAAAGTGCTGTTGCTTATGGAAACGGTTTTAAAAATGGTTACTTAGGTTCAGATTTAAGTGGAACGGGTGAAGGCTTGAAATGGGATTATATCATTGTTCACGAAACAGGCCACGAATGGTTTGGAAATAGCATAACAACCAAAGATATTGCTGATATGTGGGTGCATGAAGCATTTACGGATTATTCAGAATCTTTGTTCATTGATTACTGGTTTGGAAAAAAAGCCGCAAATAAATATTGTATCGGTTTGAGACAAAACATTATTAATGATAAACCGATAATTGGTGAGTATTTGGTTCAAAAGGAGGGAAGTGGTGACATGTATTACAAAGGAGCGAATATGATTCATACGATTCGTACGTTGGTGAATGACGATGCTCTTTTTCGTTCAATGCTTAGGAAAATGAATCAAGAATTCTATCATAAAACTGTTACAACCGCTGAAGTAGAAAGTTTTATGTCAAGGGAATTAAAAAAGGATTTATCTAAATTGTTTGACCAATATTTACGTAACCGAAAGCCACCAATTCTTGAAATATCACAAAAAAAGAACAAATTTTCGTACCGCTGGATTAATTGTGTCGAAGGTTTTGATATGGAAGTAATTTTCAACAATAAAAGATATCCGTGCAGTAGCAATTGGAAATTTATCTTAAGTGATCAAAAATTAGTATTAGACAGGAATTTATACGTTTTAAAAAAGATTAATCAACAAGATTGATATTATTTTGAACCATTACAATTCGACTCTTTAAAAACGAGTCAATTAAATTTCATCTAATATTTCTA
>Ga0105050_10002647_pt1 | contig 25373 bp, 22 predicted proteins | sample FRY01_FD_78088 | JGI IMG/M metagenome (GOLD analysis project Ga0105050, IMG submission 78088) | Freshwater microbial communities from Lake Fryxell liftoff mats and glacier meltwater in Antarctica - FRY-01 | ecosystem: Environmental > Aquatic > Freshwater > Ice > Glacier meltwater ...
ATAATCGCGGTTCCGGATCGCCTCGAACATGAACCGCCCGATGCCGGGCCAGGAAAAGATCGTCTCGGTCAGGATCGCGCCGCCCAGCATTTCGGCAAACTTGAGCCCGACGACAGTGATGGCGGGCAACAGCGACGTGCGCAGCGCGTGGTTATAGATCACCTCGCGGCGGCTCAGCCCCTTGGCGCGGGCGGTGCGCACATAATCCTCGCCCAGCGTCTCCAGCATGGCCGCGCGCACGAACCGCCCGATGGTCGCGGCCAGAAAGGCGGCCAGCACGGTCACCGGCAAAATCATGTGCGACAGCACGCTTGTCACCGCCCCCGGTTCGCCCGACAGCCAGGCGTCGATCAAGGCAAACCCGGTGACATGATCCACGAACAGATAGCTTGACATGCGCCCCGAGACCGGCAGCCAGCCCAGCCAGGACGCAAAGACCAGTTGCAGCAGCAGCGCCAAAAGAAACGCCGGCATTGATACCCCGGTCAGCGAAACGATCCGCACCACATGGTCGAACGCCGAATTCGCCCGGGTGGCCGACAACACACCGATGGGAATGCCGACGACAATCGCCACCAACACTGCGGCAACCGAGATTTCCAGCGTCGCGGGCAGGCGCAACAGCACCTCGGACAAGACGGGTTCACCAGACTTGAGCGACGTTCCAAGATCGCCCTGAGCCAACCCGGTCAGATAATGCCAGAACTGCAACAAGGCGGGTTCATCAAGGTTGAGCTGTGCGCGCAATGCGGCGATCTGGGTATCGGTGGCCCCCGGGCCCAGCAGTGTCGTGGCCGGGTCGCCCGGAATCAGCCGCACCAGCGAGAACACGATGACCAGCACCAGCGCAAGCACCGGAACAAGCGACACCAGGCGACGGATGAGGAAAGCAAGCATTCGGTTCCAGTCGGGGGCGATGCACCGGCCCGGGTGTCTTTGGGCCGGTGCGTTTCACATGAGGTTTGGCGCGCTCAGTTCTTGGAGACGCTCCAGTATTCGTTCAGCGGGGGCGCGCTGTTGATCACCAGACCGCTGATGTTCGAGCGGGCAAAAACGATCAGTTTGGGGCTGAAAAGAAAGGCCCCCGGCACGAATTCAACGATTTCCTTCTGGATCTCGCTGTACAGCGCCTTGCGCTTGTCCATGTCGGCCGCACCCTGAGCCATCAGGATTTTCGAGTCCAGATCAACGTTTTCCGGCATCCGGAACGTCATGGCGCTGTCCTTGAGTGAGGACAGATACCCGATGGTGATGTGGGCATCGGGATCGTTGTACCAGGGCTGGCGGCCGTCCAGCGCCATCTGCCACTCGCCCGCGACATGCAGCGCGCGATAGGATGGGAATTCGGTCTGGGCGATTTCGACTTTGACGCCGATATCCGCAAGGTTGGCCTGGACAAAGGTTGCAACCGCACCCCACAGCGACCCCTGAAAGCTGTAAAGCTTTACGTTGAGATCCGCAGGGTTGACACCAGCCTCGGCCAGCAGGGCCTTGGCCGCTTCGGGATCATAGCTTGGCGCAAGATCCTTGACCGCAGGATCAAAGGCCCAACTGTTCGAGGTCAGCGGCCCGTACACCCGTTCGGCGGTGCCGCCAAAGACGCCGGCCAGCAGGCCATCGTAATCAATCGCTGAGGCGATGGCGCGGCGCACCCGGACATCGGCAAACGGACTGTCGGTCAACGAGTTGTTGAATTCCAGTTGCCGGATGATCTGCGACGGGCTTTCGATGATCTTGATGTTGGGATTCGACGCAAAGGCCGCCATCTCTTCGGTAGGAACCGCCGAAAGCTGGCCCGCCTGCTGAATGATGTCGACACCGCCATTTTCCAGCTCAAGACGGCGGGTGGAGGCCTCTGGGATGATCGTATAGATCAGCCGTGCAAGGCTTGGCGCGCCGCGGAAATAGTCGGGGTTTGCGTCCAGCACGACACGGGTATCGGCCTGATAGGCCCGGAATTTGAACGGGCCGGTGCCGACGGGGTTGGTGGCGAAACCCTCGCCAGATGCCGCAACAGCCGTCGGGCTGACGATTGCCGACTGCGGCTGCGCAAGAATCGACAGGAACGCCGGATAGGGCCGCGACAGGGTGAACACGACCTGCGAAGCCGAGGGTGTCTCGATACGCTCGATCAAACCCAGCGTCGCCTTGACATAGGGGTTCATGCCGACCGTGCGCTCGATCGAGAATTTGACGGCCTCGGCATTGAACGGCGTTCCATCGTGAAACATGACGCCATCGCGCAGGGTAAAGCCAAACGTCTTGCCATCGTCCGAGATGGTCCATTCGGTGGCAAGCCGGCCTTCCATCTGCGCGAAACCGGGCGCCGACCAAGCGACCAGGGTGTCGAACACGTTGAGGATGATTTCCGATCCGACCGGCTCGGCCTTGTTGATCCCAGGCTCAAGCCCGGCAGGGTCGGACGGAACGGCGATGACAAGCGTCGAGGCCTCCTGTGCGAAGGCACCGTGCGGCGCAAAGGGCAAACCGGCCAGCGCCAATGCGGCACCGGACAGGGCCCCGAAAATTCTGCGGGTTAATCTCATCTCTCGCTCCTGTGTGGGATGGGCCTTGGCCCTGTGGGTTGGCGAACAGTTCGCGTCATGCTGGTTCATGGAAAAGGCCCCCGCCTGACCGGGTTGGCAGGATCGTAGGTCCATTGCGACCACGATCCCGGATACATCGCGGCCTCGACCCCGACCGAGGCCAGGGCAAGCACGGTCACGGCCGCCGACATTCCGGCGCCGCAATACACACCGACGGATGCAGCGCCCGCCGCCCCAAGCCCGCGGTACATTTCCGCCAGCGTGGCAGCATCGGTAAACGTGCCCTCATCCATGAAGTTGTCGGGCGCGGGCGCGCTGAGGGCGCCGGGGATATGGCCGCGCTTTGGATCACCGCCCGCCTCGGGGCCGCCGATATAGTTGGGCCGGATCCGGGCATCCAGCAGCACACCATCGCGGATCACCGCCAGCGCGCCGTCAGCCTCAAGTGCAGGCATGTGGCCGGGGCTGAGCGAAATCGCGGATTTCGTCGCGAGTCCGGCATGATCCGACGTTTCGAACCCGGCCTTGATCCAGCCGTCCAGCCCACCGTCCAGCACCCGCACATCGCGCAATCCTGCCCATCTGAGTACCCACCAGACCCGCGCCGCAGTCATCGCGCGCTCGGCATCATAGACGACGATCGGCTGGTCGTGGGTCAGCCCCCACCGGCGCGCAGCGCGCTGAAGCGTCGCAATGTCGGGCAGGGGGCGCTGACCCAGTTCCGGGGTGCCGGATGCGGCGAAATCGGCATAGACATCCACATCGACCGCGCCGGGTATCCAACGGCCAAGCCGCGAAGATACGCCAGTGTAGGGGTTGACCGACTGCACCGCCAGGATCGCCGGTGGCTTGGCCGATGTCATCAGGGCCCGCAATGCGACCGGCGTGACAAGCACCCGGTTGCGAACGGCAGGGTCTGGATCGGACATCGACACGCCTGAGCTTCTTTCACGGTCTGATACATCAGCAGATATATTTGAACATTGACAACACAAACCGCATCAGCTGTAAATAGCCTTGTAGCTGCCCAGTGGTCTCCACATGCCCTTGCTTTCGGTTTCCCAACTGTCAGTCCGGTTCCGAACCCCAGATGGCTGGCGGACGGTTGTCGACGACGTGAGTTTTGATGTCGATGCAGGACAGACCCTGGCCGTGGTTGGAGAATCGGGGTCGGGCAAAAGCGTCACCGCGCTGGCAATCATGGGCCTGCTGCCCGAGGGGCTGGGCCGGGCCGACGGCACGGTCACGTTCGATGGCATCGACCTGCTTGGCCTTCCCGAGCGGCGGATGGAGCGGGTTCGCGGCAATGAGATCGCCATGATCTTTCAGGAACCCATGACATCGCTCAACCCGGTGCTGAGCGTCGGGCGTCAGATTGCCGAACCGATCGTTCGGCATCGCGGGCTGTCGCGTCGGGACGCGTTTGCCGAGGCGGTGCGCCTGATGGACCGCGTGCGCATCCCCGCAGCGGCCCGGCGCGCCAGCGAATATCCCCATGAAATGTCAGGCGGCATGTTGCAGCGCGTGATGATCGCCACGGCGCTGGCGTGTGCCCCCAAGCTGCTTATTGCCGACGAACCGACAACGGCGCTGGATGTGACGATTCAGGCCCAGATTCTGGATCTGATCAAAGAGTTGCAGGACGAGGACGGGATGGGTGTGCTGTTCATCACCCATGATATGGGCGTCGTCGCCGAAATTGCCGAGCGCACCGTTGTCATGTTCCGCGCCCGGACGATCGAACAGGGGCCGACCGAGCGGATCTTTGCGGCGCCCGGTGCCGAATACACCCGCCGCCTGCTGGCCGCAGCACCCCGGCTGGGCGAACTCAACGACAGCCCCCTGCCGAAACCCTATGAGAGTGTCGGCACGCCCACCGCTGCGCGCCGCGACACGGTCGAGCGTCACGCCACACCGCTGCTTGAGGTGCGCGATCTGGTCACACGGTATGATCTGCGCACTGGCATCCTGGGCAGGGTGCATGCACGGGTGCATGCGGTGCAAAACGTGTCGTTTGACCTTTTGCGCGGCGAGACGCTGGCCTTGGTGGGCGAGTCCGGTTGTGGGAAATCGACTGCCGGGCGCTCGGTGCTGCGGCTGACCGAGCCGACATCGGGCAGCATCACATTCGACGGGCGCGATCTTCTGACGCTTGACCGCAAGTCGCTTGTCCGCGAGCGGCAGGCCATGCAGATGATATTCCAGGATCCGTTTTCGTCGCTCAACCCGCGCATGCGGGTGGGCGATGCGATTGCCGAGCCGATGATAGCCCATGGCCTGTTGCCCAAGGCCGAGGCAAAGAACGAGGTGCTGCGCCTGCTGGAGCGTGTGGGTCTTGATCCGGCGATGGCCACGCGCTGGCCCCACGAGTTTTCGGGCGGACAGCGTCAGCGCATCTCGATCGCGCGGGCCCTCGGCCTGAAACCCCGGCTGATCGTTGCCGACGAAAGCGTCTCGGCGCTGGACGTCACCATCAAGGCGCAGGTCGTGAACCTATTGATGCAGTTGCAGTCGGATCTGGGCCTGACCTATCTGTTCATCAGCCATGACATGGCGGTCGTCGAGCGGATCAGCCACCGCGTCGCCGTCATGCTCTCGGGCGAGATCGTCGAGATCGGGCCGCGCGAACGTGTGTTTGGCAATCCGCAGCATGCCTATACCCGTCGCCTGCTGGCCGCTGTCCCGGCGCCGGATCCGGCGCGCCGCCTGACCCGGCGCAAACTTGATCCGACCGAGTTGCGCAATCCGATCCACCCCACGGGATTTTGCCCCCCGCGCCGCACCTATCACGAGGTTTCGCCAGGCCATCTGGTGATGCAATCCACCTGAACCCCCCCTTTCGCCGAGAGCCGCGAGATGGTTTGTGACAGCCTCGACCGGCGTCTTGCACGGCGGGACAAGCAGCTGCAGAAGTTGAATTGACAGTAACGTTGACAATGGTCCGGTGCCCGCAATGCCTTCGTTAACCACCCCCGACAGATCGGCCAGCGACAGCAACAAATGGCGTCGCTATGCCAGCGATGTCATTCCGCTGTGGGTGGCTGACATGGACTTTGCCGCCGATGTGCGGATCACGGATGCGATCCGCCAACGGCTGGACCACGGCGTTCTGGGATATGGCCGCGCCACCGATCCCCAGCGCGATGTCCTGGTGGATGCCATGCAGCGCGATTATGGCTGGCGGATCGAACCCGAATGGCTGGTGTTTCTTCCGGGGGTAGAACCGGGTTTCAACATGGCGCTGTCGGCCTTCACATCGCCCGGGCGCGGCGTAATGCAAGAGCTGCCGGTCTACGCGCCGCTGCGCGCCGCCCCCGGCCACTGGGGGCTGGAAGCGCATGAGATCTGGCAGCGCCCCACAGCGGGCCGCTGGTCTGCCGACCGGGCCGACCTGGAGACAGCAGCGGCGCGGTCCGATGCACTGCTGCTGTGCAACCCGCAGAACCCGACAGGCCGCGTCTACACCCGGGCCGAACTGACGTTTCGCGCAGAGTTGTGCCTGCGCCACGACATGGTTGTGATCTCGGATGAAATTCATTGCGGGCTGGTGCTGGACGGGCGGGCGCATATTCCCATCGCCTCGCTCTCGCCCGAAATCGCGCAGCGGTCGGTGACGTTGATGGCGGCTTCGAAAACCTGGAACATTCCGGGTCTGAAATGCGCCTTTGCGATTGTGCCCTATGCGGCCATGCGGGCGCGTTTCGAGGGCGCCAAGCGGGGCATGGTCGATAGCGTGAATGTTCTGGGGCTTGCCGGAATGTGTGCCGCCTATGCGCTTTGCACCGACTGGCGCACTGACGTGCAGGCCCAGCTCGGCGCCAACCGTGACGATCTGGGCGCGTTTCTGGCTGCACGGATGCCAAAGGCCCGGATGCTTGCGCCCGAAGCAGGGTTTCTGGCGTGGATCGATTTCACCGCGTTGAACCTGCCCGGCCCTGCCGCCGAGTTCTTCTTGCGCAACGCGCGGGTCGCGCTCAGCAGCGGCCTTGACTTTGGCGCCGGGCTGGACGGCTGGGCGCGGTTGAACTACGGCTGTGCCCCCGCATTGCTCGCGGCGGCGCTGAACCGAATGGCAGCCGCGCTGCCCGCTGGAAACGCATGAAAGACCCGAAATGACCACAGCGGCGAAATCAACGACCATGTGCAGCGGCAAGCAGCAATCCCTGACAGATCGGGCCTATGTGCTGTTGCGCGAGGAAATCATCACCTGCACGCTGCGCCCGGGCACCGAAATCGGCGAGCAGGATCTGGCATTGCGGCTGACGATGAGCAAGACGCCGGTGCGCGAGGCCCTGGCGCGGCTGACCCTGGAAGGCCTGGTCGAAGCATTTCCCAGGCGCGGATACCGCATTACGCCTGTCACGCTGAAAGACATCACCGACATATTCACGGTGCGCAAGGCGCTGGAATGCGCGGCGGCCGAGCTGGCCGCGGTTCGGATGAGCGACGACGACCTTGACGCGCTTGAGGCAATGGCAAATCACACATATCGTCACGACGTGTCGGTTCCGGTGCTGGAATTCGTCGATGCCAACAAGACGTTCCATGTCGCCATCGCACAAGGCGCCCGGGTGCCCCGGTTGGATGCGCTGATCCGGGGCTATCTTGAAGAGTGTTCGCGGCTGTTTTATCTGGGCGCCACGATCCGCGATGTCACCCCCGAAACGCAGGGCGATCACGGGCGCATTGTCAAATCCCTGCGCAAACGCGACCCTGCTGCCGCCCGCGAGGCCATGGCGCAGCATACGGAAAACACCCGGAGGGGGCTGTTGAACGCACTGATCTCAAACGAATCCTCATCCCTCGCGCTCTAGGGTCAGGACACGTCCTTGTCTCATGGCCAGAACATCACAGTAGCGGCGACGGCGACGGCTGGGCGCAAGCAGTTTGGTCATCAAAACCCCCGCAAGTTCGGGTGCTTGAACCATGTGGGCACGAATGCCACAAGCCGATCAATGGGGCCTGACCCTAAACGGGCATTCCGGGCGAGCCATTGCGCTCAAGGTTGGAACCGCCCTGGCAACTGCAAAAGCCCACAGTTGCAACATCTCGGCAAAACTGCGGTTCTCTGCCCTGGCGCACCTGTTCGATGCCTTTCCGAAGCTCCCTCTTGACCGATCCAACTAGGAACCGGAGGGTCCTCACAAGGGGTGAGAACGGCAGTGCAAAAGTGAGCCACGGAAGTGGCGTGATAGTCCGTTTGATCTCGGCCCTGCGTCGATAACCCGGCGGGATCGAAAAACTCGTGATCTTCTTCACGCTCGCCCGCGAAATCCCAAAATGCAGAGCCACCGCACGCTCGCTCATGCCCTCGCGGCGCGCAAGACGCACCTTCCTGTAAAGTTCACGCTGAAAATACCCCCGCCCTCCCTGTCGCCAGAAAGAGCCAAAGTGGCAAAGTTTTACCCTGCCCGCAGCAAGACTATCCCGCCACTTCCGTGGCAAACTTTTGCACTGCCGTTCTCGAGTGGCGATGGCCTCGGCGGGTATGCCGCTGTCCGGGCCCTCGACGACGGAAATCAGCTTTGATGCGTTCGCTGCGCCCTGAGGCACAATCTGGCCAAACTCGGTCAGATGGCCACGCAGGGCATTGATCGCCTGAGTGCGCTGCCGGATCAGAAGCTCGCGCACGGGGAAGACCATCGCCGCCCCCTGAGTCTCTTCACTCTTCACCGGCACAAAACGTATACTCGGGCGCACTGCCGCTTCACAGATCGCTTCGGCATCTGCCGCATCATTCTTCTGGCGCTTGACGAAGGGCTTGACGTAGGCCGGTGGGATCAGCCGAACGTCATGGCCTAGCAGGCCGATCTCGCGGCCCCAAAAGCGGGCACCGCCGCACGCTTCCATCACAACAACGCAAGTCGGTAACTGCCCGAAGACCGCCAACACCTGCGTTCGCCTTAGTTCCTTGCGCAAAACGGTACGGCCTGCACTGTCCCCCCATGGACTTGGATCGAAGAACCGCCGAAGGCGACAAACACATTCTTTGCCAGATCCAGTCCGACCGTGACAATCTCAGACACGACCGCTCCCCTTTGTGGATCCTCGCAAACCCTCTTTGGCACACATATGTTGTCGGGGGGCGGTTACATCATCAGAGCCCTTTGGGGTGAAACGATGTATTGGAAAACGGAAACGCCTTTCGGGACCACCATTGGCGGCGGCATTGCAGGGACTGTGAGGTGGTGTCAGGCCTGCCACAGTTGCAAAGGCAAGGCTGAGAATGTCTCGACCCCCTGCCCCTCGGCACCGATGGCAAAGGTCTGCCCCACTCCGGCCACCAGGCCGGTCGTGGCGTCAGGTATCATGATGTGGACAAAGAAAACCATTCCGGGCTCCAGCATCAGCGGGTTTCCCGAATAGATCATCGGCGGCACATCCATCCATGTGGGCTTGAACGTGCAACCCAAGGCATAGCCGCAGGCAGCATAGCGGGCATGGGCAAACCCGGCCCCGTCCAGCGTGGCCCGGTGGATGTCGTCCAGCGTGCCGAGCCGTTCTCCAGGACGCGCGGCATCCTTGATCCGCTCCAAGGCCTCGATGGCGATGGCCATCTGGCGGACCTGGCGCGGATCAGGGGGGCCGACGGCCACGGTGTGTTCGATCACGACATGATAGCGACAGGCGGATCCGGCGAGTTCGATCAGCACCTGATCTTGCAAAGCGATGCGCCGCGCGCCGCCGATTCCGCGCCCGAACAATGCACGCGGGCCGACATTGACCAGCGGCCCGCCCGATGGCATGTCGCCGCCAGCGTTCAGCATTGTCGTGACGGCAGCCCCCGCCAGAGCAGTGTCGAAAACACCAGGTTTCGCTGCGTTGATCGCCGCCAGCGTGGCGGCATCCGCCAGTTCCCCTGCCGCACGCACCATGACAAGTTCAGCCGGCGATTTCACCAGACGCTGGCCGCGCACGATATCAGATGCGTCCGTCAACGTGCAGAACCCGGCGAGCGCGGCCTCGACCAGGCGGCCATTGGCGGCTGTCAGGCCATGGGTCGCAAACTCGACCCCGATCCGCGCGCCCTGCAGGCCGCGTTCCGCCAGGATGGCGCGCAGATCGAGCGCCGGATTGGCACTCTCGGCGTTCAGCCAGATCCGCACGTCATCATAGAGCGAGTTGGTTTCGGCCTGGCGCTTGTCCGGAGTGCGGGTCAGCAAGACGGTCCGGTCATCATCCACGGTGATCAGCCCGACCTGAAAGAACACAAACCCCGCAGTATCGAACCCGGTGAGGTAAAAGTGGCTTTCCTGAGCAAAGACCAGCAGCGCATCCAGACCATGGTTTACCAGCGACCCCCTCGCGCGGCCCAGACGGCCGCGGTATTCAGGTTCGGAAAACCGAAGCGCCACATCGCGGCCAGACCGGGTCATACCCCGGTATTCGCGGTCCAGGTCGATCATGACAGCTCGCAGATGTCACACATGGTCAGCAGATAGATGCGGATCATGTCCAGATAGTCGGGTATGTCAACGCGTTCATCCGGCATGGTGTTGTAGCGCCCGCCGGGGCCACAGACCACGCCTTCCATCCCTGCGTGTTTGTAAAGGTGCCCGGCATCGGTTCCATAGAATCCCGGGGGGGTGATCGCGCCTGTGGGCTGCGGTTCACCCCGGATTGCCTGATATGCTGCGTTTATCGTGGTGACGATCCGGCTGTCGCGCGCAACTTGAAAGGCCGGCATGATCGGACGGCCCTCGGATTTCTGGGTATGCACGGTTGCTTTCAGGCCCGGCCAGCGCGCCATCAACCCATCCAACACAGCGCGAATGTCGGCCAGCGCGTTCGCCTCGGTCTGGCCGGGGCCGTAGCGACCCGATCCGGTCAGCCGGGCAAAATCGGCCACCTGTGGCGGACGCCATTCGTGAAACTCTCGCCCAAGGGCGCCACGGATGGTGCCGACATGCACGCGGTTGATGGACTGGTGTTCCGCGGTCGGGGCATCAGAAAAGGTCAGGACGGTCAGTTCAGGGATCAGATCACAGACGGCGCGGATCGCGTCCACCGCGTGCTCACGTTTTGACAAATGGCGCGTGATCCCCTGCAATTCGATGACAAAGGTGAACGCCTCGGCGTGCATCGTTACCGCCATCAGGTCCGTGGGTTCCGAGTTGACGAAGTAATCAGCCCGCAGCCCGGCGTTGACCGCCGCCAGCGTGCCCACCCCGCCCTGCAATTCGCCGATGACAAAGGTCAAGATCACATCGCCTTTCAACCGCACGCCGTTTTCAATCAGCGTGCGCACGGCGCAAAGGGAGGACGCATCGCCCGCCTTCATGTTCGAAACACCGATTCCGTAGATGAACTTGTCATCCACCAGCCCGCCCCAAGGATCGACTGTCCACCCTTCGGTGACAGGGTTGGTGTCCAGGTGACCATTGAACAAGAGGCTCTTGCCGCCGCCGGTGCCGCGCCAGACACCGATGGCGTTGACCCTGTCCCCCTCGACCGGCATAAGATACGCTTCCATGCCCAGCCCGAGCATGATGTCCACCATGCGCTCGGCAAGCACGCGTTCACCGGGGGTTTCAGAATAGCTTTTGTGGCGCACCATCTCGGCCAGAGTATCGAGGCTGGCCTTTTCATCGACGGCGCGCGCGAGGTCTAGGGCACGTGTCATGCGGCGGTCACTCCTTTGAATTCATCGGGTACAGGCATGGCATTCAGCAACGCCTGGGTATAGCTGTGACGGGCGGGACTAGCCGCGTCCGCCACAGCAAAGGTGTCGACCACCCGTCCATGCTGCATCACCGCGATGCGGTGGGCCAATTGGCGAATAAGATTAAGGTCATGGGTGATGAACAGGCAGGCCGCCCCGGACTGGCGTTGCAGATCGGTCAGCAACCGTGCAACCGCAGCCTGCACCGACACATCAAGCGCGGCGGTCACCTCGTCGCAGATCACCAGCTTGGGCTCGGCGGCAAACGCGCGGGCGATGGCGACGCGCTGCTTTTGGCCACCGGAAAGTTCGTGAGGATAGCGGTGCGCAAAATCTGGCGGCAACAACACCATCTCCAGCAGTTCCCGTACCCGCAACTCCACCTTGTCGCCCGGGCACAACCCATACAGCCGCAAGGGCCGCGACAGAATGGTGCCGATCGTCTGGCGCGGGTTCAGGCTTGCGTCGGGGTGCTGGAACACGATCTGTACGTCCCGGCGATAGGCGCGGTCGAAGCCACGCCGTTCGGTGAAATCGCGACCGCCGAAATGCACCTTGCCCTGAAAATCACGCAGGCCCGACAGCACCTGCGCCATGGTGGATTTGCCCGACCCGCTGGCCCCGACCAGACCCAGTAACTCACCCGGCTGCACCTGAAACGACACGTCGCGCGCGCCATAGAACGGTTCGGGCGCGCGCCCCAGCACACGGCTGATCCAGCTTGAATTGCCATAGCGCACCGACACCCCATCGACCTGCAACAGCGCGGCCGCCGGGGCCGGGTCGTCCACCGCGATCCGGTCATCCGGTCGCGGCACTGCCGCCATAAGCTGACGCGTATAGGCATCCTTGGGCGCGCGGAACACCTCGTGCACAGCACCACTTTCGACGATGCGGCCCTGATGGATGACCGAGACCTTGTCCGCGATGCGCGCCACCAACCCCAGATCGTGCGAGATATAAAGGGCCGCCACCCCGGTTTCCTCGCGCAAGCGCACAAAAAGATCCAGGATCTGTTGCGCGGTAAGGATGTCCAGCGCAGTCGTCGGTTCGTCAAAGATGATGAGTTCGGGGTTGCAGGCAAACGCACTGGCGATGCCCACGCGCTGCTTTTCCCCACCCGAGGCTTCGTGTGGATAGCGCCGCATCATGTCGGCCGGGCGGGCGATACCGGTGCGCGTCAGCGCGGCCTCTGCCTCGGCCAGGGCCTGAATGCGGGTCATGCCACGGTGGCGCATCAAAACCTCGGCAATCTGGTCGCCGAGCCGCATTGCGGGGTTGAGCGACGCGCTGGGGTCTTGGAACACCATGGCGATCCGGCGACCGCGGACTGCATCCATCTGCGTCGGCGACAGGCCCAGCAAGTCCTGGCCGGCTAGGAGGATCTCGCCGCCCAGATCCCGCGCATTCGGCGGCAGATAGCGCATGATGGCCCAAGCCAGCGTGGATTTCCCAGAGCCGCTTTCGCCGACCAGTGCGTGGGTTTCGCCGGGCCGGATCGTCAGCGACACCGACTGAAGTGCCTCGATGGTGCCCTGTGGCGTGTCGTAGGCCAATCCGTAGGCGCGGACGTCCAGTACCGGGCGTTCGGCAGGGCTCACGACCGGCTCCTTTTCGGATCAAAGGCGTCGCGCAGCGCGTCGCCGAACAGGTTGAATCCCATGGCGGTGATCGCAATGGCGACGCCGGGCACGGCCACACACCACGGGTTGCGGAACATGAACTGACGCGCCTCGGCGATCATCAGGCCCCATTCGGTCGAAGGCGGCTGCGCCCCCAGACCCAAAAAACCCAGCGTGGCGCCGATCATGATGGCAAAAGAAACGCGGATCGTGGCCTCGACGATGATCGGGCCCAATGCGTTCGGCAACACCTCGCGCCCGACGATCCAGGTGCCGGATTCACCACGGGCGATCGCCGCAAGCACATATTCGCGGGTGCGGACCGACAGCACCGAACTGCGCGCGATCCGCGCCATGCCAGGGGCAAAGGTCACCGCCACCGCCAGCATCGCCTGAGTGGTGCCGCCGCCGAGGAACGTCACGATCAAGAGCGTGAACAACAACTCTGGCATGGCCAGAAACCCGTCCAGCACCCGCATGATGATGCTATCAATCGTGCCGCCCGCCACCCCGGCAATCACGCCGATGACCGATCCGACACCGACCCCCAAGATAGTGGCACCCAGACCAAAGAACACCGTCGACGGCGCCCCGTGTAACACCCGCGACAACAGATCCCGGCCGTATTGGTCGGTCCCCAGCCAAAAGTCGGCACTTGGCCCTTGCAGACGGGACCGGGCATGGAACAACTGCGGATCGTAGGGTGCCAGCCACGGCCCCAACAGCGCCGCCCCCAACACAATGATCAACAGCGTCAACCCCACGACCCCAACGGGGTTCTTCAGGAAATCACGCATGGCGCACCCTCGGGTCCAGCCAGGAAATCACGATGTCCGCCAAGAGATTTGACAGCGCATACACGACCGCAAGTGTCAGTGTGATCGCTTGGATCACCGGCAGATCGCGGTTTTGCAACGCATAGATCAGGGTGCGCCCAAGACCCGGCCAGGCAAAGATTTCCTCGACCACGATGATGCCGCCCAGAAGATATCCGATATCGAGCGAGATCACCGCCACCGCGGGTGCCATCGCGTTGGGCAGCGCGTGGCGCCAGATCACCCGGCGTGCGCGCAACCCCTTCAACCGGGCCGCGCGCACATGCTCCGAGGCCAGAACCTCGGACATCTCGGATCGCACCTGACGCGAGATATGCGCCATCAGGATCAACCCCAGCGTCCCCGCAGGCAAGATGACATGACGCAGAAATCCCGCCATGTCCTCAGACGGTGCAACGAACCCGCCGGCGGGAAACAGGGGCCATTCCGGGCTCGCCAACAGGATCAGCAGCAGCGTGGCGGTGACGAATTCCGGCATCGCGGTGCCAACATAAGACATCATCCCGATCGCCAGATCCCAAGGCGACCCGCGCTTGAGCGCCGCCAGCGCGCCCAGGGGAATCGCCAGAACCGTCACCCCGACCAGCGCAATCAGCGCCAGCCAGGCCGAGTTCCAGAACGCATCGCCCACAACCTTGGCCACCGGCAACGACAGGCGCAGCGACATGCCGAAATCGCCATGCAAAACGCCCCAGACCCAATCGCCATATTGTTGCCAGATGGGCCGATCCAGCCCCAACTGGCGTTCCATCGCAGCCAGCGAGTCGGCCGAGGCATGTTCGCCCAAGATCATCAGCGCGGCATTGCCGGGCAGGACCATGGTGATACCGAACACCGCCAGGGTGACGATTGCCAAGACAATGACAATCGCCCCCAGCCGGCGCAACAGATAGACAAGGGTCATGCCCCGTCCTCAGGCTTTGTCGAGCCAGACATTCTCGATGAAGAAATAGCGCGAGATCGGGGCCACCCCCCACGCTTCGGTTGTCGCGTTACTGGCCGTCAGCACGTCCTCAAAGAACGGCACGATATAAGGCACGTCGGCCAGTTCCATCGCCTGAGCTTTGGCATAGATCTCGGTGCGCTTGCCAGTGTCCACCGTGGCGCGGCCTTCTTCGATCAGGGCATCGAATTCGGCGTTCTTCCATTCGGTGTCCTGATAGGAGGCGTCAGACGTCAACAACAACCGGTAGGTCGCGTCGATGGTCGGCTGCATACCCCAGTAGCCGATGTAGAATCCGCCCTTCATCCAGACATTGGCCAGATAGGTGTCGTGAGGCATTGTTTCGATTTCCAGCTCGAACCCACCCGCCGCCGCCGCCTGTTGCAACGCGATGGCGGTTTGCACACGGATGCCCGGCCGATCCGACGCGACCAGCTTCGCCTTGATCCCGTCGGGATAGCCTGCTTCGGCCAGCAGGGCCTTGGCCGCCACGGGGTCATAGGGAACCACAGGCTTTTCGGTTGCAAAGCCCAGCTCCGGGGCGACGATGCTGTCATAGGCCGGGCGGCCCAGCCCTTCGAGGATCACCTCGACCAGAAGCTCGCGGTCGGTGGCCAGCGCAAGCGCCCTGCGCACGCGCACATCGTCCCATGGCTTGGTATCCTGGCGCATCACGATACAGACGTAGCGGCCAGAGGCGACGCGTTTCGCCTCGATTCCCGCTGCTGCGGCGATGCGGGCGTATTCGGCCTGCTGAACGGTCAGCATCACATCGGTGGCGCCAGACAGGAAGTTGGCGGACTCTGCAGCCAGATCGGGAAACAGCATCATCTCTACTGCGTCCAGATAGGGCTTGCCCGGCTGATAATAGTCGGGGTTCTTGACCAACCGCACCATACGCGCGCTGTCATAGACCTCCAGCTTGAACGGGCCGGTGCCATTGGCCTTTGTGTCCAACTCGGTCAGCGGCGCCGCAAGTGCGGCTTTGGACAGGATGCGCGCATTGGCATGGGCGGTTGAGGTCGGCAGGTCAGCAAAGGGGGTCTTGAGCGTGAACTTTACCTTAAGCGCATCAATGGCCTCGACAGCGGCTATCATGCTCAGAACAGACCGCGCCGCTGCCGGGACATCAGGATTCAGGATGGCAGTATAGGTCGCGACGACATCTTCGGCAGTGAAGGGAGTGCCATCGTGAAATTTGACACCTTCGCGCAAATGAAAGGTGAACTCGGTCGCATCGTCCGAAGCGTCCCAGCGGGTGGCAAGGTCAGGGTGCGCCTTGCTGTCCAGACCAATCCGGGTCAAACCCGAATAGATCATGTCGATGCAGGGGTATTCCGCCGGGCCCGACAGCGACAGCACGTTCAGCGTAGCAATCCGGGTAGAGTGGCTGATGCGCAGCGTGCCGCCGGTTTTCGGCGTCTGCGCCATGGCGCCCCCCGGCAGCCCCAGCGTGGTCAGCGCGCCCAAGGCACCAAGGCCCATCAGCACATGGCGGCGTCTTAGGGTAAAATCGGTCATAGAGTCTCTCCTTGTTGGGACGGCCTTTACGGCCTTGTTTTAAGGTCAGGCAATCACGGTCAGGTCGTCGGGCAGCCAGGTCAGGACTTCGGGGGCACCGTCGGTCACAAGCAGCGTATGCCCCACGCCCATCCCCAGTCCGGTTTCGGCGTCGCCGCTCATGACGTGGTAGAACAGCGTCATGCCCGGCTCGCATACAGTGGCAGCCCCGGAATAGATCATCGGCGGCGTGTCCATCGAGGTGGGGGCGAACGAGATGCCCACCGAATAGCCAGTCGCACCGTAGCGCGCGGCGCGGTAGCCGCCTGCATCCAGGCCTTCGGCATAGGCATCAAAGATCTCGCCCAGCGGAGTGCCAGGTCGCGCCAGATCGGTCATCTTGACCAAGGTTTCGCGCGCCACATCATACATATGCCGCTGCCTGGCAGGGACTTGGCCAAACAGAATCATCCATTCTGTCTTGACGTTGTAGTGGCGGTAGGCGACCGGATACTCGACGAGAATCTGGTCTTGCGCCTGCAAGCGCCGAGGATTGGTCACGCCGCGCCCATAGACGGCACGTTCGCCAGAGTTGAACAACGGCGCATTGGGTGGCATGTCAGCGCCATCGCCAAGGATCGATGCCAGGTAAACCGCCTTGAGGTCGCTATCCAACATTCCGGGGCGCGCTGCGTCGATCACCCGCTGGAGCGAGCGATCGCAAATCTGGGCCGCCGTGCGCATGACGGCGATTTCGCTGGGTGACTTGATGACGCGCAGCTTGCGGATCAGGTGGTTGTCGTCTTCCAGCCGGCACCAATCCCCAAAGGTCGCCTGACAGCGCCACAGGTTCCAGCCCGTCAGACCATGGGTGTTCAATTCGATCAACAAGCGACCGCCTTTGAGCCCCAATTCATCCAAGATCGCCAGAAGATCACGCGCGGGGTTGGCATCGTCGGCGTCCCACCAGATGCGGATATCTTCGATCGTTGATGTCGTGCGCGCTTGGAGCAGGTCAGGCCGCCTTGTCAACAGCACGATGGGACGATCATCCGCAGTGACCACCGCACATTGAAAGAACACGTAGCCGCCGGTGTCATAGCCCGTCAGCCAGAACAAGCTTTCTTGGGCGAATACCAGCATTGCGTCCACGCCTCGCTCACGCAACTTGGCGCGAAATCGCGCCTGGCGGGCCATGTGTTCATCGCTGGGAAAAGGCAGCATCGACCCGGGCAGAGGTGTCATGCATCATTCTTTCTCTTGGGCCGTCATGCTAAAACTGCAGCGCGGTCACGACAGGGTTGCAGTTAGCGTAGAGCTTGGTATACCAACAGTCAACTATCGGAATATCGGCGGCATGTCTTTTGGCTTCACCTTGTATTTGCAGGCCCGCTGCTTTGAAGATATTGCGGCTGCGTCGGCCCACGCCGGTGCACCAGAGGAAACCGGATGCTGAACGCCCCAGACAAGCGCCTTGCGCTGCAGGCCTATGAACGGATCCTCGAACTGATCCTGGGTGGCGGGGCCAGTCCGGGCGAACTGGTGAATGAACGGCGTCTGGCGGAGACGCTGAACATGTCACGCACTCCCGTGCGTGATGCATTGCTGATGCTGGAAGGCGAAGGGTTACTGTTGCGCCAGGGCAGCCGCGGTCTTCAGGTCAAGCAGATGCGGATCGAGGACTTTTTGGGCGCCCTTCAGGTGCGGCTGCTGCTGGAACCTGCCGTCGCCCGGATGTCGGCAGGGAAAGTGCCGGTTGCCATCAGCGCAAGCCTGCGCGCCCAGATCGCAGAGGCGCAAATGCAAGATGCCGGCCAACCGGCAGACCGCGCGCTGGTGCGCGACATCGACGAAGGCCTGCACGGCGCGATTGCCGACACGGTGGACAACCAGCAGCTGTCCTCGATCATCCGCACGATGCGACGCCAGACCCAAATGTTCGACCTGCGCAGCATGCCTGAACGCCTTTCCGATACCTGCCTCGAACACCTGACTATCCTTGACGCTTTGGAAGCCGGCGATGGCGAAGCGGCAGCGCTGGCGATGGCGGCGCACCTGACGCGCGTACGCGACAGCATCATCAGCCGATTGGCAGGCCTATGACGCTTGCTTTGTCAATTGACGACACGGCGTCCTGCATCGGGCCACAACCGGATATTGCGCTTGCGATGCGGTTGTTCGACGAGTTGCGGGTGCGCACGGGCGGGCCGCGCGGAATCACGCGCGCTTCCTATGGTCTGGGCGAACAGATCGCGCATGATATCGTGCGCCGCGAAGCCCGGCGTCTGGGGTTGGAGTGCCGCATCGACGCTGGCTGCAACCTTTTCATGACACTGCGAGGGCAGCGACCGGGGCCTGCGATTTTCATCGGGTCGCACCTGGATTCGGTCCCGATGGGCGGCAACTATGACGGCGCCGCAGGAGTCGTGGCGGGGCTGGCGGTCGTGGCGGGCTACCGTGCCGCCGGGGTCGTGCCTCCTCGTGATGTCACCGTCATGGCGATCCGCGCTGAGGAAAGCACCTGGTTCAGCGCGTCCTATATCGGTAGCCGGGCCGCATTTGGCCAGCTTGCTTGCGCCGAGTTGGACACTGTTCTGAGGACGGGCGACCAAGTTGCGCTGGGGCATGCCATTGATGCGGCGGGCGGCGACACGGAGCTGTTGCGCAAGGGCATAGGGCTGAACCCGGCGCAGGTCGCAACCTTTATCGAACCCCACATCGAACAGGGCCCCGTTCTGGTCGCCTGCGACTGTCCGGTGGGCATCGTGACCGGGATCCGCGGCAGCTTTCGGTTCCGGCAGGCAGTCTGCCACGGCGTCTATGCCCATTCCGGCGCCACCCCGCGCGAGCACCGGCATGATGCGGTAATGGCCGTCGCCCGGTTGACCGTGCGGCTCGAGGACGCATGGACCCGGCTGGCGGGGCAAGGACATGACCTGACGGTTACCTTTGGTCAGGTGGCAACCGATTTGTCCGAGGCTGCGTTTTCCAAGGTGGCGGGTCGCGTGGATTTTGCGATTGATATCCGCAGCCAAAGCGATGAGACACTGGATTTGATGCGCGCCGAACTGCGCCTTGCAGTGACTGCGGCCGAGACGTCTCACCGGGTCCGGTTCGATCTGGGCCGCGAAACCGGCAGCGAACCTGCGCTGATGGACCTCAAGGCCATTTCGGATCTGGCCGAGATCGCCGAGACCCAAGGGATCGAGGCCGAGGTGATGGCCTGCGGCGCTGGCCATGACGCTGCGGTGTTTGCCCAGATGGGTGTGCCGACCGCCATGCTGTTCATCCGCAACCGCAACGGAAGCCACAACCCCAACGAAGCCATGGAGATCGAGGATTTCGCCGCCGCAGCGCGCATCCTGTCGGCGTTTTGCCTGCGGGACACCGGACACAGGCCATGACACTGTGCGTCCTGACGCAGCCTATAGACCCAATCGGCTGCGACCTGTTGCGCGCCGCCGGGGTCGAAGTTGCCCTGGCTCCCGACACCGCGCTGACCAGCCTGGCGCCGTTGCTGGCGCGGGCGGATGCGGTGATCACCCGTAACTGGGGCTTTGGTGCGGCGGCAATGGCACTGGCACCTCGGCTGCGCGTGATCGGGAGCCATGGCACCGGTGTTGACCGCATCGACCTAGTCGCGGCGTCCGCGCGCGGCATTCGCGTGGTGAACACCCCGGGCGCCAATGCGCCGGATGTGGCCGAGCTTGCGCTGGGGCTGATGCTGGCCGCTGCACGCCTGTTGCCCCAGGCCGACCGCGCGCTTCGGGCGGGCGACGATGGCTGGCGACTGCGCGTTCAGGGTTTGGCGCTTGGGGGGCGGTGCCTGGGGCTGTGGGGTTGGGGACAGGTGGCGCGCGCGCTTGCACCGATGGCGCTAGGGCTGGGCATGGATGTCGTTGTGTGTTCGGCCCATGCCGATGCGTCCGAACTGACGGCCGCGGGCGTCACAAGGGTGACCGACGTTGCCACGTTCCTAGCGCGGGTAGATATCTTGTCGCTCCATGGGCTCCCGGGGCCGCGCCCTGTTCTGGGTGCAGCCGAATTGGCCGCGCTCCGCCCGGGGGCATTGGTGATCAACACCGCCCGCGGCGCGCTTATCGACGAAGCGGCGCTGGCCGATGCCCTGCAGTCGGGCCGACTGGGCGGTGCGGCGCTGGATGTCACGGTGACCGAACCCCTGCCGCCTGACCACCCGTTTCGCGCCTGCCCCAGGCTGGTCCTGACCCCGCATATCGGGTCCAACACCGACCGCGGCATGACCAGCACAGCGCGTGCGGTGGCGCGCGCTGTGCTGGACGCCCTGGGGGGTGACGCGCCGTGAGCCGCACCTTCCCCCGATTGCTGTCGTGTGGCGATGCGGCGCTGAGCGTCGATTTCGGCAACGCGGTGGATCCGGATCTGAACGCACGGGTGATGGCGCTGGACCGGGCGCTGATGGCCGACTGCCCAGCCGGCGTTATCGAATGCGTGCCGACATACCGGGCGCTGATGGTACATTTCGACCCGCTGACCACGGGTTTCCAGGCCTTGGGCGCGCGCATTCTGGCGCTTGCCGCAGCCCCACTGACGGCTGCCGCCAAACCGCGCCGCTGGCAGGTGCCGGTCGTTTATGGCGGCGACCACGGCGCCGATCTGGGCGACATCGCAGCCCATGTCGGCCTAACGACCGCAGCCTTTGTCGAAGCGCATATCGCGCCGGTCTATACCGTCATGATGATCGGATTTCTGCCCGGGTTCTCTTATCTGGGGGGATTGGACCCACTGCTTGCCCGCCCCCGGCGCGATGTGCCGCGCGCACTGGTGCCAGCCTCGTCTGTCAGCATCGGCGGCGCGCAGACTGCCGTGGGCAGCGTGGCCGGCCCCAGTGGCTGGCACCTTCTCGGACGCACCCCCGCGCTACCGTTCTTGCTCCGCCGTGACCCGGTGTTTCTGTTCAATGCTGGCGACGAAATCGTCTTTTCCCCGATTTCAGCCCGCGAATGGGACGACCTGAGCACACGCGCCGCAGATGGTGCGTTTGTTGCGGAGCGACTGGCATGATGACGGCATTGATCGTTGATCGCTGTGGGCCCGGTGCGTCAGTGCAGGACTGGGGCCGCGTGGGGTGGCGCCGTCATGGGGTATCAAGCGCCGGCGCGGCGGACAGGCTGGCGCTCGCTGTCGCAAACAAGCTGGTCGGCAACCCGGCCCATGTTGCGGCCGTCGAAACCACACTGGCAAGCGCGCGGTTCAGGGTCGAGGGCGGGACGGTGCTTGTCGCCGTGGCGGGCCCCGGCGTCACGTTGTCGATCGATGGCCGGGGTGTAGCGTCCGGGGTCTCGGCGCGCGCAGAACCGGGCCAGAGCGTCGATATCGGCCCTCTGCGCGGCGGCGTACACGGGTATCTGGCGGTCGCAGGCGGCATCGCGTCGCCCACCGAAATGGGCAGCCGGTCGGTGCACCTGCGATCTGGCATCGGGGGCGCCATGCTGGCATCAGGCGCGCGGCTGCCGGTGGGCGGTGGTGCTTGCGAACCTTTGACGCTGGAACACCTGCCAGACCACGAGAACGGGCCGATCCGGGTGATGGCAGGCCCACAAGATGACTGCTTCCCGCCTGGCGCGATGACCGACTTGATCGGCGCGCAATTGGTGGTCGATGTACGGTCTGACCGAATGGGCCGTTTCCTGAACGGACCACATATCCCGCCTCTGGCCGGGTCGATGGTGTCCGACGGGGTGCTGCCGGGCAGCATTCAGGTTCCACCGTCGGGCCGGCTCATCGTTCTGATGCGTGATTGCCAGACCACCGGCGGCTACCCCAAGATTGCGACCGTGATCTCTGCGGATCTGGACCGGCTGGCACAGATGCAGGCGGGCGCGGCGTTCACGCTGGCGCTGGTGGACCGCGATACAGCTGTTCAGGCGGCGGCGCGGTTTTCCGCGACCATCGCTGGCATGGTGCCCCGCCCCGCTGGTGGATTGGACAGTGCGCGACTTCTGGCGACCAGCCTCATCAGCGGCGTCGTTGATGCGCGCCACGGCGAGGGCGGCTGACGCCCACCCGCTTTCTAGCGCGCGGTCACGAACAGTTGGCGCGAAAAGTTGGTCAACCGGTCATAGCCAGTTTCCGTCACAGCGATGGTTTCCGACATGCCAAACCCCTGCGCCAGCACATAGGTATGAAACACCATGCCGGTCTGGAACGACCAGTCGGCTCCGGGATGCGCCTCCAGCGGCTCACCGCCACTGGGTTGCAGCAAAAGGCCGACAGAGTAGAACGTCTTGTTGGTGTAGGTGTCGCGCAACCCCGCCGACAGCACGCCGTCTCGGTAAATCGCGTCCGGCACGGTCGCCGCCACGCCAGCCGCCACCGTCGCCATGGCGGCGTCCTGGATCGAGATCAACGTCTCGACCATTCGGTGGTCGGCGTCTGTCGCCTCGGCCACACGGATCGGGCGCATGAAGCGCGCATGGTAGTGGCGGCAGTTCGGCGTGGTTTCAATCTGCACAATGTCGCCCCGTTCAAGGACACGGTCCGAATAGCCGCCGTGCAGGTGAAAGGCGCGTTCGCCCGACGACATCACGCCCGGCCCCGGCAGGTCTGACCCGGCGCGGATCATCGCGGCACAGATTTCGGCGGCCATCTCGCGCTCGGAAACGCCGATACCCGCGCTGTCGATGGCAGCCTGCATCCCAGCCTCGGCGGCACGGGCGGCGCCGCGCTGATACGTGATTTCGCCTGGCGACTTGATCAGCCGCATCGTGGCCACCAGATCGGTTTCATCCACCAGACGCACGCCGCCAAGTTCGGCCCGGATCGCCTGCCATCGCTGGGCGTTCAAGACCCAAGCGCCCATTTCTACCCCGATGGCGGCCGACTTGCCGATACGCGCGGCAATGGTGCGGGCGGCCAGCGCGATCCGGTCATCGCTGTCGTTCCACATCACGCGGTCGGAAAAAACGCAGGTGGCGTCTAGATAATACTCCTCGACGTCGCGGCAAAACAGCGTGGGCTCGCCCTCGGCCGGAATGATTGCGAACTGGAAAGACCCATAGCCCCGGGTGAAGAACCCGGTGATCCAGGTCACCGTTTCGGGCTGAAACGCCAGCAACGCATCCAGCCCCCGCGCCTTGAGGGCTGCTTGCACGCGCAACAGTCGCGCGCGATATTCCGACGGATCGAACCAGTAGTTGGGTTGCACCATGACGAGAGTCCTTTAGCCGCGCGAGATCATCTCGGCAAAACGGGTTAACATGATCTTGGCGTCTAGCGCCTCGTCTGCCTCGGCAATGAAGGCATCGACATCGCCGCCGTCCTGCACCATGCGGTCGCGGTTTTCCTCGAACCAGATCGGCGCTTGGGCGCGGGTGATTTCGGGATGCCCCTGAATTCCCCAGGCCGGTGCCGTCCTGTGGCGCCAGACTTGATTTGGGCAGTCATCTGATTCGGCCAGAATGACCATGTCGGGGTGGCCCGCGCGCACCTCGTCATTGTGCCAGACGAACATCCGCACCGTCGCACCCCAGTCCTTTGCCAGCGGGTCGGTGGCGGCCTTTGCCGAGACCGGCAAATCCTTGTATCCGATTTCGCAAGAAGTGCGGCGAAACACCTGATCTTTGCCGCACAGTGCCGACCCTAGGATCTGGCTGCCAAAGCAGATACCAAGCATCGGGATATTCATGTCGGCTGCCTGTCGAATCAGATCATGTTCTCGGTGTATGAACGGCACGTCCTCATAGGCCCCGTGCGGGCTTCCGGACAGAAAGATGCCATCATAGCCGTCCAGACTGGCCGGAAACTCATCATTCCATGCCCAGAACCGGTCAACCCTCAGCCCCCAGCCTTCGAACCGTTCATCAAGTTTGGCGACCGAATGCAGTTTGCGGCCGTTGCCGAGGTAGAGCAGGCGTTTCACGATGGACTCCGCTATGACAGGATCTATCCCTTTGGTATACCAGCGGCGTTCTTCATAGCAACCGCTATCATACCAATGCAAAGACCGCAGGAGCCCCGCATGCGCCTAGACCTGAACGCCGATCTTGGTGAAGGCTTTGGCCCCTGGACCATGGGCGATGACGCGGCCTTGCTGGAGATCGTGACAACTGCAAATGTCGCGTGCGGGATGCATGCAGGCGACCCGGCGATCATGCGTGCCACGGTGCGGGCCGCGCGCGCCCGCGGCGTTGCGGTTGGCGCACATCCGGGCTACGCGGACTTGTCGGGGTTTGGCCGGCGCGCGATGCCCGGCGTGACAGAGACCGAGATCGAAAATCTGGTAGCCTATCAGGCAGGCGCGCTAGCGGCGATCTGTGCGATGGAAGGCCACGCGATGACCCACGTCAAAACGCACGGCGCACTCGGCAATGCCTGTGCTGACGACGACGCGCTGGCGATGGCAGTTGCCCGCGCGATCCGGGCGGTCGATGCTGGCCTGAGCTTCATGGTGATGCCCGGGACCGCCACCGAGCGCGCCGCCGAGAAAGCGGGTCTGCGCCCTATCCGGGAGATCTACGCCGACCGCACTTATGCCGACAGTTTCAACCTGACACCGCGCAGGCACCCCGATGCGCTCATCTGTGAACCTGCCGAAGCTTTGACCCGGGTGCTGGACATGGTCCGCCGGGGGTGCCTCACCTCGACCAGTGGCAAATCCCTGGAGGTGAAGATCGATTCGGTCTGCGTGCACGGTGATAGCGCCCGTGCTGTGGCTATGGCCCGGCACCTGCGCGACGGACTGGCAGCCGCCGGGCTGACGCTCGGGCCAACGTGATACTGGCCGACGGATGTGATTTGTATCTCTCCCGATGGCATCGAATTGGCAAGCCTAAGGCGAACCTGTGGGTCACGTCCGGAAAAGTGGCGTAAAATGCGAGACAGCTCAAGGGCATCGTTACTTTCCCCTGCCACCTGCGTCTCCAGATCAAACCTGCGCGCCTCGGACCAGCGATCGGCCCCGACGATCCAGGCGGCGGCGCGGGCATAGACGCGGCAATCCAACGCCTCGTTTCGCTCGCGCAGCTTCTGCCATTCAAGACGGGCGAAACCGCGCTTGGTGCGCACGGTGACCAGTTCCTCGGCTACCAGCTGTTTCAGCCATTCGCTGTCCACCCAATCGGGCAGATGCACTGTGCCGGGCGGATACTGCACGCCCTCGGCGAGTTCTTCCTTTGTCGGGCGTGGCAAGCCAAGGTGGCGGTAGGTCTCGGCCTTGAAGGTGGAAACCGCGACGGTCCAGAGCCGCGCGCCCCGGCGCAGGCGTTTGCCCGCGTCGGTCACATC
>Ga0105050_10002649_pt1 | contig 25369 bp, 25 predicted proteins | sample FRY01_FD_78088 | JGI IMG/M metagenome (GOLD analysis project Ga0105050, IMG submission 78088) | Freshwater microbial communities from Lake Fryxell liftoff mats and glacier meltwater in Antarctica - FRY-01 | ecosystem: Environmental > Aquatic > Freshwater > Ice > Glacier meltwater ...
GCACTTACAGCGTTTTTGCTATAAGTGCTTGATTCATAACCAAAATTTGGTGGGACGTGCGGGGGTCGAACCCACGACAAACGGATTAAAAGTCCGCTGCTCTACCAACTGAGCTAACGTCCCGAAGGTTTTCGCAGAATTCTTTAGTTTGCTGCGAAGCCTAAAATTATAGCTTCATTTTTGTCTCTTTTGAATCCGTCACCAATCGCTTGGTCTGCGGTGTGGCCACGGCGTTGATCACCCAGCCGGCTGCGCACAAACCAAAGCTGGCAGTAACGCTCACCACCGAGCCGTAGCCGTGGCAGTTGAGCGAGCCGTCACCTGCCTCTTCTAGGCCACACGAGGCGTCGGGCGCAGCCACCGCCTCACGGCTGAACACGCAACTCACGCCGATCGCACCCTGTCTCGCGCCACCGTGCTGCTTGCGTAGACGGTAGCGCAGCTGCGCCAGCAGAGGGTCGTGGGTGACCTGGGCCAGATCAGCCACTTCCATGGCGTGGGCCAGCCGCTTGCCGCCCGCCGCACCGACGCAAATCAGCGGAATGTCTTCAGCAAGTGACCAGGCAGCTAGCGCAGTTTTCGCTTGCACCTGGTCACAGGCATCGATCACAGCCGTGGGGCTCGCCTCGCCCAGCACGTTGGTCAGCAGCACGGGCCAGTTGTGCGGCGTGACGAAGTCGTCAACCACATCCACCACACAGGTGGGATGGAACTGCGCGATTCGATCGCGCATGGCCTCGGTCTTGGCCTGGCCCAGGGTGGGGTCCAGCGCGTGGATTTGTCGGTTGATATTGGATTCAGACACATGGTCCAGATCGATCAGGGTGAGCCGGCGCACACCGCTGCGCGCCAGGCCTTCGACCGCCCAGGAACCGACGCCGCCGATGCCAACCACCACCACATGGGCATCAAAAATCCGGTCTGCCCCAGCCACGCCATACAGGCGGCGCAAGCCACCGAAGCGGCGCTCAAACTCGGGTGTCACTCGCGCTCCAGCAGCCAGATCTGAAACCGCAAGCCGATCACCGCGCCCAGACCGATACCAGCCACCGCAATCACGCTGGTGAGACTTAGGGTGGACAGGCCCGAGAGCCCTTGCCCAACTGTGCAGCCCAGCGCGGTCACGCCACCCACGCCCATGCAGGCTGCACCCACCAGATGCAGTGCGGTGTCCTGCGTGCTGCGAAAGCCTTCCCAGCGAAAGCTGCCCTCCAGCAAGGACTGCACAAAAGCACCCACCACCACACCGGCCACAGTGACGACGCCAAAGGTGAGCAGCTTGGAGCTGTCGCTATAGAAAATCAGCCAGTCCAGCATGTACGCCATCGGCGCGGCGAAGGTGAGCGACTCCATGCGCCTGGTGTTGGACGCGAGGTAAACCGCTTCCAGCGTCTCGGGATGCTCGGCCACAAACCCCAGGTGGCCGCTGACCCACCACATGGCAGCGATAACAGCCCCCAGCCCCAGTCCCGCGAGCAGGTTGTTGCCGCTGCGAAAATCCCGCTCGGCCAGAGCCCAGACGATCAGCGCGCCGCCCACCAGCAGGGCTATGAGCAAACCCGCCACGCCCGCATTCAGGCCCAGGCCAGCGGCCACCCAGTCCGGCAAGGCGCCTCCAGCGGAAATTTCAAACGCCACCACGTCCACCGTGTTGACGCGCCACACAGCGAGCACGCCGCGCAGAGTGGCAAAGGCAAAAAATCCCATCACAAAGAAAACCACCAGCGACTTCAGGCTGCCAGCCCCAATGCGCACCAGCGTCTTGCTGCCACAACCGGAGGCCAGCACCATGCCAAAGCCGAACAGCAGGCCGCCCGCGGTGGCGGAGAGCCAAATGATACGGCCCGAGGTGTAGATCGACTTGTTGCCATCAATCCAGCCCAGCCAGGCCATACCGTAGAAGCCGACGGCGGCCACCCCGACCGCCATGCCCCACATGCGCATGCGAGTCCAAGAGCCCATATTCACGACATCGCTGATCGCGCCCATGGTGCAAAAATGCGTGCGCTGGGCAATAAAGCCGAAGGCGACGGCGAGCGCGAACGCAGCCCACAAAACCTGGCTTTTGAGAGCCGCAAGGGCTTGAATTTCCGCGATCAACATAGCCGGCATTGTAGGAGTTGGGCCGGCTTGACCCGGTCAGGCGCAGAGCGCCTGAACGCTCAGCGCAGACGGGCCAGGCGCTCGCTGCCAGCGGTGGCAGCCTCGGTGGCGGGGAACTGCTTGATCAGCTGCTCTAGCGTGCGCATTGCACCTTTGCTGTCCTTGAGCTCGACCTGACTGTTGGCCATGGCGAGCATCGCCTCGGGCGTGCGCAGGTGGTCCGGGAACAGCGTGATCAGGCTGCGGTGGTTTTCCATCGCTTCTTTGTAGTCGCGGCTGGCGTACTGGGCATTGCCCAGCCAGTACAAGGCGGAGGGCTGGTAGCCACCACCCGGATAACGGGCCAAAAACGCGGTGTAGGCCTGCACCGCGCCAAGGAAATTCGAGCCGCGCAACAGCGCCAGCGCGGCATCGAAATCGCGCTTTTCTGCGGGCGCGGCGGTAAAGCTGACCTCGTCGTGCGTGATCTGCAGCGGCTCAACCAAGCGCAGCCGCTCGTCGATCCCCGTCTGGGCATCCTTTTGCTGGCGTTGGAGGTCGGAGACGTCGCGTGCGAGCTGCTCGTTCAGGCCGCGCAGCCGCGCCATCTCACCGCGCAGCTGCTCGATCTGATTAGACAGGTCGAGCATGCTGCGGCGCGTGGCGGCGTCGCTGTCGGTGTTTCTGGCTTCGAGCGCCTGACGGGCTGCCGCTGCCGCCTGCTGGTTGGCCTCAACCTTCTGCCGCAGTTCGATGATTGCCCTGCGCGCCTCGTCGTCACCAAAGAGGGCGTGGGCTTGCAAGGGCCAAACAGCCGCGAGGGCCAGCAGCAGCGCCGCCAAAGGGTATCGGCCGCGAAAATAAGACAAGCAGGGGAGCAGCGGCATGGCGGTCTGGAGTCTGTTAACGGTAGGTCAGTTCAACGCGGCGGCTTTTGGCAAACGCCGTTTCGTCAAATCCCGCCACAGCGGGCTTCTCTTCACCAAAGCTTACCGCTTCCATCTGAATGTCTTTCACGCCCAGCAGGCCCATCGCACGGCGCACCGCCTCTGCCCGCTTCTGGCCCAGGGCCAGGTTGTATTCGCGGCCACCGCGCTCGTCGGTGTGGCCTTCCAGCGCCAAACGGCGGCGGCTGTCAACGCCCAGGTACTTGGCGTTGGCTTCCAGCACAGACGCGAACTCTGGCCGAATCTCAAAACTGTCGAAGTCGAAATACACCACCCGATTCAGCGCATCCGGCTGGGCCCTGTTAGCACCGGCCACCTCCACGCCAGTTACACCTTCACCTGCGGCACCTGAGGTGGCGCCACCCGCTGCGTTGCCAGCCCGCAACTCGCTCACCGAGGTACCCGTGCGGTCCTGCACCTGCACATCCTCCAGCGGTATGTTGGTGCAGGCGGCCAAGGCCAGCACAGCGACGCCAAGCAAAGCGCGAAGCTTTAGCTCCCTGGAACGCAAAACAACAGACAGATGGGCGGCAGCTTGAGAGGTGAACAGCATTCGAATTTCCTTTGTTGGGTGGATGAGATAAAACAGAAGAGTCGCAGGAGAGGCAGGCAGGTCAGGGCTGAAACGGGCCCCAGGCGGGCTCGCGGATGTCGCCCTGCGCGCCGGCCAGGCGCGACTTGATACGCCCGTCCAGGCTGGTGGTCATGAGCGCTTCCTGGCCTTTGTCGCGGGTGGCGTAAATGACCATGCGGCTGTTCGGCGCGAAGCTTGGCCGCTCATCGGCACTGGTGTCGCTGATCGCGCTCACGGTACCGGTGGCCAGCTCCATCAGGTGCAGGCGAAATGCGCCATTGACGCGCGAGATGAAAGCCAGCCAGCGCCCGTCGGGGCTGGGGGACGGCGAGATGTTGTAGTTGCCGCTGAAAGACAGACGCTTCGGATTGCCGCCGCCTGCGTCCATGCGGTAAATCTGGGGCGAGCCCCCGCGATCACTCACAAAGTAAATGCTCTTGCCGTCGGCGCTGAAGACCGGCTCGGTGTCGATGCTGGAGGTTTGTGTAAGGCGCTTGGGATCGGCGCCATCGGCACCCACCAGATAAATTTGAGCGTTTCCCGAAAGCGAGAGCGTGGCCACCAGCTGGCGGCCGTCGGGCGCCCAGGCCGGCGCGCTGTTGGAACCCTTGAAGTTGGCCAGCAGGCGGCGCTTACCGCTGGCCACATCGTGCGCGTAAATCACCGGCTTGCGCGCCTCAAACGACACGTAGGCGAGCTGCGAGCCACCGGGCGCCCAGCTGGGCGAAATGATGGGCTCGGGGCTGCTGAGCGCCGAGCGCGCGCCTTCGCCGTCGGCGTCTGCTACCCACAGGGTGTAGCGGGTACCGGCCTTGGTGACATAGGCAATGCGGGTGGAGAAAACGCCTTTGTCGCCAGAAAGCTTCTCGAACACATAGTCGGCAATGCGGTGGGCCGCCAGCCGCAGCGTTTGCGCGCTCACCGGGTAGCTCAGGCCACCCAGATCCTGACCTCGCACAACATCCCAGAGGCGAAAGCGCACATCAAACCGGCCGTCGGCCAGACGCGACACGCTGCCGGTGACAAGAGAATCGGCACCTTTGTCGCGCCAAGGCGCGAGGTCGGGGCGGGAGGTTTCGTCTAGCCCGCCGGTTGTCGCCGGCACAAAGCGAAATTGGCCGCTGCGCTCCAGATCGGCGCGGACAATCGCAGCGATGTCTTCGCTGGCGGCGTCGTTGCCCCGAAAGCCCACCACCGAAAACGGAAATTGGGTCAGGCCCACGCCAGACACCTCAACCCGGAACTGCGCCAGCGCATCGCGCACAGGCCAAAGCACCAAGGCAATCGATGCGGTTGCTGCGCCGAGCAGCCGGCGGCGTTGGGGCCGGCCGTCAAGGCCAAAACGGATCAAATCGGTCGTCATTTTTTCTTTGAAAGTTGGATGCAACCATGCCTGTAAGCGACACGCCACCATAGCGACAGATAATAACGGAGGGGTTTTCGCCCCTCATGACAAGATATGAAACACGCGCACGGAGTTTTTTTGCGCTGACCTCTGATCAAAGCAAGCAGCCCGAGCTTGATCCGCACGGCGCAAGAATGTTCCGCGACCATCGAATCCCGAGCCGCCTCTCTTGACCACCGACAACGCTTCCAACTCCCCAGCCGCCGATTCGGTACGCCAACGCCTCAAGCGGCTGTGGCCCTACTTCCGCTCGGCGCGGGGCGGCATCGCGCTGGCGCTGGTGGCCATGCTTGCCGGTGCGCTCACCGAACCTATGATCCCGGCGCTGCTTAAAGCGCTGCTGGATCGGGGCTTCACCGACGGTGCCATTGCTTTGTGGCTGGTGCCAGTAGCGCTAATCGGTCTGTTTGGCTTGCGCGGCATGGCGGTATTTGTTGCCCAGTACGCGCTGGCCCACACCGCCAGTCTGGGCATCTTGAACCTGCGCCGGGCCATGATGGCCAAGCTGGGCGATGCTGAGCTCTCGCTGTTCGCCCAGCAAAGCGCCAGCAAGCTCTCTAACACCCTGGTCTACGAGGTGCAAACCGGCTCCAGCATGCTGGTGAGTGCCTTTCTCACGCTGGCCAAGGGCGGCCTTACGGTGCTGGCGCTGCTGGGCTATTTGCTGTTTCTCAACTGGAAGCTCACGCTGATCGTGCTGATGCTGTTTCCGCCGCTGGTGCTGGTGATGCGCGTGCTCTCGCGCCGCCTTTACAAGCTCACCAAGAGCAGCCAGCACGCCACCGACGAGCTGGCCTATGTGGTGGAGGAAAACGCGCTGGCCCACCGCATGGTGCGGCTGCACGGCGCGCAAGCCCGCCAAGCGCAGCGGTTTGATGGCCTGAGCCTGCAGCTACGCCGGCTGACCTTGAAGTCGACTGTGGCGCAGGCCGCCATGACACCGCTGACCCAGATTTTGGCGGCGGCCGCACTCTCGGCGGTCATCACCACCGCGCTGTGGCAAAGCCACAGCAGCGGCGTGACGGTTGGCAACTTCGTGGCTTTTGTCACTGCGATGCTGATGCTCATCACACCGATCCGCCAACTGGCTGAGATCGCCGGTCCGATCACCCGTGGCCTGACGGCACTGGAGCGCGGTCTGGCCCTGATCGAAGGCACACCCGACCAGACTGGCGGCACGCACCAAAGTGCGCGCGCGCTCGGCGCCATCGAGCTGGATGCCGTGTGGGTGCGGTATCCCGCGCGCGCCAGTGAAGACGCCACCCAGCACCGCGAGGACCACCGCGCCGCCCTGCGCGCGGTGAGCCTAAGCGTGCGTCCGGGTGAGGTGCTGGCGTTCGTCGGCCCGTCGGGCTCGGGCAAGACCACGCTGGCCAACCTGCTACCCCGGTTTGTCGAGGCGGAGCGTGGCCAGGTGCGGCTCGACGGTGTGGCCTTGCCCGACTGGAACCTGGTCAATTTGCGGCGCCAGTTCGCCATGGTCAGCCAAGACGTGGTGATGCTTAACGACAGCCTGGCCGCCAATGTGGCGCTGGGCGCCGCCGATGGCGCAATTGACGAGGCACGGGTCAGCGCGGCGCTGGTTTCGGCCAACCTGGGCGATCTGATGGCGCGCCTGCCGCAGGGCATCCACACCACCGTGGGCCACAACGCAGCCGAACTCTCCGGCGGCCAGCGCCAGCGGCTGGCGATCGCCCGCGCGATCTACAAAGACGCACCGGTCCTGATCTTGGACGAAGCCACCTCAGCGCTGGACAACGAATCAGAACGCCTGGTGCAGGACGCCCTGGCGCGGCTTATGAAAGGCCGCACCACGCTGGTGATCGCTCACCGCCTGTCCACCATTGAACACGCCAACCGCGTGGTTGTGCTGGCCGATGGACGCATCGCCGAACAAGGCAGCCACAAAGAGCTGCTCGCCGCCGATGGTCTCTACGCCCGCCTGCACTCGCAAGGCTTGTCGCCCGAAGTCTGACTGGAGCGCAACAAGCTCACGGCCAGTCCGTCGCCGGCGACGTGTGCCGCATCCAGCACACACCGTGGAACCGGCTTTGCCGGGCCACTGGCGCAGTCCCCATTGGGAGAGGACGCGCAGCGGCGCAGAGAGGCGTTCTACAACAGAACGATGTCGTACTGCTCCTGCGTCATCGCGTTGTCGGCCTGCAGCGAAATCGGCTTGCCGATGAAGTCCGACAGCCCGGCCAGATGTTGGCTTTCTTCGTCCAGAAACAGCTCCACCACCTGCGGCGAGGCGACCACACGGAACTCGCGTGGGTTGAAGGCGCGCGCCTCGCGCAGGATTTCGCGCAAGATGTCGTAGCACAAGCTGCGCGCGGTCTTCACCACACCGCGCCCCGCACACACCTGACAGGTTTCGCTGAGCATCTGCGCCAGCGACTCCCGGGTGCGCTTGCGTGTCATCTCCACCAAGCCGAGCTGGGAGAAGCCTCCGGTCATGGTCTTGACCCGATCGCGCGACAGCTGCTTGCGGAACTCGCCCAGCACCGCCTCGCAGTGGTCTGCCCGCACCATGTCGATGAAGTCGACGATGACAATACCGCCCAGGTTGCGCAGCCGCAGCTGGCGGGCGATCGTCTGGGCCGCCTCCAAGTTGGTGCGAAAAATCGTGTCGTCGAAATTGCGCGCGCCGACAAATCCGCCGGTGTTCACATCCACCGTGGTCAGTGCCTCGGTCTGGTCAATCACCAAATACCCGCCCGATTTCAGCTCGACCCTGCGGGCCAACGCGCGCACGATGTCTTCATCGACGTTGAACAGATCGAAGATCGGCCGTTCACCTGTGTAATGCTGGATTTTTTCCACCGTGTCGGGCATAAATTCGGCGGCAAATGCGCGCATCAGACCATGCTGCTCGCGCGAGTCGATGCGGATGCACTGGGTTCGGCTGCTCACCAGATCGCGCAACACCCGCTGCATCAGACTCAGGTCTTCGTGCAGCATCGCGGGCGGCGGCTGCCGCGTGGCGGCTTCCTTGATGCGCTGCCAGGTCTTGCCCAGGTAGGCGATGTCTTCGCCCAGCTCCTCGTCGCTGGCGTCTTCGGCGTTGGTGCGCAAAATGAAACCGCCGCTGACTCCACCACTGGGCGGCGCGGTCAACCGCTGCACCCGCTGACGCAAGGCTTCGCGCTGTGCCGGGGGAATTTTTTGCGATACGCCGATGTGGCTGTCCTGTGGCAAAAACACCAGCAGGCGCCCGGCGATGCTGATCTGCGCGGTCAAGCGCGCGCCCTTGCTGCCGATCGGGTCCTTGAGCACTTGCACCATCAGCGCCTGGCCCTCAAAAATCTGACGCTCTATGGGCAGCACCGTGTCGGAGGTAAGCACGCGCGGCGGCGTACCGCCCGGGGCCAGCAGGTTGTCCACCAGCGCCGGCGCGGGCGCTGCGTCCCGGCTGCGAGGCGCTGCATTTTTGGCGTTGATGTTGGGCATGAGATCGGCCACATGCAGAAATGCTGCACGGTCCAGGCCGATATCGATGAAGGCCGACTGCATGCCAGGCAACACCCGCGACACCTTGCCCAGATAGACGTTGCCCACCAGACCACGCTCCTGCGTAAGCTCCAGGTGCACCTCTTGCACCGCTCCCTGCTCCACCACCGCCACCCGCGTTTCCTGTGGCGCCCAATTGATCAGTATCTCGTGGCTCATGGTGGGGGGGCATTTCGCTTTTTAAGGGGTCATTCGGGTCAAATCAGCACAACTCCCGCTGCGGCCAATACCTGCGCTGTTTCGCGCGCAGGCAAACCCATGATGCCCGAATAGCTGCCGTGAATTTGGGTCGTCCAGAGAGCGGCTCGGCCCTGAATGGCGTAGGCCCCCGCCTTGCCCATCGGCTCATCGCTGGCCACATAACGGCGAATCTGCGCTGGCGTGAGCGCATCGAATCGCACCCGCGACACCGACAGCGCCGACCAGCTGCCGCCTGTTGCAGTGGTGAGACTCGCCAGCGTACCCACCGCAACCGCGGTCAACACACGGTGCTCGCGGCCTGAGAGATCGCTCAGCATCGCGCAGGCTTCAGCTGCGTTTTGTGGCTTGCCCAGAATGCGCCGCCCCAGCGCCACGGTGGTGTCGGCACACAGCACCGGCGCAGGCGGCAGACCACGGCGGCGCAACCGATCCAGCGCCGCTGCTAGCTTCAACGAAGTGACCCGCTGCACATAAGCCGCAGGCGCTTCGCCCGGCAGAGCCGCTTCCAACGACTCTGCATCCTCCTGATCGTCAGCCAGCAGCAGCTCACACCGCACGCCCCACTGCTCCAACAGTTGCAATCGACGCGGGCTCTGGGAAGCGAGGTAGACACCAGAAGACATGAAATTTCAACCAAGGTTGTCCAGGAGACTTTTTTCGCCTCAGGTATGGATAGGTCAAACCCACGCACGCCGCAAAAACGTCCGCCTGCCGACGCAGAGAAGTTGACTTTCGATGCAATCAAAAGGGCTCCTCGACACAATGCAAAGACCCAACCCAGCGCGTCAGACTGCTTGGTCGCGGGCCCGCTCGCGTTCGCGCACAAATGACCGGGCAGATGTCCACAGGCTCCACAACATGATGGCTGCGCCAAAAAGCAGGAAGCCAGCGCTGATTGGGCGCTCAATAAAGGTCATCATGTCGCCGCGCGACAGCAGCAAGGCTCGGCGCAGGTTTTCCTCCATCAGTGGTCCGAGGACAAAGCCCAGCAACAACGGAGCTGCTTCGAACTTCAGCACAGCCAGCATGTAGCCAATGGCGCCGATGAACGCCACCATGTAAACATCAAAGGTGTTGTTGTTGACGCTGTACACGCCCAAGCTGATGAACACCAGAATGGCCGGGAACAGCACCCGGTATGGAATGCGCAGAATCGCAACCCACATGCCGATCAGTGGCAAGTTAAGGATCAGCAGCATGACGTTGCCGATGCCGAAGCTGACGATCAGACCCCAAAACAGCTCAGGCTGCTGGGTCATAAGCAAGGGGCCGGGCTGGATGCCATGGATGATGAGTGCGCCCAGCATCAGGGCCATCACTGCGTCGCCTGGAATGCCCAGCGACAAGGTCGGAACAAAGGCGGTTTGAGACGCCGCGTTGTTGGCTGCCTCCGGGCCTGTGACGCCCTCGATGGCGCCGTGACCGAAACGGCTCGGGTCCTTGGCCACTTTCTTCTCCACCGCGTAGGACATGAAAGAGGCGATGGACGCACCAGTGCCCGGCAAAGCGCCGAAAAAGCTGCCCACCGCCGTGCCGCGCAGCATGGGCATGATGGATTGGCGAAGGTCTTCGCGAGTCGGGGTCATGGTGCGCATGTTGATGTCTTCGCGTATCTCGCCTGCGCGCACTTGGTTGATGCTGGAGATCACCTCGGCAATGCCAAACATGCCCATCGCCAGCGCCACCAGGTTGATGCCATCGGTCAGCTCGGGAATACCGAAGTCAAAGCGCGCCTGGCCAGAGTTGATGTCGGTCCCAACCGTGCCCAGCAGCAACCCGAACACCACCATGGCAAAGCCTTTGGCAGGGGAGCCCGAAGCCAGCGCAGAGGCAGCAATCAGGCCAAGCAGCATCATGGCGAAATACTCGGCCGGGCCGAATTTGAGACCCAGCTCGGCAATGGCCGGCGAAAAAAGCACCAGCACCAGAATGCCGAGCATGGAGCCGACAAATGAGGCAACGGTGGTCATGAACAGGGCCACACCTGCCCGGCCCTGTTTGGCCATCGGATAGCCGTCTAGCGTGGTGACCGCCGACGAAGGCGTGCCTGGAAGGTTCAGCAAAATAGAGGCGGTGGAACCACCGTATTGCGCACCGTAGTACACGCCAGCCAGCATCACAATCGCTGCGGTGGGCGGGATGTGATACGTCACTGGCAGCAGAAGCGAAATCGTGGCGAGTGCGCCAATGCCCGGCAGCACCCCGATCAGCGTGCCGAGAAACACCCCGATGAAACAGTACATCAGGGTGACCGGGTTCATCGCGGCTTCCAAGCCGATCATCAGTCCGTTAAGAATTTCCATGTCAGCTCGCAGTGGGGTGGCGATTTTGCGTTGTCAGGCAGGTGGTTGCGCTGCGATGTTGTTGCGTGCAGCGCATCAAGGGCTCCAGGGCCAGGTGGGCAGAACCATGCTCAGGCCGAGCTTGAACACCAGCCAGGTGATCAGTGCAATGCCCGCTGCCGTGCTGAGACGCCATTTCCAGCCAGGCGCGTTCTCGGCAAACGAGGCCACGAGAACCGCAAGCGCGCTGGCAAACACCAAACCCAACAACTTGAGCGTGAAAGCAAACACCAAGATGCTGGCCATGACCAGCCCGAAGGTCTTCCACGCCACCGTGATCGACTCACCGCGTCGAAAAAATGCAGGCAGCGTGATCAGCGCACCCAGCACGGTCAACATCAAACCGAGAGTGACCGGAAAATAACCCGGCCCCATGCGATTCAGATCGCCGAAATCGTACCGCTGGCCGTACAAGACAGCAAAAATACCAACCGCTGCCAGCCCTAACCCGCCAATGATGTCCCGAATGTCCTTGTCTTTCACGGAAGCTCCTCGATAAACATAACCCATAAACGGCGAACTGCCGTTTTGTCGTAGTGGAAGATTGAACGCGAAAATGGGGCCTGTGCCTCACAGTAGTTGCCCGCAAAGTCGCAAATAAATAGCGCATCAGCGGCAAGCATCCCTGCCCCCTTGCTTGTTCTTCGAGGGCTGCTGCTGGGGCAGTCACCGAAAGCGACAGCGGTCACCACCTGCCAGCCGGCTGCCTTTCTCGCACCTGCGCGGCAATCAATTCCACCGCAGCCAGCCTGGTGGCGGCTCGGGCGAAGTCAATCGCGGAGAGGCCTTGCTCGTTGCGCAGCAGCGGGTCGGCCCCCTCTTCGAGCAGCAGTTTCACCGCTGCATCTGTGCCGTAGCGCGCGGCCATCATCAGGGGCGTGGTCTTGTTGGGCGATTCGGCATCAATGTAAGCAAAGTGTCGAAGCAGCAGCCTCGCCACCTCGACGCTGACCTTGTCCGGATTGCTGACGGCATAGTGCAGCGGCGTCCAACCCGGCTTGTTTACCTCGGCGCGGCGTTCGATCAGGCGCCGCGCCTGTGGCAGCTGGCCTTTGATCGCCGCCATCATCAGCGGGCTTTCTCCCGCTTGGTTTCGGGCCTCGACATCGACCACGTTCTGCTGCAGCAGGAAGTCGGCAACCTTCAGGGAACCCTGGCGCAGTGCTATCAGCAAGCCCGACTCGCCTTTGGCATCGCGGGTGTTTAGGTCAAAGCCACGAAACGCCAGGTTCACCATGGCCGACCCGTTGTCGGTCTGGGCGGCGCTGAAAAAGTCGTCAAAAGACCCTGCTGCTGCGCCAGCCGACAGGAGCGCAACAACCGCCCAAGCGAGAATCTTTTTGTGAAAAATCGCAGGGATCCTCAGCATGGCTTTGCGATCACCCGATCAAAAAGCAGGTCGAAATTGCGGCTGGTTCCATGCGCCACCTCGGCCAGCGGCAGGCCCTTAATCTCGGCCACCTGCTGCGCGACAAAAGGCACAAAAGCCGGGCTGTTGGTCTTGCCCCGGTGCGGCACCGGCGCCAGATACGGGCTGTCGGTCTCGATCAGCAGGCGCTCCAGCGGGATCCAGCGCAGCAGATCGCGCAGGTCGCCTGCGTTGCGGAAGGTGACGATGCCGGAAAACGAGATGTAAAAGCCCAGATCGAGTGCGGCCCGCGCCACCACCTCGGTTTCGGTGAAGCAGTGAAACACCCCGCGCGCCAGCGGCTGGGCGCCGTGGCCTGCACTGTTGAAGCCGCCAGCCTCGCGCAGGATGGCCAGCGTGTCGTCGGACGCGCTGCGGGTGTGGATCACCAGCGGCAGATCGGTCTGGCGAGCCGCCGCAATGTGTACCCGAAAGCGCTCGCGCTGCCAGGCCATGTCGTCGACGTTGCGCCCGTTCAGGCGGTGGTAGTCAAGCCCGGTCTCCCCAATGCCCACCACCCTGTTGAGCGCTGCGCGCGTTACCAAATCGGCCAGCTTGGGTTCTTGCACCGCTTCGTTGTCCGGGTGTACACCCACCGTGGCCCAGAGGTTGTCGTGCTGGAGCGCCAGCGCGTGCACATCTGCGAACTCTTCCAGCTTGGTGCAAATGCACAGGGCGCGGTCCACCTGGGCAGCCCGCATAGCCCCCAGGATGGCAGGCAGTTGAGAGCGCAGCTCGGGAAAGCTCAGGTGGCAATGGGAATCGGTAAACATGCGTTGACTCTGGAGAACAGCAGAGGAGCCGTGGCAAATGCCACAGGGGACTTGGGAGCGCCGCGACTCGGGCGTGTCTCAGATCGTCTGGGTGGGCCGGTCGGAGCCGAGCTGGGTGCCCAGAATCTCTTCAATGCGCAGCTTGAGCTGGCGCGATTTTTCATCGGCAGGAAAACGGATGCCAATACCCTGCGTGCGACCGGCCTGCGCTTTGGCAGGCGTGACCCAGGCCACCTTGCCCGCCACTGGATAGCGCTGCGCATCGTCGGGCAAGCTGAGCAGGACATAGACATCGTCGCCCAGGCGATATTCGCGCGATGAGGGTATGAAAATGCCGCCGTCGGCAAACAGCGGTATGTAGGCCGCGTACAGCGCAGCCTTTTCCTTGATGGAGAGCTGGATCACGCTGGGGCGCGATGCACTGGCTGGCGGGTTGGTGCTCATGAAAGTTGAGTTTAGCGGCAAACAGCTGGACGCAAGCGCGCCGGCAACCGGCAAAACCGCGCCCAGATGGCATTTTTCAGGGCTTTGTGGGTCGGCTTGCCAACACCTCACGGGTGCGCGCAGCCCAGGCCTCTTGCATCAGGCCGGCGTTGAACGGATGCTCCACCGAGCGCGCAGCGTCCAGCAGCTCTTTGGACCACTGGGCGAGTGCTGTCCAAGGCGGCGCTGGGGGCAGCTGACTGGCGTGAAAGAAGCGCGGCGCAGCGCCGCTGGCCTGCGCCATGAGGTCGTGGCACAGCTTTTGCAAAACGGCGAGCTGGCGCGCGACGGGCCACGGCGCCAACAGCGACCAGTCGCCGCGCGCCAGCGACAGAGGCAACGCGTCCCAAGCTGCGGCGTCCAGCCCGGTGCGCGCCCAGTCGAGTGCGTCGTTGGGCCGCCCGCCAGCTGCTTGCAGCCAAACCATGGCCTGCTCGGGGCCGGCGCGGGACTTGCCAACGGCGTTCACCTGCGCCAGCAGCCAATCCAGCGTCTCGGCCTCGCCGGGCCATGCCATGGTGTGGGTCTGGCAGCGGCTGCGGATGGTCGGCAGCAGCTGGTCCGCCGCCTCGGTAGCCAGCACCAGGCGCACCACGCCATTGGGCTCCTCCAGCGTCTTGAGCAAGGTGTTGGCCGATTCCACGTTCAGTCGCTCGGCCGGATAGACCAGCACCACCTTGGTGGCGCCACGGGCGCGGGTGAACTGCGTGAAGCTGACCGCACCACGCGCCGCTTCGACCCGAATCAGCTTGCTGGGTTTGCGCTCTTTTTCATCCAGCTTTTTCTGCGTGGCTTCGTCCAGCGGCCAGCCGAGTTCCAGGCTCAGGTTTTCGGGCAGCAGCACACAGAGGTCGGCATGGGTGCGCACGTTGATCGCGTGGCAGCTGCCGCAAACACCGCAAGCGCCCTGCTCGCTGGGCTGATCGCAGAGCCAGGCCCGCGCCAGCGCCAACGCCAGGTCGTACTGACCCAAGCCCGACGGACCGGCGAGCAGCAGCGCGTGGCCACGCTGACCGAGCGCCACTTGCAACTGCCGCTGCAGCCAGGGCGCCAGTGGCACCGCGGTGTTGGGTGCGTTCATACGGCGTCCTCGCCGGCCAGCCAGCCACGCGACTCCAACACCGCACGCACCGCACACCAGACAGCGTCGACCGGCTGGTCGGAGGCGACCCGGGCGAAGCGACACGGGTGCGCCTGCAGACGGTGCGCATAGCCAGCGGCCACACGGCTAAAAAACGCCACCGGCTGCGACTCGAAGCGGTCGGGCGCGCGCGCCACGGCCAGCCGCGCGGCGGCGGTTTCGGGCGACAAATCGAACCAGAGTGTGAGGTCGGGCTGGCGCAGGCCGCCCTGCGGCAGCGCCTGTACCCAGCGCTCGAGCTGGTGGAGCACGTCCAGGTCAAAACCGCGCCCAAAGCCCTGGTAGGCCACAGTGGCGTCGGTGAACCGGTCGCACAGCACCACCTCGCCGCTGGCGAGTGCCGGCTCAATGACCTGTTGCAGGTGGTCGCGCCGCGCGGCAAACATCAGCAGCGCTTCGCACAACGGGTCCATTGCATCGCCGAGCACCAGAACGCGCAATTTTTCGGCCAAAGGTGTGCCGCCCGGTTCACGGGTCAGCGTAACGGTGCGGCCCTGGGCGCGAAACACATCGGCCAGCCGGGCAATGTGGGTCGACTTGCCGGCACCGTCGATACCTTCGAAGGTGATGAAAAGGCCGAGGTGAGCGAGAGGGTCTTTCACCGGCGCTGCAAGATGAAACGGCGCACCGCCGCGTTGTGTTCGGGCAATGTGGCGCTGAACTGGCTCGACCCATCGCCGCGCGAAACGAAATACAAAGCCTTGGTGCGCTCGGGTTGCACCGCCGCCAGCAAGCTGTTCCAGCCCGGCATGGAAATTGGCGTGGGCGGTAGGCCGGCTCGGGTGTACGAGTTGTAGGGCGTGTCGGTCAGCAGATCGATGCGGCGCAGGTTGCCGTCGAAGCGCTCGCCCAGGCCGTAGATGACGGACGGATCGGTTTGCAGCCGCATGCCGATGCGCAGGCGGTTGCTGAAGACGCCCGCGATCTGCGCGCGGTCGCTTTCCAACCCGGTTTCTTTCTCCACGATGCTCGCCAAAATCAACGCCTCCTCGGGCGAGCGCAGTGGCGTGCTCGAGCTGCGCTGGGCCCAGGCCTGCGCCAGGCGCTGGTCCATCGCCAGGGCGGCTTGGCGCAGCACAGCCGATGCGGGCGCGTTTTTCACCATGCTGTAGGTATCTGGAAAAAACCGGCCCTCGGGGTGGCGCCCAGGGTAGCCGATGCGCGCCATGATCTGGGCCGGGCTTAGGCCATCGAGGTCCTGCCGCAGGTCGGGCGAGCTGCGCACCGCCTGCAACACCTGGCGGAAGTTCCAGCCTTCGATCAGCACCAGATTGCGCAGCGCTTGCTCGCCGCGCACCAGCTTGCCCAACAGGCTGCGCGGCGTGGTGCCGGGTTCGAACTCGTAGCTGCCGGCCCTGATGTCGCGCGCCCGACCTGACAGCCGAAACCAGGCAAACAGCACAACAGCCGGCGTCTGAGCACCAGCCTCGACCAGCGCCTCAGCCACACGGCGCGGCGCGGCGCCCGGCGCCACAGTGAGCTCGATCGGGCCGCTTGCACCAGCGGGCACCAGCGCCCGCTGCAGCCACCAAGCAGCCACGCCCGCGGTCATCAGGGCCAGCAACAGCGACACGATCAGCACGCGTTTAAACAGACGGATCACAGGGGGATTGGGTGGAACGGAGTGGCAATAGGTGCGTGCGAGACGCGCTTTGGCGGTGTGGGCCAGGGCAGGCGCCAGCAGCGTGAAGAACAGCGGAACGATGATAATCGAGCTTTCTGTGCCATGACCGATGCGCGCGCCACCAGGATCTGCCATGAACGCCTCCACCCTGCCCCACGGCATCGCCCGCCTGGACCACCTCGGCGTGATTCGCGCCCTGGGCGCCGACGCTGCCAAATTTCTGCAAGGCCAGCTGACCCAGGATTTCGTTTTGCTGGGGCCCTCTGAGGCCAGGCTGGCCGCGTTCTGCTCACGCAAGGGGCGCATGCAGGCCAGCTTCATCGGCTTCAAGCGGGCGCCAGATGAGATCTTGCTGGTCTGCAGCCGCGACCTGCTGGCGTCCACGCTCAAGCGCCTGTCGATGTTTGTGATGCGCTCGCAGGTCAAGCTCAGTGACGCCAGCGAGATGTTTGCGCTTTGGGGCGTGGCTGGCATGGCCGCGCCGGCCCTGGGTGACGCGCCCTGGACCCAGCTCAATACCGCAGACGGCCGCTGCTGGACGCGGCTCTACCCGGCCGACGGCGTGGCGCGCGCCCTGTGTGTCGCGCCCATCGCCGAAGGTGGCGTCACCGAACCACCCGCTGGCGCCGCGCTGGACGTGGCGCTGTGGCAGTGGCTGGAGGTGATGAGCGGTGTGGCCACGATCACCCAGCCAGTGGTGGAAGCCTTCGTGCCGCAGATGCTGAACTACGAATCGGTGGGCGGCGTGAACTTCAAGAAGGGCTGCTATCCAGGTCAGGAGGTGGTGGCGCGCAGCCAGTTCCGGGGCACGCTCAAGCGCCGCGCCTACCGGGTCGCGGCCAGCGAAGCGCTGACCGTGGGCCAGGACGTGTTTCACCACAGCGACGTCGACCAGCCTTGCGGTACGGTGGTGGTCGCCGCCGCCAGCCCGGCTGGCGGCTGGAACGCCATCGTCTCCATGCAGACCAAAGCGGCAGACGGCGGTCAGCTCAGCGCTGGCGGGGTTGGTGTGCAGAGGCTCACCCTGCTGCCGCTGCCGTACGACCTGCTGGATGACATCTGAGGCCATTCGGCAGCCACTGACATGTGCCACATGCTATGTGCCTGATCGCCTTTGCCGTGGGTGCGCGGCCAGGCCTGCCGCTGTTGCTGGCGGCCAACCGGGACGAGTTTTTCGACCGCCCCACCGCGCCCTGGCACCGCTGGGCCGTGCCCGGCGGTGGCGAGGTGCTGGGGGGGCGCGATCTGCGCGATGGCGGCACCTGGTTGGGCGTGAGTTTTTGCGGCCGGGTTGCCATGCTCACCAACGTGCGCGGCGCGCAAGCCGCCAGAGGCCTGCGCAGCCGCGGCGAACTTGCCGGCCGCTGGCTGACTGGCGAGCGGCTGGATGCCTTGCAGGCCGACATCGCGCCGCGGGCCTACGGTGGCTTCAACCTGGTGGTAGGCGATCTGAAGAGCGGCACCTGGCACTGGCTGAGCAACTGCCATCCCCTGCGCCCAGAAGACGGCGTGGTGGCACAACTCACCAGCAGCTCGCTGGCCCCCGGTGTGTATGGCCTATCGAACGCCGCGCTAGACACCCCTTGGCCAAAAACCCTGCGACTCAAAGCAGCGGTGGCCAAGGCGATGCAGGCCGCTAGCAGCGCTTCATCGGCGTCGGGATGGGAACAAGGCCTGGCCCACGCGCTGGCCGATGAAACCGGCGCGCCCATCGACCAACTGCCAGCCACGGGTGTTGGACTGTGGCGCGAGATCGGCCTGTCCAGCCCGTTTGTGCGGCTGCCCGGGCAGGGGTACGGCACGCGCAGCAGCTTGGTTTTGCGGATCGCAGCGACCCAAGACGACCAACGCTGGCAGCTCGACGCCCATGAATGGACGCACACGCCCCGGGCGCTCGGGCAGCCCCACCGATGGGACGACAGCCGCCGCCGCAGCGAATCCTCGCTGCTGGGGCGCTGACCGCTTGGAAAGCCGAGCCTGGGCCCACGCTCAGAGACGGATGAACATTTCCAGGTGCGCGATCCCAGCCTCTTCAAACGGTTCGCCGCGCTGCGCAAAACCCAGCCGCCGGTAAAAGCCCTCTGCGCTGCGCTGGGCGTGCAGCACCACCTCAAACTCGCCGCGTTGCCTGGCAGCGTCCAGCAGTGCTTGCAGCACCTGCTGCCCCAGGTGGCCGCCGCGCAACACGCGGTCCACCGCCATGCGGCCAATTTTCGAGACACCCGGCTGGTGGGCCAGCAGGCGGCCGGTGGCCACCGCCTGCCCAAGCCGGTTGTAGGCCACCGCGTGCAGCGCTGCCGCGTCGGCCGCATCCCATTCCAGCTCTTTAGGAATCCGCTGTTCTTCCACAAACACCGCGGTGCGGATCGCCTGCGCGTCGGCACCCAGCGCGTGCCAGCCGCCGGTCTTTACGCTGGCCACCGCTTCGCCAGCTTCATAACCCAGCACGATCTCACGCAACGCCTGCGGCACCGCCCGGGATTTTTGCGTCGCCGGGTCGGCAAACACATAGACCAACTCGCCGGTAATCAAATGCTCGTCACCCCGGAAGATGCCACCCTTAAACACCATCGACGAGGTGCCGATGTGGCTGCACTTCATCGCAACCTCGAGCTGATCGTCTACCCGCGCCGAAGCGTGAAACTCCACCGTGGCCTTCACCACATACAGGTCGCCAGCCAGCAACTCCATCGATGCCTGGTAGGGCAGTGCCAGCGCGCGCCAGTAATCGGCGATCGCGGTGTCAAAGTACATCAGGTAGTGGGCGTTGAAGACGATCTTTTGCATGTCCACCTCGGCCCAGCGCACGCGCAAGCGGTGAAAGAAACGGAAGTTGGCGCGTTGCAAGGACATGGTGAATCGTGTGCTGGGTGACAAAAAGGGGTGATCGTGCCGGGCGCAAGAGCCTGTCTCTCGACTGCAGCCATGCGTGCCGAGGCACAGAGTTTGAGCCAATCCTACTGGGGTGCGCGCATCCTACCGGTGGCTGTTGAGGCCAGTCAACCGGACCAGGAGCCAGACTGGGGGCCAATGTCAACCGATCAGCGATCTGCTGGGAAACCCCGGCCCGGTGCAATTTGCCACAGCGCAACCGCCACCATCACCTTTGGCAAGATCGGGGCATTCTCTGGACGCCATTGCGTTTGGCGTTTGGGAGCCCAAGGCGAGTGAGCACAATAGCAACCATGTTGCAATCGCCGCCCTCCCCCATCCTGCCCTGGCTAACACCGGGCCAAGCGTTTCCGCCGGTTGAGTCAGCGTGGGGCGAAAGCGATCCCGCGCCCGGTCTGTTGGCTGCGGGTGGTGTGCTGGACGTGGCCACCTTGATGGCGGCCTACGCGCAAGGAATCTTCCCTTGGTACAGCGCTGGTCAGCCCATCTTGTGGTGGAGCACCCACCCGCGCATGGTGCTGCAGGTGGAGCAATTCCGGCTGCACCGCTCTTTGCGCAAATCGATCTGTGCCCTGCTGAAGGCGGACCGGCTTGAGATCCGCATGGACCACGATGTCACCCGCGTCATCCATGCCTGTGCGCACTCGCCGCGCGAAGGCCAGCAAGGCACCTGGATCCTGCCCGCCATCTCTCAGGCTTACAGCCAGTTGGCCAGCGCTGGCGTTGCGCACAGTGTGGAAACCTGGATCGACGGCGAACTGGCCGGCGGACTGTATGCGGTCAACCTGGGTCGCATGGTGTTTGGTGAATCGATGTTCAGCCGCCAGAGCGGCGCTTCAAAAATCGCATTGGCCGCCTTGGTTGCTTTTAGCCGCGCCCAAGACATGTCGTGGATCGACTGCCAAAAGGAAACCAGCCACCTGGCATCGCTGGGGGCGCAAGCTGTGCCGCGCGACATCTTTTGCCGCCATCTGCGCATGGCTTTACAGCAGCCGGCTCCACACTGGAAATTCGACTCCCTATACTGGGGTCTTCTTAGAGAAAAGCGCCCACCGACGGCGCATTTCTGACATGACGCACCTCAAAGAACTCCCGCTACAGGCGCTCCAGTTTTACGCCACCGCTCCCTATCCTTGCAGCTATCTGCATGGTCGGCAGGCCCGCTCTCAGGTGGCAACCCCCAGCCATCTAATCCACAACGACGCCTATTCGGACCTGGTGACACAGGGATTTCGCCGCAGCGGCATGTTCACCTATCGACCCTACTGCGATGGCTGTAGCGCTTGTGTGCCGTTGCGCGTGCCAGTGGCGCAATTTGTGCCAAACCGCAGCCAGCGCCGCAGCCACAGGCAACATGCCCACCTGCAAACGCGGGTGCTCAAACTGTGTTTTGTACCAGAGCATTACCAGCTCTACCTGCGCTATCAAAGCAGCCGCCACTCAGGCGGCGGAATGGACCAAGACAGCATCGATCAGTACACCCAGTTCCTGCTGCAAAGCCGTGTGAATTCGCGCTTGGTGGAGTTTTTTGAGCCAGCGGCGGGCGGTGCACCAGAGCGCTTGAAGATGGTGTCCATTGTCGATGTGCTGAACGACGGGCTCTCAGCGGTTTACACCTTCTACGAGCCCGACGCAAAGGCCAGCTATGGCACCTATGGCGTGCTCTGGCAGATAGATCAGGCTCGGGTGCTGCAACTGCCCCATGTGTACCTCGGCTACTGGATCGCCGAGAGCAGCAAAATGAATTACAAGGCGGGCTTTCTACCGCACCAGGTGCTGCGCGAAGGCCAGTGGATCACGGAAGGCTGAAGGGACGAGGTCGGCTGACCAGCTTCGCCTTGAAAACCGGTCAAATTTCATCTTGTAAAATAGCGGGTCCCCCCCCGCTGTCATGACCAAACGCCCATCGCACCTCCCAAGCACGCCCACCGTTCAGGTGATCGAACGAATGTTCAACCTGCTTGAGGTACTGGCTTCAAGCCAAGAATCGATCTCGCTGAAGGAAATCAGCGAAGAAACCGGCCTGCACCCCTCGACCGCTCACCGCATCCTGAACGACCTGACCATTGGCCGGTTTGTGGACCGTCCCGAAGCCGGTAGCTACCGGTTGGGCATGCGCCTGCTGGAACTGGGTAACTTGGTCAAAGCGCGCCTGAGCGTGCGCGATGCGGCGTTGCAACCGATGCGCGAATTGCACAAGCTGACGCAACAACCCGTGAATCTAAGCTTGCGCCAGGGTGACGAAATTGTGTATGTGGAGCGCGCGTTCAGCGAGCGCTCGGGCATGCAGGTGGTGCGCGCCATCGGTGGACGGGCGCCCCTGCATCTGACCTCGGTGGGCAAGCTGTTTCTCGCGGCGGAAGATTCGCAGCGGGTGCGCGCTTACGCCACGCGCACCGGCTTGGCTGGCAACACCCGCAACAGCCTGACCCAGCTCGGCTCTTTGGAGCGTGAACTCGCTCAATGCCGACAAACGGGCGTTGCACGTGACAACGAAGAGCTTGAAATGGGTGTGCGCTGTATGGCCGCTGGCATTTACGACGACCAAAATCGCCTGGTGGCCGGCCTTTCGATTTCTGCTCCGGCCAACCGCCTTGAAGATGCCTGGGTGTCCAAGTTGCGCGCCACTGCCAACGGCATATCGGCGGCATTGGGCTACTCACAGCCAAAAATTTCCAGAGCCATTCGATAATTCCAGCCAGCGACCCCAGACGAAAAATTGCGACTTGAACAGCCGCTTTTTTCTTTAGGTTTCGCGTTGTTCAGCTCTGGGGCCGCACAAACAGCTGCTGGTAGGTCTGCGCCTCAATCCAGCGGCGCACGCGTTCTGCATCCTGAGAGCGACTGAGTTTGCCGGTGGAATCGAGAAATACCAAGATGAGCTTGCGCCCCGCGATCTTGGCCTGCATCACCAGACAGCGACCCGCTTCCGAGATGTAGCCTGTCTTTTGCAAACCAATGTCCCACTCAGGATTTCGAATCAACCGATTGGAGTTGTTGTACTGTAGCGTTCGTGCGCCCAAGGCGAGCGCGTGGCTGGGCGAAGTGGAGAGCTCGCGAAGCAAGGGACGCTGATAGGCGGTCGAGACCAAGGTAACCAGGTCGCGTGCGCTCGACTGGTTCCAGCTTAAGAGCCCAGTGGGCTCCACATAGCGGGTGTCTTTCATGCCAAGTTCCTGGGCCTTGGTGTTCATGAGTTTCACAAACTGCTGCATGCCGCCCGGAAACGTGCGGCCTAGGGCGTGTGCAGCCCGGTTTTCGCTGGACATCAACGCCAGATGCAGCATTTCGCCACGGCTCAACTTGGTGCCCACCGGCAAGCGTGAACGGCTGCCTTTGTAGGTGTCCACATCGTCTTGCGTGATGACGATCATCTCGTCCATCGGCAAGCTCGCATCTGCGATCACCAAGCCGGTCATGAGCTTGGTGAGCGAGGCAATCGGCAGCACAGCAGACTCGTTCTTGCTGAACAATAACTCGCCTGAGTCTTGATCCACCACCAAAGCCACGCTGGAATTCAAATCCAGCGCGTCATCGGAATGGCGCAAGCCGAGGCGCTCACCAGCCGTCAAGGTCACAGGCACCGCGGCGCGCGTCGCCGCAGCCGCCACCGCCCGCTTGCTCGGCACCTTTTTTGCGACTGGCCGCTGGGCTGTGGCAGACAGGGCTGCCCGCTGGCGCTTGTCAGGCTGCGCGGCAGCCTGGTCCACACGCGACATTTCGCGCGACTCAGCTTGTGCCTGGCGGGAACCTGCGCTTTTTTTGCTGGGCACCGAGCGGGTGGGCTTGACCGGCTTAGCTGCCACCGCCTTTTTCCGCTCGACCGTCTTGGTGGCCACAGCCTTCTTCGCCGCGGGCTCTTTGGTGGCGGTGGCCTGGGACACCATGGGCCAACTCAAGGCCACGCCCAGCAACGCCACAGCGGCAACTTGGATCGCTGTTTGTAAGCAAGGTGCGCGAAAAATCATGTGCCATCTCCGACCTGCCAATATGGCACTTACTAGAGTATATAAGTCACAAAAAAACTAGCAATATCAATCGCTTGTCGGACATAGCTCAATAATCACTGAAACTGCTCGTCAATTTGACCTCAGTTTCAGCGATCATTTCGAAAATGACCGACAAGTCTTTGATTCATAACAACTTAACCCTGAGCTGCTACCCGATCAGCCTTGCTCTGCAGCTTGTTCAAAGCACTGAGGTAAGCCTTGGCCGACGCCACCACAATGTCGGGATCTGCGCCGACACCATTGACCACGCGGCCGCCGTGTTGCAGCCGCACCGTCACCTCGCCCTGGCTTTCGGTGGAGCCGCTGGTGATCGCATTGACCGAATACAAGACCAGCTCCGCGCCGCTTTTCACATGGTGCTCGATCGCCTTCAGTGAGGCATCCACCGGGCCATTGCCCTCAGAGGCGCCCCGAAACTCTTCGCCATGAATGGTAAACACCACCTCAGCCTGGGGTCGCTCGCCGGTTTCGCTGTGTTGGGATAGAGAAACCAGACCGTATTGCTCTTTCTCGGCCGTCACACTCTCGTCGCTGCACAACGCCAAGATATCTTCGTCAAAGATCTCGCTCTTGCGATCTGCCAGCTCCTTGAAGGCGGCAAAAGCGGTGTTGATTTCTCCCTCGGAGGCCATCTCGATGCCCAAGTCCTTCAAGCGCTGCTTAAATGCGTTGCGGCCACTGAGCTTGCCTAGCACAATCTTGTTGGCAGCCCAGCCCACATCTTCGGCACGCATGATTTCGTAGGTGTCGCGCGCCTTCAGCACGCCGTCTTGGTGAATACCGCTGGCATGGGCAAAGGCGTTGGCGCCCACCACAGCCTTGTTGGGCTGCACCACGAAACCGGTAGTCTGGCTGACCATGCGGCTGGCGGACACGATCTGGGTCGCATCAATTCCGACGTCGAGCTGAAAATAGTCGCGCCGGGTACGAAGCGCCATCACGATTTCTTCCAGCGCACAGTTGCCGGCGCGCTCACCCAGACCGTTGATGGTGCACTCCACCTGACGAGCGCCGCCGATCTTCACGCCAGCCAGCGAGTTGGCCACCGCCATGCCCAGGTCGTTGTGGCAATGCACCGACCAGATCACCTTGTCCGAATTGGGCACGCGCTCGCGCAGGGTCCGAATGAACTCGCCATAAAGCTCAGGAATGGCATAGCCCACGGTGTCAGGGATGTTGAGTGTGGTGGCACCTTCCTTGATCACCGCTTCCAACACGCGGCAGAGAAAGTCCATGTCGCTGCGATAGCCGTCTTCCGGGCTGAACTCTACGTCTTCCACCAGGTTGCGTGCGAAACGCACCGACTGTACGGCCTGCTCCAGCACCTGGTCGCGTGTCATGCGCAGCTTCTTCTCCATGTGAAGTTCACTGGTGGCGATGAAGGTGTGAATGCGGGCGCGGTTGGCGCCTTTGAGCGCTTCAGCGGCGCGTGCTATGTCGCGGTCGTTGGCGCGCGCCAACGAGCACACTGTGGCGTCCTTGATGGTGTTGGCAATCGCCTGTACGCAAGCGAAGTCACCGTTGGAGCTGGCGGCAAAACCGGCCTCAATCACATCCACCTTCAGGCGCTCCAGCTGGCGCGCAATCCGCAGCTTCTCGTCCTTGGTCATGGAGGCGCCCGGCGACTGCTCGCCGTCGCGCAAAGTGGTGTCAAAAATAATGAGCTTGTCGGTCATGTAATTCTCCGGCGACCTCATGGGTCAGGTCTGAAAAAAACCCCGCAGCCCAGAAACAAAAACGGCCCGCTGCGGGTGCATACGGGCCGTTTGGATTTTTCGCTCGCGCGCTACCCAATCTGCCCTTTGCAGAAAATTGGTAGTAGCGAGGAAAGACTCTGTCTCATTCAGTGAATGTATCACAAAGACTTTCTGCTTTGGCTGCGGCAGGGGGTCTTGGGCGAAGCGTTTACTCGTGCAGGCCGCGCTCGTCGGGCTCATCGGTGGATGTGCTGATCACGCTGGTGGGACGACCTTTGGC
>Ga0105050_10002652_pt1 | contig 25349 bp, 27 predicted proteins | sample FRY01_FD_78088 | JGI IMG/M metagenome (GOLD analysis project Ga0105050, IMG submission 78088) | Freshwater microbial communities from Lake Fryxell liftoff mats and glacier meltwater in Antarctica - FRY-01 | ecosystem: Environmental > Aquatic > Freshwater > Ice > Glacier meltwater ...
AGACTTCGAACGAACCATCGAAAGCGCCACTGCGTGGCTCTTCTTGGCCTCAATCCAGATGATAACTCGAAGAATCGTAAGGGCTTAAGCGAAAATTGAAGACTTACGAGTCAGACTCTAAGGATAGAAGCCGCCATCAAAAACACCGCATGAGATGCCACCAGCAACACAAAGGGCCGCGTGCGAAAAGCTGATCGAAACTGGCTAAAAACAGACAGGGTAGAAGACGCCTCCTGCGGATGGATCACAATCCGCCCGGTCAGGAAAAAACAAAGCACACCAATCAAAAACACCGCCGCCCCCAGCACCATAGCCACGCTGGAAAACGCCGCCCGGCTATCTGTGGGCACCGCAAAATATTCCAGCATATAAGGAAATGCCGCCCCCCCGGCCGCCGCCGCCGCCAGCCCCGCCACCGTCACATAGGCCATAAGCTGCGTGCGCTCGTGATAGCCTTTGGTAATTTCAGCAGAAAGCGCCCAATGCGGCACCCGAAACACCGTATAGGCCGTGGCATAAAACAGCAGCGCAAAAATCATATACACATGCAGCATCGGCCCGTCCAAAGACCGAGGCGGCATAAACAGCAAAACATAAGCCAGGCCCGCCATCACAGCGCCCAACAGAAAATACGGCCGCCGCCGCCCCCAGCGGCTCTTGGTGCGGTCACTAAGCACCCCCATCAAAGGGTCCGTCACCGCATCATAAACCTTGGCCCCAGCCATATACAGCCCCGCCGTAGACGCCGCGATGCCAAGCTCCGTGGTCATAAACACCAGCACATAAGAGGTGGCGATTGAAAATAACGCCATCGCCCCTGAGCCCGTAGCAAAAGCCACGCCCACACGCGCCGTTACGGCGTCCCCCTTGGCAATGTTCAAAGCCTGCCCCCGCAAATATTAACTCCAACAATACCCCGCAAATGAAAACGTCTCAAGCCACAACCAAAGCCGAGAGCCTCGCTCGCTCTCTTTTTGCAAGCGCATAAAAAGCGCACATAAAGTTGCTTACATAACTAAAAAAGCAATAACTTAAGGTGCCAAAACCTCTACAAGCCGGACAAAAGTTCGTATAAACTCTTAAAAACAGCATTTCCGAAAGCCAGACTCAGTAAAGGGCCACACCCACATGAACAAACCACCAGCCACCACCGACCTTTTGTCCGAAAAGCCCTTCCCGCCGCTGCCGCTCCATGACGAAGAATCAAGGCAGGATTTCGTCGTGAACCTGCGCAGCTTCCTCGGCCAAGACGTCGGCACCAAAAATTACGAAATCTACAAAAGCAAAAGCGAGCCCGAGTTCATCGCCGCTGAAGGCCGCCCTCCCGAAACCCTTGAAGACGCCGAAAAAATCTTCACAAACGAACCCTATTATCAATTCTGGAGCGCCTCCCAGCGCGCCAGCCAAGAAATGGTCTGGGACTCGGTCATGGACACTGTAGACCGCACCCTTGATGATATGCGCACCCTCGCCGCCCGCCCCCTGCAGCTAGGCTCCCTCAGCCTGAATCCCGAGGCCGCGGTGCCCGATTATCACACCGTCTATGATATCCACCTGCAACCGGGCGGCTATCATACCGAGCTTAGCGAAGATGATGTCGCCGCCGGGGCCATCTATGATCTCGGCGTGCCCATTTACGGCCGCCGCCTGTTCGGCAAAAACAATGAAGCCACCGGCGCCACCATGGTAAATTATTTCATGAACAACCACCCGGAGGCTGAGCCCGCAGAAATTCTGGACATGGGCTGCGCCATCGGCAATTCCACCGAGCCTTGGGCCCGCGCTTATCTCCGCGCCAAAGTCTCCGGCATAGATGTCGCCGCCCCGTGCCTGCGCTATGGCCATTTGCGCGCCAACACGATGGGCGCCGCCCTCCATCTCAGCCAACAAAATGCCGAAGCAACGGACTTTAAAGACAATCAATTCGATATCGTCGCCTCCGCCCTGCTGTTCCACGAAACTTCCGTAACCGCCACCCGCAACATCTTCCGAGAAACCCTGCGCATCCTGAAGCCCGGCGGCTTTATGCTGGCCTTTGATGGCTTCAAAACCGGTGACACAGAGCTAGCCCAGGAGTTTCTGGGTCTCTGGGAGGCCTATAACAACAACGAAAAGTTCCTCATTACCCTGCGTGAGCTAGATGCCCTGCAAGAAGTCAAAAACGCCGGCTTTGCGGCCGCCAGCTTCCAAAAAACCCCGTTCATCACCATCTTCGAGCCGGCCAAAAAATCCGGCGTCGGCTATATGAGCGGCTCTGGATGGGGGGACGTAAACATCCTCGTTGCCCAAAAGTCCCCCGCCCATAAACCCAAAGGAGCCGCCGCATGAGCGCCCCAAAAGGCTCACCTGTAGGCCGCGTCTCCAAAGGCCCCAGAGACAGCTATTTCTCAGATCCCGCCATCGATAAGCTCCACACCATGCTGATGATCACCATTCAGGAGCTCGCCGTCGCCAGAGACCGTATCGACAGTCTCGAACGTCTGCTGGAAAGCAGCGCCGTCATAAAACCAGACGCCGTAGACAATTTCGTCCTCGATGAAAAAGCCCGCACCGCCCGATCATCGCGGCAAAGCCTCATGATCAAGCGCATCTTCAGAGCCACCGAAAAAGAATATAAAGACCGCCTGGCCCCCGTAGATCTCGGAAACGGTGTATTCTCATAGACTCTCAGGCCCGCGCACCCACAAAAAAGCCGGCCCCAAGGCCGGCTTTTTTAGTCCTATGGTGGAGCCTAGCGGGATCGAACCGCTGACCTCTACAATGCCATCGTAGCGCTCTCCCAGCTGAGCTAAGGCCCCATCTCATAAGCAGCTTCCCGGTGGGGCAGGAAGCAGGGAAAATTCGCCTAAGCCAAAGCCGGTTTCAGCGCAAGTCCCCTTCAGCTTTCTTCGTCTTTATCCTTGGTCACCACGCCAAGATCATCATCATCATCGCCAAGCTCCACATCGGGCGCTGCCGCGTCATCGTCGCCGTCAATGTCCAGATCGTCATCGGAATTATCGTCCGCGCCTTCCTTTTTGGCTTCGGTCTCCGGCTTGGCAGCTTCAAACGGCATGGTCTGCTTGGATTTCAGAATCGGCTCCGGCACCCACGCATGCCCGCAGCTGATGCACGTCACCGGCTCCTCAACGCCAAGGTCATAAAACCGCGTATTACATTTCGGGCAGGCACGCTTGGTGCCCCATTCAGCCTTGACCACGTGAGTCTCCGAATACAACCAATGCTACAAGCATCAGACAAGCCGCGCGCATTGCCACAGCCGCCACCTCCTGTCAAAGCGCCAACATGAACGATAACGCTTTCAGCCTCTCCAGCCCCGGCCCCCTGCGCGGCACCATCACCGTGCCCGGCGACAAATCCATCAGCCACCGCGCCCTCATGCTCGGCGCGCTCGCCGTCGGCGAAACCCGCATCTCGGGCCTGTTGGAAGGCGAAGACGTCCTCGCCACCGCCGCCGCGCTCCGCGCCATGGGCGCCGCCATAACCCGCCCATCACCCGGAAAAGCCCCCGGCGAATGGCGCGTCCACGGCGTCGGCGTCGGCGGCCTCCTGCAACCAGAAACCGCGCTAGACATGGGCAACAGCGGCACCAGCACCCGCCTCCTCATGGGCCTCATCGCCAGCCACCCCATAACGGCCACCTTCACCGGCGACGCCTCGCTCTCCAAACGCCCCATGGCCCGCGTCACAGACCCTCTAAGCCTCATGGGCGCCACCTTCACCGGCACCAAACTCCCCCTCACCATGACCGGCCTCACCCCCGCCGTCCCCCTAGAATACACCTTGCCAATAGCCTCAGCCCAAGTAAAATCCGCCCTGCTCCTCGCGGGCCTAAACACGCCGGGCCATACCATCATCCACGAACCCATCCCCACCCGCGATCACAGCGAAAGAATGCTCCAAGGCTTCGGCGCCAAACTCCACATTGAAGAAACGGCTAAGGGCCGCACCATCACCCTAGAAGGCGAAGCCGAACTACGCCCCCAAACCCTCACCATCCCTGGCGACCCGTCCTCCGCCGCCTTCCCGCTGGTCGCCGCGCTGATAGTTCCCGGCTCTGAAATCACTATAGAAAACATCGGCCTAAACCCCACCCGCGCCGGCCTCATAGAAGTCCTGCAAGCCATGGGCGCTCACATCACCCTCCAAAACCCCCGCACCGTCGGCGGCGAACCCGTCGCCGATCTAATAGTCCGCCACAGCCCCCTAACGGGCATCACCGTCCCCCCCCATCTCGCCCCGGCGATGATCGACGAATTCCCCATCCTCTTCATCGCCGCCGCGCTCGCCGCCGGCACCACCCACACCACCGGCCTCGAAGAACTCCGCGTCAAAGAATCAGACCGTCTCGCCGTCATGGCCGAGGGCCTAACTGCCATCGGCGCAAAAATAGAAGAACACCCAGACGGCCTGACCATCCACGGCCGCGCCGGCCAGCCTTTCGACAAAGCCGCCACCATCACCACCCACCTAGATCACCGCATCGCCATGAGCTTCGCCGTCGCCGGCCTCGCCAGCACCAAAGCCATCACCATCGATGACGCCGCCCCCATAGACACCAGCTTCCCAAATTTCTTCCCGCTCATGCAATCGCTAGGCGCCGAGAAAGCCTAAACCAGCCCCCCAAAACGCTTGGCCAGCGCCGTCGCCATCCGCGCGCTCGCATCGCCCTGCCCATAAGGCAGCACAGGCTCCGCCATCGCCGCCAACCCCTCACCGCCAAGCAGCCCCCGCACCGCGTCCAAAATACTGTCCCGCCCGGTCCCCACCATCATCGCATTGCCGCTCGCCACCCCCTCCGGCCGCTCCGTCACCCCGCGCATAACCAAAACCGGCAGCCCCAAAGCCGGCGCCTCCTCCTGCACCCCGCCTGAATCAGTGAGCGCCAAAGACGCCCGCCCCATCAGCCACACAAAAGCCGGATAATCGAGCGGCGCAAACAAATGCACCCCCGCCGCGCCCGCCAGCCGCGCCCGCACCGGGCCTTCAATCTCAGGATGCGGATGCACCGGCAACACAATCTCCGCCTCACCCCCCAACACCGCCAAGGCCTCCAGCACCCCCGCCAACGCCGCCCCCCTGTTCTCCCGCCGATGCACCGTCACCAAAACCACCGGCCGCCGAAAATCCACGCCCGCAAACCGCGCCTCCATCAAAGCCCCCGCCGCCCCGCGCACCTGCTCATTCATCCACAGCAGCGCATCAATCCCGCTATTGCCGGTCATCACCACATGGTCCCCGGCAATCCCTTCCCCCGCCAGCGCCGCCACCGCCGCCGCCGTCGGCGCAAAATGCACATCCGCAATCTGCGCAATAAGCGTCCGGTGCATTTCCTCGGGATGCGGATCCCGCCCGCCGGTCCGCAGCCCCGCCTCCACATGGATAAGCGGCACGCCCGCATACGCCGCCGCCAAAGCCCCCGCCAAAGCGCTCGTCGTATCGCCCTGCACAATCACCGCCCCCGCACGCGCCGCCCGCTCAGTCAAAACCGGCACCAGCCGCCCCAAGAGCGCCGCCGGCTGCGCCTCCATAACCCCCAAATCATCATCCGCCGCCAAGCCAAACGCCGCCAATGTCTCCCCAAACAAGTGCGGCTGCTGCCCCGTCGCCACTACGCGCGCCGCAAACCCCCGCGCCCGCATCGCCAAAATCAAGGGCGCTAATTTAACCGCCTCAGGCCGCGTGCCGCCCACAAACAAAAAAACCTTAGGCCCCATCGCCAGACCCTAGAGCAGGCAATTCCCCATCACAACAGGGCAAACCCTAACCTTCCCAACCCCGCCCCCCCACGCTATGCGCAAACCATGCTCACGCCTCTCATAATAGCCGTAGATGGCCCCGCCGCCTCCGGCAAAGGCACCATCGCCCGCGCGCTCGCCAAACACTATGGCCTCCCCCACTTGGACACCGGCAAACTCTACCGCGCCGTCGGCCTCGCCCTCCTCCGCGCGGGCCTCCCCCCCGAAGACGAGGCTGCCGCCGCAACCGCCGCCCAGTCGCTAAACCCCGCCCTCCTGGAAGACCCAGAGCTCCTTTGCAGCGCCGCCGCCACGGCCGCTAGCATCGTCTCCGCCCACCCCGCCGTTCGCGCCGCGCTCCTAAATCGCCAAAAAGCCTCCGCCGCCCAGCCCAGCGGCGCCGTCCTCGATGGCCGAGACATTGCCACCATCATCTGCCCCGAAGCCCGCGCCAAACTCTTCATCACCGCCCGCCCAGAAATACGCGCCGCCCGCCGCTACGCCGAGCTCGCAAAATCCCAAAACCCCCGCCCGCTCGCAGAAGTCCAAGCCGATATCGCCGCAAGGGACGCGCGTGACAGAGGCCGCGCCGCCGCCCCCCTCATCCAAGCCCCAGACGCCGCCTTGCTCGATACCAGCGATCTCGCTATAGCAGCAGCCGTCGGCCAAGCGTTACAGCTCATAGAGCAAGCGCTTGCCCGCCATGGCCAGAAAATCGGCTAAGGCATCGGGCCTCCCGTCCGGTGCCCTAATCTGTTTTCAAAACCATATCAGGGAGCGGCTGGCATGGGGCCACCGCGACGACGCAGAAGCGGCGAGCATGGTGTTCGCGGCGAAGCTTCACAGGCCCGCCTGTGCCAGCTTCAAACACAAGGTTTAACATAACATATGGCAACTACTGCCCAACCTACCCGCGATGATTTCGCAGCCATGCTGGAAACCTCGCTCGGGGGAAGTGAAAGTTTCGAAGGCCGCGTCGTTCGCGGCATCATCACCGCCTTTGAAAATGATCTCGTCGTCATCGATGTCGGCCTCAAGTCTCAAGGCCGCGTGCCGCTGCGTGAATTCGCTGGCCCCGATGGCAAGGCTGATCTCAAGATCGGCGAAGAAGTCGAAGTCTATGTTGACCGTGTCGAAAACGCTCAAGGCGAAGCCATGCTCAGCCGTGACCGCGCGCGCCGCGAAGCCAGCTGGGATGCCCTCGAATCGCAGTTCGCCGCTGGTGAACGCGTCGAAGGCGTCATCTTCGGCCGCGTCAAAGGCGGCTTCACCGTTGATCTTGATGGCGCCGTAGCCTTCCTCCCCGGCAGCCAGGTCGATATCCGCCCGGTCCGCGACGTAACGCCCTTGATGAACCTGCCCCAGCCTTTCCAAATCCTGAAAATGGACCGGAAGCGCGGCAACATCGTGGTCTCGCGCCGCTACATCCTCGAAGAGAGCCGCGCCGAACAGCGCTCCGGCCTCATCCTCAGCCTCGAAGAAGGCCAGATCGTCGATGGCACCGTCAAAAACATCACCGATTACGGCGCCTTCGTAGATTTGGGCGGCATCGACGGCCTGCTGCACGTCACCGACATGAGCTACAAGCGCGTCAACCACCCGTCTGAAGTGCTCAACATCGGCGACGTCCTCCGCGTCCAGATCGTCCGCATCAACCGCGAAACCCAGCGCATCTCGCTCGGCATGAAGCAGCTTGAAGCCGATCCCTGGACCACGGCCGCCGCCAAATACGCCGTCGAAACCCGCCACACCGGCCGGGTCACCAACATCACCGAATATGGGGCGTTCGTGGAGTTGGAAGCCGGCATCGAAGGCTTGGTCCACGTCTCCGAAATGTCATGGGTGAAAAAGAACGTCCACCCCGGCAAAATCGTCAGCACGAGCCAGGAAGTCGAAGTCGTCGTTCTGGAAGTGGACGAAGAAAAGCGCCGCATCTCGCTCGGCCTCAAGCAAGCCCAGCGCAACCCGTGGGAAGTCTTCGCAGAAACCAGCCCGGTCGGCACCCATGTGGAAGGTGAAGTCAAAAACGCCACCGAATTTGGCCTCTTCATCGGTCTCGATGGGGACGTCGATGGCATGGTTCACATGTCAGACATCGCTTGGGGCATCACCGGCGAAGCCGCTCTCGGGCGTCATCACAAGGGCGAGCGCGTCAAGGCCGTGGTGCTTGAAGTCGATATCGAGAAAGAGCGTATCAGCCTCGGCATAAAGCAGCTCGAATCAGCCGGCGCGCCGCGCACGGAAGTCACCGGCGGCGGCACTGATCTGAAGAAGAACGACATCATCACCGTCACCGTCATGGTCGCGCGTGATGGCGGTCTTGAAGTTCAGGTTGGCGAAGAAGGCGCCACAGCCTTCATCAAGCGCGGCGATCTCAGCCGTGACCGTGATGAGCAAAAAGCCGAACGCTTCCAGCCCGGCCAAAAGGTCGATGCCATGGTCGTCGGCTTTGAAAAGGGCCGCAAGCCCATGCTCAGCATCAAGGCGCTGCAAATCTCCGAAGAAAAGGAAGCCGTTGCGCAATACGGCACCTCCGATTCGGGTGCCACACTCGGCAATATTCTGGGCGCCGCCTTCAACAAAGCGCGTGAGGACACCGACAAGTCCTGATCAAAACGCCCAACAAAACCTGAAATCAAGGCGGCAGACCCCAAGTCTGCCGCCTTTTTCAATGCCTTCCCCCCCAACCCCGCTTGACCGCGCGCCGAAATGGTTTCATCTTCCTAATGAGAAAATGTTCCGTAGCGTATATAGATTGTCGCAAAATTAGCAGTTTGGGCAACCAACCATGTTAAACAACCATCCCGAACGGGAAAACATATGATCGGGGTAGCGCAGTGATCAGATCAGAAATCGTAACCAAAGTCGCCGAAGAAAACCCACATCTCACCCATAAGGATGTGGAAGCCATCGTCACGACCATCTTCGATGAGATCACCGCAGCGCTGGGCTCAGGCCGCCGCGTAGAGCTGCGCGGCTTTGGCGCCTTCAGCACCCGCGCCCGCGAAGCCCGCACCGGCCGCAACCCCCGCACCGGCACCGCCGTAAAAGTCGATGCCAAACGCGTCCCCTATTTCAAACCCGGGAAAGAGCTGCGCGAACGTCTGAACGCCGAGTAAAAAGGGCCTCCGGCGGCTGGGGTCTAAACCCCAGACCCCAGTTTCGGAATGTAGTCCGCGCCCACACTCTACCAGCAAACCAAAACCAACCCGTCGCCCCGGTCTAGTCCCGGGGCCTAAGCGCCGGCTTGTCCGCCCTCGTCACCCCGGCGAAGGCCGGGGTCCATGGTCCCACGTGTCCCGGCCCCCCAGAAATTGCAGCGTGGCCCAAGCCTGCATCTAAAACCCCATACCCCCTTCCAAATCTCCCCCACACCTCCTAAGCGTAATCACAAGTGGACGTGGCGGAACAGGTAGACGCACCAGACTTAAAATCTGTTTTCCCGCAAGGGGAGTGCGGGTTCGACTCCCGCCGTCCGCACCATCACCGAGGAGCAGATGAGGCATGATATACATCTGGCTAAATCTCGGTCCCATCCTCGCCGCCACAGCATTGGGCCTCACCGTCGCCGTGCTATGGCACAAGCTTCCCGGCGCGCCCAAACTAGCGCTGGGCCGGCCCTCGCTGGTCATAGCTACCAGCCTCGCCGAATTCTGGCTCGCCGCCATTCTGGCCGGCGCGCTCATCCTCGCCCCTAAAGATCAAGCCGGGCCGTGGGTGATGGCCATCGGCTCCGGCGTCGTCATCTGGGCCGGCTTCGTGCTGCCCACATTGCTGGTCAGCCAGCTTTATCGCGGCACACCGGCCGGGCACATGACGCGCGATCTCGGCTATTGGCTCGTCGTCATGGTCGCCCAAGCCAGCCTGCTCCAGGCTATCGGCCTAATCCCGCCCCCCTCATAAAGCCCCGCCCGCTTGAAAACTTGCTGTTGTCGCACCTAATTAATGGGCGGTAGACCTCCCCCCCGCCATGCTGCTATATTAAATAAGAATGGAGACGCAATCTAATGTCCGAAAGCAGTAACTGGGTGGAGATTGTGCTGCTGGCTATGCTCGCAGCTTTCATCGGCCTGCGCTTGGTCAGCGTGCTCGGTAAACGCACCGGCCATGAGCCGGAAGTCACTGATAAGTTTCGCGCCCCCGCAGAAGTCAGCAGCACGCCGCTCCGCAGCGTAGAGACAATGCCCCGCCCGCATCTCAAGGTCCCCAAAGGCACCAGCAGCGATTTAGCGCCTGCGCTCACAGAAATTGCCGAAGCCGATCCCAGCTTCGATCCCGAGCGTTTTGTTGCCGCCGCCTCCAGCGCCTATCGGATGATTCTCGAATCCTTCTGGTCCGGCAATGCCGATGGCATGGACGGCCTGGTGTCCGATGAAATTCAGGAAAATTTCGAAAGCGCCATCGAAGCGCGTGAAGGCGTGCGGCTGGAAAACAGCATTGAATCCCTCGAATCAGCCAGCATCACCAGTGCCGAAATGGCCGGCCAGATGGCAGAAGTCACCGTGCGCTTCGTCACCAAAATCGCCACCGCCGGCGAAGACAAGCCGTCCGAAACCGCCGACATCTGGACCTTCAGCCGCCACATCGTCTCGGCTGATCCCGCCTGGCTCCTCATCGCCACAGACGCCGAGGCCTAAGCCAAGCACTGCGGGGGAGCGATGCGCTCAACATTAGTCTTGTTCGCATCGTTGGTGCTCACGGCCTGTGCTACAAAGCCCGCTCCCCAAACCACCACGGAAGCGCCCTCCGAAGCCGGCCAAACTCGCGCCGTTGATCTGCCGCGCCAGAAAATCCCGTTCACCATCCCCACCAAAAGCGCAGACGCCGCGCTAAAAGCCTTTCGCGCCACGTGCCCGCGCATCGTAAACCGTGAAGATCGCACTGGCCTCACCCAGCCCCTAGACTGGCAAACCGCCTGCAAAACTTCTGAAACCGCCCCTGATGCCGTGCGCTTCTTCACCCAAGCCTTTGAAGCGGTTGAAATAAACCAAGGCACCGGCTTCGCCACCGGCTATTTTGAGCCAGAAATCCTGGGCGCCCGCGTCCGCACCAAAGGCTATGACGTCCCGCTCTATCGCCGCCCGCCCGATCTGGTGGACGTTGATTTGGGCGTCTTCAAAGACGAATGGAAAGGCCGCACCCTGCGCGGCCGTCTTGAGGGCCGCCGCATCGTCCCCTATCATAGCCGCGCCGCCATTGCCGAAGGCGCGCTCGCCGGCAAAAGTCTGGAACTCGCGTGGGCCGCCGACGCCAATGATTCTTTTTTCCTTGAAATCCAAGGCTCTGGTCGGCTCCGCTTGCCAAATGGTGAGGTCATGCGCATCGGCTATGATAGCCAGAATGGCCGGGATTATGTCGCCATTGGCCGGGTGTTGCTAGATCAAGGCAAGCTGCCCAAAGGCGGTGTCAGCATGCAAAGCATCAAAGACTGGCTGCGTACCCACCCCGATGAAGCCCAGTCCATACGAAACACCAACCCCAGCACAGTCTTTTTCAGTGAAATCAAAACATTAGACCAGAATGAAGGCCCACGCGGTTCACTCGCCATCCCCCTTTACCCGCAAATCTCCGTCGCCGTAGATCCGCTGTTCATCCCCTACGGCGCCCCCCTCATCGCCACGCTGGCAGGCGGCACGCCCCAAATGCACGTCGCTATGGATACCGGCGGCGCCATCAAAGGCCCCGGCCGGCTGGACGTCTTCCAAGGCAGCGGCCCCGAAGCCGGCAAAGCCGCAGGCAGTCTGGCGTCCAAAGCCCGGGTCATCCTGCTTTTGCCCCGCCGGGCCAGCGTCGGCTCATGAGCCGTATTTTGAGCGCGCAGGAGCGCGCGCTTTGGGCCAGAGTGGCAGACACAATTCGGCCTTTGGCCGGAAAAACCCTCCCAAAACCACCCCAAAACCACCCCGTCATTGCCCCTAAAACACCCCTCAAACCCCTGCAAACCACCCCGACTCTGCCCCGCAATCACCCCGAAAAACCCCGAAAAACCCCGGTTTCTCCTACAAATGCAACGCTAGATGGCAGCTGGGACAAGCGCCTGAGCCGCGGACTCCAGCGCCCGGACCGGGTGATTGATCTCCATGATCACACTCTCGCACAGGCCCATCAACTGCTCGCCATGGCGGTGGAAGATGCCCGCGCCCAGCATCACCGCCTGCTACTGGTCATCACCGGCAAAGGCCGCGCAGACCGGCCGGGACGGATAAAACAAGAGCTTTCCCAGTGGCTTGAGCATGATAGTCTCCGCCGCCACATCGCTGCCCTCCGTCCCGCCAGCCTCCGCCACGGCGGGGCAGGGGCCTTTTATCTGGTATTGAAACGCGCATGAACAGCCTTCCACGCACGCCAGAAGCCTACCCCTGGCACATTGAACTCCAGACCAGATTCGGCGATATGGACGTCCTCGCCCATATCAACAACACCAGCATCGCCCAGATGTTTGAGGAAACAAGGGTGCGGTATAATCAGCATCTCAAAGAAATTATCCCCGGATTTCAACCCTTTGAGTTTGTCATCGTCCATCTCGCCATAGACTTTCTGGCTGAGGGCCAATATCCCGCCCCGGTGCACATGGGCCAAGCCATCACCCATATCGGAACCACCAGCCTCCGCGCCGGAGCTGCCATGTTCCAACAAGGGAAATGTATAGCTCTGTGCGAATCGGTGCTGGTCCACCGCAGCGGTGGGAAATCCATTCCCTTGCCCCCTTCGCTGCGGGACAGACTCGCAGAAATGGCAATTAAAACAGGAGATTATACATGAGTGATGCCTTTACAAAATTGACTCTAACGCTGGAAAGCGGCGACGTAACCATCAACCTGCGCCCCGATCTGGCCCCCGGCCATGTCGCCCGCCTCACCGAACTCGCCAATGACGGCTTTTATGATGGTGTGCCTTTTCATAGGGTTATCGATGGCTTCATGGCCCAGACCGGCTGCCCCAAAGGCAATGGCACCGGCGGCAGCGACAAGCCCGACCTCAAAGCCGAATTCAACGACGCCAAACACAAGCGCGGCACCTGCTCCATGGCCCGCACCAGCGCGCCGCACAGCGCAAACTCCCAATTTTTCATATGCTTCGGAGACGCAGGCTTCCTCGATAAGCAATATACCGTTTGGGGCGAAGTCACCTCCGGCATGGACCTGATCGACGCGCTGCCCAAGGGCGAACCCCCGCGCGAGCCGGGCAAAATCCTCAAAGCCCGCGCTTCTTAAAGGCTCCGCAAAGAAAAAGGGGTCTGGGAGCTTAGCGCCCAGACCCCTTTTTTCTTGCCTAAGGCCCGCTACTTACGGGCGGCTACCGCGAAATTGGCGGCGTTCACCGCCTTGAGGGCGACCTTGACCCTGAGCAGGCCGGCCTTCTTGCGGGCGACTATTCTGGGGCCGGGCGCTTTGGGGGCGGTTATTCTGGGGACGACCATCTTGGGCGGGACGGCCACCTTCGAAGGGCCGTGCGCCTTGCGGGCGGACGCGAGCGGTGCCGGGCGTGGCTGAGTTGCGGGCGCCGTAGCTGCCGCCACCGCCGCCACCGCCGCCACCGCCGCCGTTACCCCGGCGTTGTTCGCGGCGTTGTTCGCGGACGGGTTCGCGCGGAGCTGGCGGGGCGTTGCGTTCGCGTTCTTTGGCTTCGTCTACGGCGGCGCGGAAGTTTAGGGGCAGCGCTATCTGGTTGATTTTCTGGCGAGTTGTGCGCTCGATATCGCGGAGAAGGCCGCGTTCATCGGGGGCGACGAAAGCGATGGCCATGCCTTCACGGCCGGCGCGGGCGGTGCGGCCGATGCGGTGCACATATTGCTCGGGCACGTTGGGCAGCTCGTAGTTGATGACATGGCTGACGCCGGGGATATCGAGGCCGCGAGCGGCGATATCTGTGGCGACGAGGATGCGGATGGCGCCGGCGCGGAAGGCGGCAAGCGCCCGTTCGCGTTGCGGCTGGCTCTTGTTGCCGTGGATGGCTTCAGCGCGCATGCCGGCGATGCTGAGCTGGCGGACAACGCGGTCTGCCCCATGCTTGGTGCGGGTGAAAACCAGCGCACGATCAACGGTTTCGCTGGCGAGGACGAGTTGTAGCAGGGCGGCTTTTTCGCCCTGACCAACCTGGATGACGGCTTGGTCTACGCGCTCGGCGGTGGTGGCGGAGGGCTTTACGGCCACTTGCACCGGGTTTTTCAGATAGCGGCTGGCGAGTTCTTCAATGGCCTTGGGCATGGTGGCAGAGAAGAAAAGGGTTTGCCGGGCATGCGGGAGCATGCCGACGATGCGGCGCAGATCATGGATGAAACCAAGGTCCATCATCTGATCGGCTTCATCAAGGACGAGCGTTTCCACGCGCGCCAGATCAAGGCTGCCGCGGTTGATGAGATCGAGCAGGCGGCCCGGGGTGGCGACGACGATATCAACGCCTGGCGCGATGGTGCGCTCTTGGCGGGGGATGGGGACGCCGCCGAAGACGGTGCAGACTGTGAGGCGCATGTTGCGGCCATAGGCCTGGAACGACGCGGCGATCTGGCTGACCAGTTCCCGGGTGGGGGCGAGCACCAGCACGCGGGTGGCGAGCTTGAAGCGGGCGCGGGGATTTTCAGCCAGTTTGTTAAGGATAGGCAGCGCGAAGGCGGCGGTTTTGCCGGTGCCGGTTTGGGCGATGCCGAGCAGATCATGGCCGGCCATGACGGGCGGGATGCCTTGCGCCTGAATGGGCGTGGGCACGGTATAGCCCTTGGTGACAAGCGCTCTTGCGAGAGGCTCAGCAAAACCGAAATCGGCGAAATCAGTGATGGTATCGGTGGTCATATAGTCCTCATCGGGCGCAAAAACGCGCCATTGGGGCCGCTGCGAGGGTTCGCAGAGACCTTTCGGGTTTGAACTACCCGCGTGATGAGGGTGGCCCTTGGGCTGGCTTCTGGGGCTCGTGCATCCGGACAGCCCGGGCGCATCGATTAACCCCTTTATCATCCGGGTTTGAGCCATGCGTGATTACGGGAAATTTCCGTAACGCTGACCCGATCACGCACCCGGTGCTGGTGGTTTTCTGGCAGGGAATAGGCCCTTGCCATGTGTGAAGCCGCGTTCGCATTCGCAGCATTGCTCCAGAATGTCAACTATGGCGGCGCGCGTTTGCTGATAGATTGTGTTGCGCGGGCGTTGGGGCCATGCTGATCGTTAGCATGGTAACATTAGTGTCATGCTCGGCGTCTAGGGCTGCGAGTTCCGATGCTGTAGCTGCATAGGGGGAAGAGGGATTTGCCACGCGTGATGATAAGATGCCGGCGATGAACGGGATAGCAGTCCGCGCGAGGCAGGCCGATCTGGCGCTGGCGGCGGCGGAGCTATTGTTTGTGGGGCTGCTGGCCTTTGGGTTGGTGCGGCTGGTGTTGGCGCTTGCGCTGACGCCGGGGCCGTTGGGGGACTGGCGGGGGCCTGATGCAGGGGTTGGGGTGGCGGCGGTTGATCCGGCGGCGATGGGGCAGTTTGATCCGTTTTTTCGGAACCGAAATGCGCAAGGGACGATGGTGGTTTCGGATTTGCAGCTGGCGCTCATGGGCACGCGGCTGGATCAGGCGACGGGGCGGGGCAGTGCGATTATTGCGCTGGATGACGCGCGGCAGGAGAGCTTTGCGGTTGGCGATGAGGTTTTGCCCGGCGTACGGCTGGTGGCGGTGGCGTTTGATTCGGTAACGATTGAGAATGGCGGGCGGCGGGAGCAGTTGTTTTTGGATCAATCTGGGCCGGTCTCGGTGCAAGCTGATGCCAGAGCGGCGTCTGTGACTTCGGCGAGATTGGCAGCTGATTTGCAGGCGGTGCCTCGGATGAAGGGCACGCAGATTACCGGGCTGGTGTTGAGCGCCAAGGGCTCTGGCGCGGCGTTTGCGGCGGCCGGGCTGCGGGCGGGCGATGTATTGCTGCGGGTGGACGGGCAGGACGTGGGGGCGCTGGGCGACCCGGCAGGGCTGGTGCGGCGGCTGGACAGCGGCGGCGCGGTGCTGGACATAGAGCGCGCTGGGCAGATGATACGCCTGAAGCTGGCGGCGGGCGGAGGGGCGGCATGAGAGTTGCGGGTTTTGTGGCCATGTTGTTGGCGTTTGGGGTGCCGGTTTTGGCCCCGGTTGCGGCGCAACAGACGGTAAATCTGCGTGACGCTGACGTGCGGGCCTATATTCAGGATGTGGCGCGGGTGACGGGGCGGACGTTCATTATTGACCCGCGGGTGCAGGGCAAGGTGAATGTGGTGAGCGAGGCGCCGCTGGGGCGGACGGCGTATTTTGAGCTGTTTTTGTCGACGTTGCGCGCCAACGGCCTGGTGGTGTCGCCGGCGGCGGGGGGAGCTTTTAAGGTGTCTCCGGCTGAAAATGCGGCGACGCAGCCGGGGATAGGGCGGGGCGCTGATGCGTTTGTTACTGAGGCTATTCAGTTGAACGCTATTGATGCGGCGTCGGCGGTGGAGTCGCTTCGGCCTTTGGTGAGCCGGGAGGGGCAGTTGACCGCGAACCGTAGCGGTAACAGCCTGATTATTGCCGATTATGCGGACAATGTGCGGCGGGTGCGGGCGATGCTGCGGAGCATTGATCGGTCTCGGTTGGTGACGCAGGTGGTGCCGCTGAAGCATGCCGGCGCGCGGGAGACGGCGGCAGCGCTAAGGGAGCTTACGCAAGCGGCGCGGGGCGGGGATGCGTCAGCGGGTGTGGGGGTGGTGCCGATTGATAGCTCTAACTCTGTGGCGCTGCGCGGCGATCCGGGGCTGGTGAAGGAGATGGCGCGCACAGTGGCGGAGCTGGATGCGGCGGCGGCGAGCGGAAGCGATGTGCGGGTGGTGTTTTTGAAATATGCCGATGCGCAGATGCTCTTGCCGGTTTTGCAGCAGCTGGTGGGGCAGCCGGCGAGTGCGGGCGCTTCTCCGGCGGCGTTGCCGCCTAGCAGTATGGCGGGAGGTGGTTCTGGGGCGAGCGGTTCTGGGGCGAGCGGTTCTGGTGGCGCGTTGCCGAATGGGATGGCGAGTGCGCCGGCCGCGGCGGGGGGGAGTGGCCCGGTGCCGGGCGCGAGTATTGGCGGGGGGCGGGCGGTGATTTCTCGGTTTGAGGGGGCCAACGCGATTGTGATTGCGGCGCCGGCGGAGGTGCAGAAGCAGCTGGGCGAGGTGGTGCGGCAGCTGGATGTGCGGCGTGAGCAGGTGTTGGTTGAAGCGATTATTGTGGAGATTTCGGACCTGGCGGCGGAGCGGCTGGGGGTGCAGCTTTTGCTGTCAGGGTTGAAGGGCTCCAGCATTCCGTTTGCGGCGACGAATTATTCCAATGCGGCGCCTAATCTTTTGAGCATCACCGGCGCGGTTCTGGCGGAGAAGAATTTGGGCGCTGATAGCCCGACGACGCAGGCGCTGCGGGAGAGCGCGCTGGGCTCCATAGCCGGCGCGAATGGCGGGACTTTTGGGGTGGGCGGTAATTTGGGCTCGGATGCGATTTTTAGTGCGGTTTTGAATGCGGTGCGCTCGGATACGGCGTCTAACGTGCTGTCTACGCCTTCAGTGATGACGCTGGATAATCAGCCGGCGCGGATTTTGGTGGGACAGGATGTGCCGATTACGACGGGCGAGGCACTTTCGAACAATTTCGACAATGCGTTTCGGACGATTCAGCGGCAGAATGTGGGGATTCAGCTGGATGTGCGGCCGCAGATTAATGCGGGCGGGACCATTACGATGGTGCTTAGGCAGGAGGTGAGCTCGATTGCGGGGCCGGTGAGCCGCACGTCTAATGAGCTGATTATCAACAAGCGCGAGATTAATACCAGCGTGCAGGTGGATGATGGGGAGATTGTGGCGCTGGGCGGGTTGATTGATGAAAATGAGCGCCGCACGCTGGAGAAGACGCCGTTTTTGGGGGATATTCCGCTGCTGGGGGAGCTGTTCAAGTCCCGGTCCAAGAATATGACCAAGACCAATTTGATGGTGTTTATCCGGCCGACGATTGTGAAGACCGGGGCGGAGGCGCGGCGGCTGGCGGGGGAACGCTATGAATATATGAACGCAGCTGAGGCGGCGGCCCGGGCGGCCCGCGGCGAGGCGGCGGGGGAGAGTTCGCTGGATGCGTTGGTGCGGGATTATTTGCGGGCGGCCCCGCCGGTTGCGGCGCCGGTACCGTGAGTGTGCTGCGCCTGCCTTATGGGTTTGCGCGGCGCTTTGGCGTGGTGGTGACGGGCCCGATGGTAACCGAGGCGGGGGAGGACAGGGTTTGTGTGGCGTTGCGGGACGGGGAGTCTGGGGCGGCTTTGGCGGAGGTTCGGCGGTTGGCGGGGCGGGCGCTGACGGTTGAGCGGGTGGCGGCGGGGCGGTTTGATCGGATTTTGGCGGATCATTATGCCGGTGATGGGATTGCGTCGGCGATGGGGGAGGCGGAGGGGCTGGGGTCTTTGGTGGACGGGATGCCGAGCGCTGAGGATTTGCTGGATTCAGCCGATGAGGCACCGGTTATTCGGCTGATTAACGGGTTGATTGCGGAAGCGGCGCGCGAGGGTGTGTCGGACATTCATATTGAGCCTTATGAGAGCGCGTTGGTGGTGCGGATGCGCAGTGATGGGCAGTTGCGGGAGCGCCATAGGTTGCCGGCGTCTGTGGCGGCGATGGTGGTGAGCCGGGTGAAGGTGATGGCGCGGCTGGATATTGCTGAGCGCCGGCTTCCGCAGGATGGGCGGATTGGGCTAGCGCTGGCGGGGAAGTCTTTGGATGTGCGGGTGTCTACGTTGCCGTCTCGCGCCGGTGAGCGGGTGGTTTTGCGGCTGCTGGATAAAGACAATGCTGGGATTGGGCTGGAGGCTTTGGGGATGCCGGCGGCGCTGGAGGCGGAGCTTCGGGCGGCATTGGCGGAGCCTAATGGGATGGTGCTGGTTACCGGGCCTACGGGATCGGGCAAGACGACGAGTTTATATGCCGGGCTGAAGCTGCTCAATGACGGCAGCCGGAATATCCTGACCATTGAGGACCCGGTGGAATATGCGGTGGAGGGGGTGGGGCAGACGCAGGTGAATGCCAAGGTGGGGCTGAGTTTTGCCGCCGGGCTGCGGGCGATTTTGCGGCAGGATCCCGATGTGGTGATGGTGGGCGAGATACGCGATGCGGAGACGGCGCAGATTGCGGTGCAGGCGGCGCTCACGGGGCATTTGGTGCTGACGTCTGTGCATACCAATGATGCGGCGGGCGCGATTACGCGGCTGCGGGATTTTGGGGTGGAGCCGTTTTTGATTGCGTCGGTGCTGCGCGCGGTGGCGGCGCAGCGGTTGGTGCGGCGGCTGTGTTCTGAGTGTGCGGAGGCTGAGGTGCTTGATGCGGCGCGGGCGGCTTTGATGGGGATGGCGGCGGGGGAGGGGGCGTACCGGGCTGCGGGGTGTGACGCGTGTGGGGGCACTGGCTGGCGGGGGCGGATTGGGGTGTTTGAGATTGTGCGGGTGGGGGACAGGGTGCGCCGGTTGATTGTGGAGGGCGGGGATGAGGCGGCGATTGCGGCGCTGGCGTTTGGACACGCGCCGGATTTTGCGGCGCCGGATTTGGGGGCGGCGGCGCGGGGGCTTGTGCGCGCGGGCGTGACGAGCGTGGAGGAGGCGGCGCGGGTGATGCGGGCGGGGGAAGGGCCGGCCGATGGCTGAGTTTCGCTATGCCGCACTTGATACAGACGGGCGGGAGCAGCGCGGGCAGATCGCGGCGGTGAGCTCGCAGGCGGCGCGCGATACGCTGATGGCGAAGAAGTTGTTTGCGTTGAAGGTTGAGCCGCTGGAGGGGGCGGTTGATGCCTCAACGGGAGCGCGCGCGAAGGGGGGTCGGCTGAAGGGCGGGGCGCTGATGCTGGTGACGCGGCAGCTGGCGACTTTGGCTTCGGTGGTGCCTCTGGAAGAGGCGCTCAGGACGATTGTGCGGCAGACAGAGGCGGACGGGCCCAGGGCGATTTTGCAGCGGGTGCATGGCGGTGTGGCGGAAGGGCGGCGGCTGGCGGATGCTATGGCGCTAGAGCCTAGGAGTTTTTCGCCGCTGTATTGCGCGATGGTGGCGGCGGGCGAGGCGTCTGGCAGTTTGGATGCGGCGTTGGAGCGGGTCGCGGCGCTTTTGGAGCGGCAGGCGCAGGTGCGCGGCAAGTTGATTGCGGCCCTTGCGTATCCGGCAGCGCTCTTGGTGGTGGCGGTATTGGTGGTGGCGTCTTTGATGATTTTTGTGGTGCCTAAGGTGGTCGAGCAGTTTGAGGATATTGGGCAGACCTTGCCGCTTCTTACGCGGATTGTGATTGGGCTTTCGGATTTTTTGGCGGCGGGGTGGTGGGCGATTTTGTTGCTGCTTGTGGCGGGTGGTTTTGGGTTTGGGCGGGCGATGGCGCGGCCAGAGTTGCGGTTGCGGTTTGATGGGTGGCTCTTGGGGCTGCCGGTGATCGGGCGGTTGATCCGGTGTTTGGAAGCGGCGCGGTTGGCGCGGACATTGGCGACGATGGTGGGGAGCCGGTTGCCGCTCATCGAGGGGTTGGCGCTGACGGCGCCGACGATGGGCAACCGGGTGATGCGGGCGGCGACCGACGAGATGGTTGTGTCTATTCGGGAGGGCGCCAGTCTTTCAGTGGCGATGCAGCGGGCAGGGGCGTTTCCGCCGCTGCTGTTGGCAATGGCGGCCGGCGGTGAGGGCAGCGGGCGGCTGGAGCTGATGCTGGAACGGGCAGCGGATTATCTGGACCGGGAGTTTGATAGCTTCACCTCTACGGCGTTGGCGCTGCTTGAGCCGGGGGTGATTTTGCTCATGGGCGGGATGGTGGCGGCGATTGTTCTGGCGATTTTGTTGCCGCTTTTACAGCTTGATACGCTTGCTGGGATTTAGGAGTATTTATGCGTGAGGATGCTGCCGAGCGGCCAGATGAGCAGGGGTTTACGCTGCTGGAACTGATGGTGGTGATTGTTATCATCGGGCTGCTCGCGACGGTGGTGGTGATCAATGTGTTGCCATCCCGCGATAAGGCTATGGTGGAGAAGGCGCGGGCGGATATTGCGTTGATTGAGCAGGGGCTGGAAATGTATCGGCTGGATAATTTCAGCTATCCGGCGGGCGCTGACGGGCTGGCGGCGTTGGTGTCTCCGCCCGCAGGGCTGGCAGACCCGGCGCGGTATCGGCGCGGCGGCTATGTGAAACGGTTGCCGGATGACCCCTGGGGGCGGGCCTATCAATATGCGCTGCCGGGCACGCACGGCGAGGTGGATGTGTATTCCTTTGGCGCAGATGGCCAGCCGGGGGGCGAGGATGATGATGCCGATATTGGCAATTGGCGGTAGTGAAAGAGAGGAGCCTCCGGCGGGTTACGAAGAGCCTCCGGCGGCTGGGGCCTCAGGCCCCAGACCCCATTTATTTAGGGTCGCGCCCTACGCCAGAGATAATATCATGATTTTAATCAAAAGGGGTTTGGGGCCGAGGCCCCAACCGCCGGAGGCACAAACTGGCTTTACGCTTATTGAATTGATGGTGGTGATTTTCATTATCGGCATTGCGGCGAGTGCGGTGATTTTGACGGGGTTTGGGGGGCCGCCGGGGGCGCGGGTGGCGGCTGAGGGATTGGCGGCGCGGATGGTGAAGGCGCGGGATTTGGCGATTACAAGCGGGGAGGAGACGGCGGTTGTGGTCGATGCGGGGGGCTATCGGCTGGAGCAGCGGGGGGTTGCGGGGTGGGAGAGCCGGGAGGTGATGCGGTGGCCGGAGGGGCTGGCGGTGACGATGGATATTGCGGGTGGTGGCCGCGAACAGGGGCGGGTTCGGTTTGATTCGACGGGGCTTTCTACACCGGGGGTGGTGGATATTGGGGGCGAGCGGGTGCGGGTGGGCGCGGTGGGGGAGGTGCGGGTGGATGCGCGCTAAGCGGGCTTCTGAGCGGTTATCTGAGCGGGGATTTACGCTGTTGGAGGTGTTGGTGGCGCTGGCGGTGTTTAGCTTGGCAGCGTTGGCGTTGTTGCGGCTGCAGGGGGCTAGTCTATCGAATATGGCGCGGCTGGATGACAAGTTGCTGGCGATGATTGTGGCGCAGAATCTGGCGGTGGAGACGAGGGTGATGGTGCCGGCGCCGGCCTATGGGGCGAGCGCCGGGGAGGAGATGAATGGCGGGCGGGTATGGCAGTGGCAGCGCGAGGTGGTGCGGACGCCTGATCCGGGCTTGCAGCGGGTGGATATTCGGGTGAGCGATGCGGGCGGGCAGGTGTTGGCGGATGCGTTGCTCATCCGGCCTGCGTCATGAGGGTTAGGGGTTTTACGCTGGCGGAATTGCTGGTGGCGCTGGCGTTATTTGGGTTGATTGCGGGGGCGGGCGTGGCGTTGCTGGCGATGGGGGTGAATAGCCGGGCGGCGAGCGGCGAGCGGGCGGCGTTGCAGGGCGAGGTGTTGCGGACGCGGGCGCTGTTGTTGGCGGATTTGGGGCAGGCGGCGGGGCGGCGGTGGCGGGATGCGGGCGGGCAGCCGCAGCCGGCTTTTTCGATGGGCGGGACTGGGGGCGCGGTTGTGTTGCGGGTGGTGCGGCGCGGGTGGGCGAATGAGGAGGGGGCGGCGCGTTCTGGGTTGCAGCGGGTGGAATGGCGGCTGGAGAAGGGGGCGTTGGCGCGGGTGGCGGCGCCTCATGTGGATGGGGGAGCTGAGGGAACGGCGGCGGTGATGATGCGCGGCGTGCGGGCGGTGCGGCTGCGGGTGTTTGTGAACGGGGCGTGGTCGGGGACTTGGCCGGCGGCGGGGCAGGCGGCGGGGCAGGCGGCGGGGTTGGGGGCGTTGCCCGAGGCGGTGGAGGTGGTTTTGGAGACGCAGGACCTGGGGGTGTTGCGGCAGGTGTTTTTGGTGCCGCCGGGGTCTGCTTTGTGAGGGCGGTGAAAGAGCCACAGGGCGAGAGGGGGGCGGCGCTTTTGGCGGTGCTGATGCTGGTGGGGGTGATGGCGGCGATTGCGGCGGTGATGCTGGAGCGCAGCCGGACGTCTGCACAATTGGTGGGTAATTTGCTGGCGCGGGAGCGGGCAGGGGGGCTTTTCTTGGTGGCGGAGAGCTTGGCGGCGGCGCGGGTGGACCGGCTGGTGGCGGCGGGGGGTGCTGCTGTTGGGGGGGCTGCTGTTGGGGGGGCTGGTGATTGGCAGGGGCAAGCCACCGTGTTGCCGTTGCCCGGTGGCAGCGCCAGCATCGCGGCGTTTGATGGGGGGACTTGTTTTAATGTGAACTCGCTGGTGAGCATGGCGGGGCCCGAGGCGCTGGTGACGCGGCCTTTGGCGGTGGCGCAGTTTGCGGCGTTGATGCGGGCGCTGGATGTGCCCGAGCCCAAGGCGCGGCAGGCGGCGGCGGCGGCGGCGGATTGGATTGATAGTGACCAGCAGCCGGCGGCATTTGGGGCTGAGGATGCGGCTTATGCAGCGCGAGGGTATTTGACCGGGGGGACGCTGATGGCGGAGCCTAGTGAGTTGCGGGCGGTGCTGGGGGTGGATGCGGGGCTTTATCAGCGGCTGCGGCCCTTTGTGTGTGCGTTGCCTGAGGCGGTGTTGTCACCGCTTAATGTGAATAGTTTGCGGGCGGGGGATAGCCCGTTGTTGGCGATGCTTTTGCCGGAAACTTTGGGGCCGCCGCAGGTGCGGTTGCGGCTGGCGGGGCAGGTTTTGGCGGCGCGGCCTCAGGCGGGATGGGGGTCGGTGGCGGAATTTGGCAATGCGCCTTTGCTTAGGGGTACGCCGTTGCCGGCTGATGTGTTGCAGCAGCTGACGGTGCGCACGGGATGGTTTCGGCTGGCGCTTGAGGTGCGTAGTGGTGATAGGGTGATGCCGGGGTCGCTGCTTTTGGATGCGCGGTGCGGTTTGGCAGCGGGCCCGGCTAAGGTGGTTTTGCGGCGAGGGACGGGCGAGGATTGATGCTGCTGTTGTTTCTGGATGAGCATGCTGATGCGGGCTGGTGGCGGCTGGATGCGGCGGGGCGGCGTGTTGCTTCTGGCGCGGCGCTGGACGAGGCTGTGCCGCTTCCTGGTGAGCTTGTGGTGGCGGCGGCGCCGGCGAGTGAGGTGGCTTTGCACCGGGTGAGCTTGCCGCCCTTGGCACCGGCGCAGGCGGCGGCGGCGGCGCGGGCGATGGCGATGGATTTGAGCGCGCAAGGCTCTGAGCAGCTTCATGTGGCGGTGGGGGCTGATGAGGTAGGGGCGCGTTGGTTGGCGGTTGTGGACGGCGAGGCCATGGCGGGCTGGGCGGCGCGGGTGGCTGGATTTGAGGTGGGGGTTATGGTGCCGGCGGCGTTGTTGTTGCCGCCCGGCAGCCAGGCGGTTTGGGGCGATTTGCGGTTGGTGCATACCAACGAAGCGGCGTTTGCGGCGGAGCCTGAGCTGGCGGCTTTGATGGTGGCTGAGATGCCGCCGCTAGTGGCTCTTGAGACGCTGGGGGACGGGCTGGCGGCGCGCGTGGCTGGCCTGCCTAATCTTATGGCGGGGCGTTTTGCGCGGCAGCAGCCCTGGCGGCCGGCGGCGGGGCGGGTGCGGCGGTTGGGTTTGGTGGCGGCGGCGGCGGCTGTGGTGATGCTGGGCGCGGCGGGGGTGCAGCTATGGCAACTGGGGCGGGCTGCAGATGCTGCTGAGGCTGTGGCGGCGCGTGAGGCGGCGGCGCTGTTACCGCCGGGGACGTTGATTGAGGCGCCGGCGGCGCAGGTGCAGGCGCGGCTGCGGGCTTTGGGCGGTGGCGGCGGGGTGTCGGCGCTTTTGGGGCCGGTGCTGGCGGCATTGGAGGCGAGGCCGGGGGTAGCGATTGTGAGCCTTGAAAAGGTGGGAGGGCAGGCGTTGGTTTTGGTGTTGCAGGGGGCTTCTGCGGGGGATGTGGCGGGCATAGCGGCGGATCTTCGGGCGGCGGGAATGAGTGTTGAGGCGGGGTTGCCGCGGATTGTGGCGGGGGAACCGATGGTTGAGATTAAGGTGCGGACGCTGTGAGCGCGGCGATGTGGTGGCGGGCGCTTAGTCGGCGGGAACGGGGTTTGCTGTGGGTTTTGGCGGCGGTGGCGCTACCGATTTTGCTATGGCTGGGGGTGTTTCGGCCTTTGGCGGGAGCGCAGGCGCAGGCTGAGGCGCGGTTGGCGGCGGCGCAGCGGGATGTGGGGGCGGTGCGGGCGATGGGGGCTGAGGTGAGAGCGGCTGAGGCGCGGGGCTTGAGCGGTGTGGCGGCGTTGGAGCGGGTGCGGCGGGCGGTGGCAGCGGCGGGGCTGGCAAGTGAGAGCTTGGGCGAGGAGGGCAATGGGATGGTGGTGTTGCGGGTGGCGGCGGCGCGCGGGCCGGTGTTGCTGCGGCTGGTGGCGGGGCTGGAGGCAGACGGGTTGGTGGTGCAGCGCTTGTCTGTGAGCCGGAATGATGATGCGAGCGTGAATGCGAGCCTGAGCCTTTCGGCGGCGGCGCGATGAGCTGGCGGGCGTTGGTGCTGGTGTTTGGGGCGGCGGTTTTAGTGTCAGTGGGGGCGTTGTGGCCGCTGCGCTGGGTGGTTTCATCGGTGGACGGGCTGGCGGCGGCGGATGTTTCCGGGACGGTATGGCGGGGGCGGCTGGGGGCGGCAGGGTGGCGGGGGCTTGCCTTGGGGGGTGTGGAGGGGGGGTTGTTGGGAGGGAGCTTGTGTTCGGGCGCGCCGG
>Ga0105050_10002654_pt1 | contig 25342 bp, 19 predicted proteins | sample FRY01_FD_78088 | JGI IMG/M metagenome (GOLD analysis project Ga0105050, IMG submission 78088) | Freshwater microbial communities from Lake Fryxell liftoff mats and glacier meltwater in Antarctica - FRY-01 | ecosystem: Environmental > Aquatic > Freshwater > Ice > Glacier meltwater ...
CTTCGACCCAGCCAAACGAAATCGCGTTTCGGAGAAAATGCCATGGGTGCAACTGGTTGTCTGGACCCTTTACAGTTTGTTGATCACATTTGGCTTGAATTGGTCGCATGCCGCAAAACACTTTTTTCCAAAGCTGCCAATAACTGGCGAATTGCTGATTGTCTTGCCACACCTGACTTGCCTTTTAATGATTTGGATCGTCAGCGACTTCCTGCAAACAAGTCCGCGATCTCTTGGGACATCATCATTTGGCGAATCGTTAAGACGCTTGCGACAAAGTCTATATTCCCAGTCCGTAAAGATTCAATTCCTGGTTCTACCTGTCGTTTTGCCCATTATTGCAGTGCTAACCACCAAAGAATTGTTGGCGAATCTATCGGTCTGGGAGGGGCTTCCGGTTCAAACACAAATCATTGCACTGACCTTATGCACGATGGTTGCGCTTGCTGTCGTTTTTCCACTAGTGGTTAGCCGACTTTGGTCGACGTCAAAACTGTTGGATCCGACGTTACAGGATGAACTTAACCAACTGGGAAAACAATTGCGCCTACAAGTTTCGTCGATTCAAATGTGGAACACGGGCTATCGAGTGGCTAACGCGGCGGTGATTGGCTGGATTCCGGGCTTACGTAAGATACTGTTTACCGACGTTGTGTGCCGCATCATGCATCCAACGGAGATGATTGCGATCTTTCTGCATGAGGCCGGTCACATCAAGAAGTCACACAGTATGTGGAAAATTTGCGTGGTGCTATTGCCGTTAATGTTGTCGGTTTCGATCGTCAACTTGAAAGATTGGTTGCCTAGCCCACAGGGTCCATCGGCACCCTTCCCCGATTCTATCGCAGTGCTACTGATCGTTTTAGTCTTTGTTCTTTCCGCAATGCTATTGGGATGGCTATCGAAGCTATTGGAATTCGAGGCCGATTGTTTTGCAGTCATCACCCTTTCAAAACGTTCCCAAGTCGATTCCGACTCGTCTTTCTCGGCTCAGTCGGCGAATCACGAATCGTTAATCAACGCTCTAGAAAAAACCGCTCAAGTGACTGGCTGTTCACTAAACCAAGTCACCCTGATGCATCCTTCGATTCTAAACCGAACTATGAACATCCGGATCTGGGGCGAATGCCCAGCCAAGGCCGCCAAGGATGAAGCACACTATGCTAAGGCTAAATCGTTCGTTTTGAGTGGTTTCTTAATCACTTTAGCGGGTTTCACCGTCAGCTGCTTCCTTTGGCTATACGGAAATGCAAGTTCTGGTCAGTGATTGCCGCGGCAACTATCCAATCCAACGACACACCGGCGCCTGACTTCTCGCCGCATCGTACCTAAACGCGAACCCAATCTATCCACGATTGGCAACCAATTGGAGATGCCAACACCGAAATTCAAGGGACACTCGTTGAATTACCTCTCGAACTTACTTCTTACAATACCCTGCAATTCAAAGACTGATTTGACCGCAGAATCGGCACGGTTGGTCAACTTTACCTAGCTGGTGAATTAGGACTGGAACGCAAAACTGATTTTGAAAGCTTAGACCGATGATTCAGTCAAGCGAACTTGATTTATGTTTGGGATATATATCCAAATAGCCGAATTAGGTGGTAAGTATACTCGGCGGTAATCTGCACACGTAACCTGTATCGCAATACCAAAATTGTGCACAGTGGTACTTTCCAGAGCATTCAGAACAAGCGCAACCCGATGAATATGATCACTCACTCTCAACAGGAAGTTTACTTGCGGCAAGCGGAAAAGGCTTTGCGTTGCAACCCACACCTGATCAATCGCCAAGTAAACGTTTCCAACGGTGATGGAAAGTTACTTCTAAGCGGCAAAGTCACTTCGTTCTTCGAAAAACAAATGGCTCAAGAAGCCTTACGAAAATTTGACGAATTCGCTGTGATTGAAAACTCACTGCAAGTCGGCTAGACAATAGCCGTTTTTTTGCTGGTGCCAGGAAATCAACATCAGGTACTCAGAAACCCCATCGCCTTCTTTGGATCGCCTTGCCTTAGGCTATCGCGAAAACGAATCTTTTGTTCCATTCCTGGACTCTTTTAGGTTTCGTCAGAACTGCGTGGCCTTTTATAGCTGGGCGTTTGCCCTTGGAATCGAATCCAGCACCTTTAAGAAATTTGACAGTCGCCCGTATTAATGTCATAATCGACCAATCTGTGTATCGGCTGAAAACCTGTTCGCTGGCGGGGCGAACCCTGCTTCGATCTTCAAGCACTAATCCATCTCAGGTAGCTCATGTCAGAAACCATCATTTTTCGCCAACGTAAGTCCTTGGTCCAAAGCCCTATCAATCGTATTAGCTTGATCGTGATGATGGTTGGACTTGCGCTCAGTTTCCAATTTCCTACCCTTCATTCAGCAACGGCCCAGACCAAGGACTTCCATTTTGATGTGGTCATCTATGGTGGTACCAGTAGCGGCATTGCTGCCGCCGTGCAAGCCAAAAGAATGGGCAAATCGGTAATCGTCGTCGCACCCGATCAGCATCTTGGCGGATTAACGGCCGGTGGATTGGGCTGGACAGATTCGGGAAACAAAAATGCGATCGGAGGCATAAGCCGCGAATTCTATCAACGCATCTGGAAGCATTACCAACAACCTCGGGCATGGAAGCAGCAAGCGCAAATCGAATTTGGAAACCGCAGTCAAGGCAAGCCCGGCAAAGATGGGGACGGTGCCACAATGTGGGTTTTTGAACCCCATGTCGCGGAGTCCCTATTTGAAGATTTTGTAAAGGAATATGCCATTCCAGTTCATCGCGACCAATGGCTAGATCGCGAACACGGAGTAAAGATCGAAGATCATCGCATCCGGCAAATCATCATGCTGTCTGGAAATACGTACCACGGCAAGATGTTCATCGATGCCACTTACGAAGGCGATCTACTGGCTGCCGCCAACGTCAGCTACCACGTTGGACGGGAAGCCAATAGCGTCTACAACGAAAAATGGAACGGCATTCAATTGGGGACGTTTCACCATCAACATTGGTTCGCAACCAAAGTAGATCCCTACAAAGTGCCAGGCGATCCGACTAGTGGATTGCTTCCCAATATCAGTTCAGAACCCCCGGGCGTAAAAGGTGCGGCAGATAAACGCTTGCAGGCCTATTGTTTTCGGATGTGCATGACCGATGCGGATGATAATCGTCTGCCATTTGAAAAACCAGACAATTACGATCCTTGGAACTATGAAGTGTTACGCCGCTTGTATGAAACCGGCTGGCGGTGGAAGGAGACCTTTGGAAAGTTTGATCCGATTCCAAATCGAAAAACGGACACTAACAACCATGGCCCCTTCAGCACAGACTATATCGGCAAGAACTATGATTACCCTGAAGGCACTTATGAACAACGAAAGTCGATCATTGCCCAGCATCGCGATTATCAATTAGGGCTAATGTACTATTTAACGCATGACCCCGGAGTTCCTGTCGATGTTCGCAATGAAATGAGTCGCTGGGGTTTATCCAAAAACGAATTCACGGACAACGGTGGTTGGCCTCATCAAATCTATGTCCGCGAGGCCAGACGGATGATCGGCCAATATGTGATGACAGAACACGATTGCCTGGATACCGTGGTGACGCCAGATTCTATTGGAATGGGGGCTTACACCTTAGATTCGCACAATTGCCAACGCTACGTGACTGAAGAAGGGTTTGTGCAAAATGAAGGGGATATCGGAGTGCCCGCCCCGCGTCCCTACGAGATCGCCTATGGTGCGATCGTACCCAAAAAGGACCAGTGTCAAAACCTCTTGGTTCCCGTTTGCGTTTCGTCCAGCCACATCGCTTTTGGTTCGATCCGGATGGAACCGGTCTTCATGATCCTGGGCCAGTCTGCAGCCACCGCGGCATGCATGTCAATTGATCAAAAAGTTTCCGTTCAGGATCTTCCGTATGGCGACTTGCAAAAACAATTGATCAAAGACCAACAAGTCTTAACCTTGGATGATCCCGCCATGATTCTCGGCATTAAATTACAAGGCATTGTACTGGATGACCAAAATGCCGAATTCAGTGGCAACTGGGTCGGTTCAACATCAACCCGACCCTTTGTCGAAAACGGCTATCATCACGACGCGAACGCGGCCAAGGGAATGTCCAACGCAACCTTTTCCACGAACGTGAAGGCGGGAGACTATGAAATCCGACTAAGCTATAGTCCGCATGAAAACCGAGCCTCCAACGTTCCAGTTTCCATCGACACCGGTTCAAAAACAACCTTGGCAACGGTGAACCAGCGCCAGACGCCCAAGATTGATGCCCTTTTCCACAGCCTAGGTACGTTCCAACTTAATGGTCCAGTGACCATCGTCATCAGCAATAAAGAAACCGACGGTTATGTCATCGTTGACGCCGTGCAATTGATTTTAAGCAAGTAAACCCCACACCGGCAGGCGTACACTCAGTACTGAAAGTGCTTGATTTGTTCGCCGCTTTTCCCAATCGTCGCCATCGCTTCGATGCCGACGTCCAAGTGAATATTGGTCCAAAGCTGAGTGACTTTTTGATCACTGGCTTCGGTCTTAACGCCATCGGGCGTAATCGGGACGTCTGACACTAGCAACAAGGCGCCTCGGGCAATCTGATTGTAATGTCCCACGATAAATAACGTTGCGGTCTCCATGTCGACGCCGATCGACGTCATGGCTTGCATCTTGAGTCGAAATTGATCATCGTGTTCCCAAAGTCGTCGGTTGGTCGTATAGATCACTCCGGTTCGATAATCTGTCTGATGCTCCAACAGGATGTTCGACACAAATTTGTGCAGCTTGAAACTTGGCAAGGCCGGGACTTCGGGCGGAAAATAATCCAGACTGGTCCCTTCGCCGCGAATGGCAGCAATCGGTAGAATGAAGTGCCCGATTTCTGAAGATGGCTTCAATCCGCCACACTTCCCTAAGAACAGGACCGCCTCCGGATTCTTGGCAATCAACAGATCCATAATCGTCGCGGCATTCGCACTTCCGATGCCAAAATTAATAATGGTCAATCCATTACTAGCGCTTGCCGCTTGCATCGGACGACCTATTCCGCGGATCGGACAGTTGAATCGTTCGGCGAAGATTTCGACATAGTTGTGAAAATTGGTCAACAAAATATAGTCGCCAAATTCTTCTAACGGCATGCCCGTGTATCTTGGCAACCAATTACGAGCCAATTCCATTCGATCAATTGGATTAGCCGCTGGTATGCCCGAAGGCGATTCACTATCAGTCATAGACGCACCAAATCGAAAGTACAACCAAAGAAATTGTTTGACTTCAAATGACCGGGTCACTTGCAAACGGAACCGACTGGTTTCAAGAAACAAAAAAAACCGAAAACTTAAGCAACGCTCAAGCTTCGGCTTCAATATCAGTCAAAATCACTGCCTCGGCAATCCCATCGTCTCAACAAAAATTTTTGGTCTGGTGCTAGACGACCGCTGCAGGGCTCACTTACCGTACACGATCACTTACCGTACACGATCACTTACCGTACACGACCACTTACCGTACACGACCACTTCCGAAATGCGGACCGTCGCAGCGATTAGCGTTGACGCCCCATCGCTGCTTTCAACTCTTGCAGTGTGATCGAACCGTCACCATCGGCATCTACTTGTTTGAATCCTTGCTTCCTTGGAAATTCGGACTCCACAATTTTGCCATCGCCGTCTTTGTCAAAACGACCAAAGACTTGCTCTAATGACGGCCTTTGACGCTTGGATTTGATTTCAACATCAGCATCGCTAGCTTCGGGAACATAATATTCCACGTAGCCAATCAACATCTCTTCAAAAGTTTGATCGCCCCAATTTACCGTTTGCTTAGGATTGGGGTTGGCAGGGTTTGCTTCTGAATTATCGAATACGCCAGTCACGATGACCTCTGACCCGCGAAGCAGATCGATTGGCGTCTGCAAACGATATTCCAATTGCCAATTAAAGTCGAAACGAGGCAAATCCAGCAGCGTCTCCAACTCCTGGTCCCCACCGGGCTTTTTCAATTCAAATTTGATTGATTTCCCACGCAAGTGCATGTGAGGAAAAAACGCAAGTGCTTTGACGTTCACGGGAATCGTTGTCGTCGCAACTTCCACATGATTCGCTTCACCCGCAGGAATGTTCAAGTTTGTATCAGCAATTCCAGTGACTTTTACTTCGTAGCGCGGCTTGGTCTTCGAGAATTTAAATGCAATTTCAGTTCGATCCGCAGTTGCCGTTCCATTGGGCGTGTAGTGCATCTGGACAACCAAATCGGTGTTGCCATTCAACTTTTTCCCAAATCCGTCAGGGTAAACCAATGAAGAATTCCCCGGCGCATAGGCCGCAAGGAAATGGCTACTGGCACCAATATCTGGGCCACGAGAACCTTTTTCCATTTCGTAAACTAAAACGTGATGAACCACCTCGGGCGATGTCGGTTTAATCTCGACCGCCGTAATCCACACATCATCCGCAATATCCAGCACGATTTTTTGGTGTAGGTAATCCATAAAACCGGTCGCCTGAACCTTGTTCACCTGTGGCATTTCCACCACCAAGTCGGGTTCGCCAATAGCCCACTTCGTTTCAAACACGCGTGGCAACGGGGCAAGTTTCTGGTCGCCTACTGACTGATCACTTTCCAACCAAGCCACCAAATTGGTCACTTCGGATTCACTTAATGCCGCGTCATTCATCCAGCGATTGGGGGCTTTTCGGTCACTTTCCGCTAACCATGGTGGCATGGTCTTGTTCTCTACCACTTCCTTGATCATTCCGGCATGAGCGATAATATCATCCATGCTTTCCAAGGTGAACGGGCCAACGCCGCCATCACGATGACAGGTCACGCAACGATTTTGTACGATCCGTTCAATGTCACGATGGAACACCAAATCCGCGGGCTTCACCTTGGCTACCGGCATGATCTTGCAACCTGGCGCTGACGTTTCCACGGTAGCAACCGGCTGCCCAGCTAAAAGTAGATCGATCGCGTCACCCAAGTAATTCGCTGTCACGACCGGTTTGGTGTAGCCAATTCCATATTGATCATCAACAGCGCCCCGATACTGCAAATTCAAGGAAGCATCTAGCAAGAAAACTTCGGTTGTGGTCGCTGCGTTGATCGAAGCAACCAGTTCACCGTTTTTGTCCAGCAAATAAGGGCCTTCCAAACCTAGCCTTCCCTTGGTAGCGACCGCGTCGTCCAAAGAATCACTTGTGATCGACCCGACGAACGCAAAACGCACCTTTGATGAATACTTCTTTTCCAATTCCGCCAACGTCGGACCGTACTTTTTGCACAAGGGACATGTCGTGCTGGTCAAGGCAATCACAACTGGTTGTCCAGCAGCATATTTTCGCAAGTTAAACGAATTGCCATTGATATCCGTAGCCAACAAATTAGAAAATGGCTGCCCTATGCCTGCCGATGGCGTTGCGGCAACAACCGGAGCTTGTTTTCCACTATCGGTGTCAGCAACCAACGCCAAATTGCCCTGAACTCCAGAATTGGGTTCGCTTAGCACTTTGTCCTGCGCATCGCAGGAAGACATCGACGCAGGCCCGCCAAGAAACATTCCTGACGCGCACACGACAAGCACTTGCATCAAGGAAAGCGCCTGCATCAAGGAAAGCGCCTGCATCAAGGAAAGCGCCTGCATCAAGGTGCCAGACGCAAAAACAAACGACCCATAAGATCTAGGTTTTGTACCGTTCCACTTCATGCCTATTCGTACTCCATCGAATCAAAAGTAATATGCTGCGGCCGCGAATCCGACCTTAAATCTTTGTTATTTAATTTCAACGACCCGACCGCTGGTTCCAATCACCAACACAGATCAAGCGCTGATACGTACTTATTCTGCTAAGGCCAGTTCAATCCAGCAGAAGCAACAGCCTGCTAGCGGTTACCAGCCTGGCACAGAACCTACGCTGTAAATCTCCAACCACTACAACGTCCAACCACTACAACGTCCAACCACCACAACGTCCAACCACTACGCCGCCGGGTTCGCCGGCCAAACACGCGTTACACCCCAGACCCGTGTCAAACGCCAAACCCGTAACCGACTTAAAATTGGCAATGCCAGCCCAGCACCTAGTCTCTCACTAACCCAACAAGTCCTTCTTAGGTTTCGTCGGTTTTTCGTAAAATTGAGATAAATCGATCCCTTGGCTTCGCTGTTCTTCTTCCAGCAAGCGAATGCGAGATTCTAACCGTTCGATCTGCCTAACCATTTTAGGTATAAGACTCTTCGCTTCGTCGATCTTGGGCGGGCGCGGCGTCGCGGGGAACGCCAAATGTCGCTGTAAACTGGAGAAAAAGAATAAGGGTTCTTTGCGTCGATTTGCCAAAGCAATCCTGCCCTCTTTTTCCGAAAACAATACAGGATCCGGAACCTGGAAGCTGTCCCCCACGCGGCGGCCTTCGTTTTGGACATACAGTTCGCTGTGCACGTAAACTAGGTCGGTAATATCCACGATCCCCACTTTATGCCGAACCGCCAAAACCCACTTAGCCCAGTTCGTGTCGTAAACGGGATCGCGGGACATGGCTTCTACCCCATAATCATATCCCAAGCGATTTCGGCACAGCGTCTCGAATTGAAAAAAGAATAACGCAGTTGGGTTAACTTTTTGTGAACGCAATAACGCTTCTTGATGAAGAATCCTAAACGCCTGCCAAATATCAAAGCGACCGCTTTCCTCTTCCGCTGCACCAATCAAGTAAGTTTGAAACGGAGCAAAATAGTGAGGCATCTTCGCCATGGCGGTAGACAATGTTCCCACGTGTTTGATCTCGGCGACCAAATAGTCAATTGCCATGGGCAACTTAGTGGTGGCCAAAACCTCTTGTTTCAGCCACAGCAGCATCGTCTGTATAGGACGCTGCAGTTCGGGATCGGCGGTAAACTGCTTGGCCAAAGCGTCAAATAGATAAGCCTGTTCAACGTATTCTTCGATCGGTAGCACTGCGGACATTTTTCACTCGCTGGGTAATTCGCAACACTCAAGGCTCAAGAACACTTCAACATTTCCCATAGATAGCAATCGCCACATCAGATTCGCCGTTAGGTAAACAAGAGCCTTGAACCGAGGGCAGACCGCTGCCCTAATTCTAATGGTTCAGCCCATTATTTTCCACTGCGAAGCACTTCAATTCCAGAAACTTCAGATCGGATAGACACTGAATTTTACACGGACGGATGCCGCAATGATTCGCGCCAGAAACTTGCGCAACTAGCCCTATTCCGCGAACTAGGCCTGCAGCGCGAATCAGCGAATCACCCTGGCAATTTACAGAAGTTCAGAATTCACACCGGCCCAGAATTTAAACCGGTTCCGCAACTATGCAGCCGGCCCCAATCAAGCCCAATCGATCTAGGTTAAAATCGACTGCCAATGACATGGCATTTCAAGCTTGACTATCAATACACTCACTTACTTACCGTCGCTTGTTTGGCCACCACCGTTCTCCCGAGCTTCCTTTACGTTATGCGTTTTATTCGGCTTGGGGCGATCAATTGGAAAGACGACTTCTTCAATTTGGATCGCTTTCTTTCCTTTGATAGCGCCAGGACGTCCCAAGTACTTTGTGTGACCACCGACTAACAAACTTAGCGGTGTCTTGACGTCGTGTTCGGTGGTAATAATGTCACCAACACGAAGCCCCAACAATTCCGATGTAGTGATTCGACTATTGGCCAAAGATACCACGACCTCAACTTCAGAATTTTCCATTTCCACGGCAATGTGAGCTCGGGTCTCGTCGGTGGAATGACCACGACCGTAACCCTGCCAACTGTTTGCAACCAAAGTGCTGCTAAATCGTTCAATGCTGTTATAAGGTATGCAAAGATTTAGCATGCCACGAACGCCTTGCATCGAGAGTTCGAACCCTATCAAAACAATGACTTCGTTGGGCGGAACAATCGACACCAACTGAGGGTTGCTTTCAATTCTGACCACCGACAGATCCAATTGAATTACGTTCTCCCAAGAATTTGCCATCTCTTCCAAAAACAGCGTGATGATCCGCTGGACCAATCGCCTTTCAATCTCCGTCAAGGGTCGACGCAACATGATCGAAGATTCCTTACCACCGCCCAACATCCGATCAATCATCGGAAACAGAATCGCTGGATTGATATCTAAAATCAAATTGCCCTTCAACGGGTCAGCGTCCAGCAAAACAAAGCACGTGGGATTCTCTAGCCCAAAGACAAATTCGCTAAAGGTCAATTGATCGACGCTGGTTAACTTCACGTCCACCATCGTGTGCAATAACGCTGACATTGACGCGCCAAAGTTGCGACCAAAACCTTCATGCAAGCTCTGCAACGCTCGCATCTGCTCCTTGCCCACTCGTTCGGGGCGTTTAAAATCGTAGGGAGATATCTTTTGTTTGGGGCGAGATTTCTCTTCAACCTCGCGACTAAGCGCTGCGGAGACACCAGTATCCATCGAGCTTAATAAGCTCTCAACTTCCGCCTGGCTTAAGATATGATCGTCACTCATCGAGAACCGCTTCCTTGCAATCGATCTCAATTTCCGACAAGCGGGGAATCTTGCCGCTTTGGATATCAGATAGTGTCGTACAAACCTTAGGTCAAAGTCAATGCGAATCACTTAACGCCTAACAACGCAAATCAGAACGCCGCAAGGACGCTAGCATCGCAGCAGTCGGCTTGGCATCAAAGGGCTTGCCTCACTTAGCATTGAATTCCACACGCCGTTAGTCGTGCCACCATCTGAGCTTCTGTCACACCTTGAACCCGTATTACTTTGCGACAATCACTTTCGCCCGCATGAATACTCAAATCACTCTTGGCAATCCGCAATGCCTTTGCCAAGAAGGCCAGCACTGCTTTGTTTGCTTTGCCGTGCTCGGCGACTGCGGTGACGCTAATTTTCAGCGCATGGTCGTAGACACCGCGAAAACTGTCCGATTTAGAATTTGGCAAAATTTTGACTGGCAACAAAACACCATCAGGGTGCATCACCAAACTTAGGTCCATAATTTTCTTTTCAAGCGTAATCCAGATCGACGCTTACAGTCTCTGGCAAGCGGACGAAGTACCGAGCGAAACTAGACGTTTGTGCGCAATAAATTCGATACAAACGCTCGACATTGTCCGATCCAGCCTTGAACCTCTGCCATCAAAAGACCATCGTCGGTGTACGCAATGTAGCAAATAGTTGCCGCCGAACTTACCATGATCGTGAAAGTCAGTCGATTTATGAAGCGCCCATGCTTGACCACTTTTTTTGGCTGATAGTTGTCCACCCAAAGACTCGCGGATTTCAATTCAACGTAATTAGTCATGCTTAGGCCCGTCGTGGTTTAAGATCAAGCGGTTTAAAAATTCGCAACAGCCACCCTGTAATGCAAGCCGCGTGCCAATTCCAAAATGCCTGTCCCCAAAGCTCAAATTTACGTCAGTGCACCACGTCAAGTTCCAGAAACACAACATTTGAGTCTTGAAATCACACCAAACGCAGCCTTTTGGCAACCTTTTCGTCCAACCGGCGGTGTTTGATCCTAAACTTCTCGACCACTCATTGGGCTCAAACCCAAACCTGCCCGCAACCCGATGCCGAAGAACCTACCCAGACCTCGCAAGCCCCGCGACCTAGTCCTAGGCGGTCACTAACTTGGCGCCTAGCTTGTCATCACAGCTACCAATAATTGCGTTGCAAACTTCGTCCGCTTGCCGGCCGGTCAATGTGGTCGATGCCGAACGAATCGTCACCGCCAACAAGACCCGCTTCTTCCCTTCACCATCGCGTTTAGCATCAACAAAGGTCTCGCGGTACTGAACGTTCTCCAGCAAACGACCACCCGCCGCTTGGACCGTTTGCTGAATATCTGCCCAACGAACTGCGGAATCGACAATGAAGTTTAGGTCCCGTTCGATCGCTGGATACGGACTTTGCCGTTGCGACTGTGGAATCAATTGCATCGCCTGGGTCAGTGCAGCCAATTGTATTTCTCCCACCACGGCTTTGTTCCGCATCTTCAACTTCTTTTGAGTTGCCGTTGAAATTTCGCCCAGCAATCCAATGACTTCGCCATCGATACACAACTGGATCGCCTTGCCAGGGGCAAAGAATGGGTCGTTCAACGAATTAACCGTAATCGCCAGCTGATGATTTAACGCATCCGCCATCGACATTACAACACTCTTGACCGACAACAGATCCCGTCCACTGCACAGACCCACCAGCGTCGACTCGTGCGGGAACCCGCCCGGGTTGGCCAAGTAAGCTTTCGCGATTTCGAACAGTTCCACCGGTTCGCTATGCCGATATTCATTGATGCGTCGCAATTCCAGCAAACTAGGAATTAAACTTCGACGAACACAATGGACGGGCCCCGCAGTATTCCAAAACTTAGAATCCAAGACACCCGACATGGGTTGACTGGTGATCATCGCCGGCAATTTCGACCAAGGTGAATACAGTTCGGAAATCTCGGGTGGCACCAAACTAGGCGACAACGCTTCGTTGAATCCGCAGGCAGTCAAAGTTCGCCGAATTCGTCCAACGGCAACATCTGCCGCGGGAGTCACCGACACCGCCATCGGAACATCGCGATCTTCTGGAATTTGATCGTAGCCGTGAATTCGAGCCACTTCCTCGATCAAATCTACTTCGCGACTCAAGTCCCGCCTCCAAGAAGGCGTTTGGAATTGGATCGACGCCTGGTCCTGTTGAACAACCGTATTTCCCAACGCGGTCAAGATTCGCACGACTGTCACTGGATCGATTGAAATCCCTAGCACTCGCTGTACCTGACTTAATCTCAGCGTGACCGCCGGCGGCTCGGCAGGTGCTGCACCCACTTCAATCACCCCTTCGCAAAGCGTCCCACCACACAGTTCCAAAATCAGTTCGCAACAACGTCGACTAGCCCAATCGATCCCTTCAGGATCGACCGTTCTTTCAAACCGATACGACGAATCGGAACCCAATTTCAACTGTCGCGAAGTGTCGCGTATACTCATCGGCGAAAAGTCGGCCGCTTCGATCAATACACTGGTCGTATCGGTATCAATTTCCGATCCCTTGCCGCCCATAATTCCCGCCAAGGCAAGTGGTTTCGCCTGATCGGCAATCACACACATCCCAGCTTTCAACGTATATCGATTGTGATCAATCGCCTCGAGTGACTCACCTTCAATGGCTCGCCGTACCACAATTTCACTGCCGCTAATCTGGCTGAAATCAAAAGCATGTAAGGGCTGACCGCATTCCATCATGACAAAATTGGTAATGTCCGCCACATTATTGATCGACTTGAATTCCAGCGGCTTTCCACTACGGTTTCGCAACAATTCCGACAGCCATTTTGGACTTGGGCCCACCTTAACGCCTTGGATCAATCGCGCCGTGTACCTTGGGCACAGATCCAAACATTCAATCGACAGCGATGCCAGCGATTGTATTCCAGGTCCAGACGCGATGGGCTTTGGGTTAGGCAAGGACAACGGCAAGTCGTAAAGCACACTAGCTTCGCGGGCAACTCCGATATGGCCCAGACAATCCGGACGATTACTAGTCACTTCCAAATCGATCGCCAAATCGTCAAAAACCACTTCGGTGCTCTCGTGGTTCAATCCACTTAAACTGAACCGGGTCGCCAATTCATCGGCAGACATTTCCAACGGCAAATAACGCTTTAGCCAGTTCCATGAAACGATCATTTTTGTTTTCCAAAGATTACGAAATCGTAGGCAAATTTCGCCAAGAAATGCTGCAAACCACCCAGGCAATCGGTCCGTCCAATAGGGCATCGCACGCCATAGCGATCCATCAACCCATCGCAAACTACATCACAAATAGAAACTCTAAAACTGAGCCAAAAACCGAACATCGTTCGTGTATAAATCGCGAATGTCCTTAATTCCATGCCGAATCATGCACAGCCGTTCGACACCCAACCCAAACGCGAAACCCGTCACCTGTTCGGGATCGTATCCCACCGACGTCAACACGTTGGGATCGACCATCCCGGCACCACCGAATTCCACCCAACGATCGTTCCAAAAGTAGTCAACTTCCACACTAGGTTCGGTGAATGGAAAGAAACTGGGCCGAAAGCGAACCGGAACACTGTCGCCCAAGTAGGCCGTCGCAAACAATCGCAAGACCGTTTTCAAGTCCGCCATCGTGACGTGCTTGTCCACCATCAAACCTTCCATCTGATGAAACATTGGATAGTGAGTCTCATCGGCGGTGTCAGGTCGATAGACGCGGCCGAGCGAAATAATTCGCAGTGGTGGTTGATTGTGCTGCATCATCCGAACTTGAACGGTACTGGTTTGGCTACGCAGCATATCGGCTTGGGATGCGGTTCCCGCGGCCAAGTCACTGGCGAATATCTTCGCGTTGGACAAGTAGAAATTGTCCAACGGATCGCGAGCCGGATGAGCTAGTGGCACATTCAAGGCATCAAAGTTGTGCCAGGAATCTTCAATCTCCGGGCCTTCCACCGGCGTGAAGCCCAGTCGCCCCATAATGTCTTTCAACAGAAGAATTGTCTGACTGATCGGATGGATTTTACCCATCGAAATTTTCGGGCCGGGCAAGGTTGCATCAAATCCTTCGTCAGCAACTTCAACTGCACTGGTTTCCAATCGTTGGGCGGCCGCATCAAACGCGGATTCGATGGCATTTTTAACCTCATTGAAACGCTTTCCAGCGGCGGGCTTTTCGGGACCAGGCACCGTACCCATCTGCTTCTGCACAGACTTCAACAGGCCCGACTTTGCGCCCAGGAATTCGATCCGACTGGTTTCCATGTCCGCTAACGAAACCGCAGAATCAAACGCCTGCTGCGCCTTGGTGACCAATACGTCTAAATCGTCAAGGAATTGCTGTAAAGACATGAGCTACTGCCAATCTATTAAGAGTGGAATGTCGTCGACCCGAAGCTGCATACTGCACAACAACGCTGGCTCGAAAATGCCAAGCATCAACCACGCTGTGCAACACAAGTAATGTACAAAAAAAAGAGAGCCGATCGCAAGGCTTAGCGATGGCTCTCCAAATTTCTCGAACCCTGATTCAAGTTCAACTTCCAGCGGTTACTTACCCAGAGCCGTCTTAACAGCGGAAGCAACCGATGTAAAACCTGCGGGATCATAGATCGCGATTTCGCTCAACGATTTACGATCCAATTCAATATGGGCCTTGGACAAGCCCGAAATGAATTCACTATAACGAAGTCCGTTCAAACGACATGCTGCGTTCAAACGAGTAATCCACAAACGACGGAATTGTCGCTTCTTGACCCGACGGTCGCGGTACGCGTACACGCCAGCGCGAAGCAAGGTTTCCTTGACACTTCGCAATAAACTACCACGTCCACCAACGTAGCCTTTGGCCCGTTTAAATAAGCGACGCTTCGCTTTAGCGCGAGCCGCGCCTTTGGTTGTTCTCATCGATAGATACCTTTAATTCCAAACGCCGCAAGGTCTCGTGCCATTTTCCAACTTGATTTAGACAAGTTCTCTTGAACACGAAGTTAGGTTTTTTGGACACCCGGACGTTGGCAAAAAGAAAATAGGGAAATTTCAAACGACGCTTTCCTGGCACTGGCTAAAGTTCCACGAATCGCCTTCACTCTCAACCACCTTTTCAAGTTCACAGTGCCTGTTGCAGGCCTGAAACCCGCGAAGGGTTCGAACCAATAGCATTCCAATACCTAAGTCGAGCAATTTTCAAGCTGCTAACACATCAGCAAACTGGAAAATTGCAACCAACACTAGCTACTGTACTTGCCTAACGCACGTCGAATCATCGGCCCGTTGCACTCGGCGTTAACCGTTGTGCCACGCAAGTTGCGGCGACGCTTCTTGCTAAGGCGCGAGTTCAAGTGACTTGTACCAGACGAGCGATGCATCGCTTTTCCGGTGGCTGTCAGGCGAAAACGCTTCTTGGTTCCTTTGTGGGTCTTCATCTTCGGCATGTCTGCACGACCTTCTGACTAAGGAACAACACCACCCTTTTTTACTGCCACGATCCGTTGCGGCAGCTAATTTACCCGGCCAAAGTATTTGGGTGGTAAAAATGGGAATCGCGTAGTCTATCGGACTTTGCGTCCGTTATAAAGAGGGTTTTCACTGGAATCGCGGCCCATTGAGCGAATTTCCTGGCGAAACCCATCAGATCTCCTGCCCAATGGATCACTATTCGGCCCAATCGCGCTAAATTCCGTAAACGCTCACTTAGTTTTTCGAACCCATCAGGTCGTCGATAAGTTTCGCCAGTCCGTTCAGATACCGACAACCACCACCCCGGCTGCTTGGAAAAAAGTAGAATTTCACTGCTTACGGTTCACAAAACACGCCCGAAGACAAATAGCGGTCCCCACGATCACAAATGATGCAAACCATGACCGCGTTTTGAACCTCTTTACTCAGTTCCAACGCAGCCCAAACCGAAGCCCCACTTGAAACGCCGCAGCAAATCCCTTCCTCGCGCCCCAGTCGCCGCATCATGTTTTCAGCGTCCGTTTGCTGCACGTCGATCACCCTGTCCACTCGGCTAGGCTCAAAGAACTTGGGACGATACGCCTCAGGCCACCGCCGAATTCCCGGAATCTTCGCGCCCTCGGACGGCTGCAGGCCAATGATCTGGATCTCGGGATTGTGTTGCTTCAAATACTTGGAAACCCCCATAATCGTTCCAGTGGTTCCCATCGAACTAATAAAATGGGTCACTTTACCATCGGTTTGGGACCAGATCTCAGGGCCAGTCGTTTCATAATGGGCCCTGGGATTGTCGGGGTTGGCAAATTGATCCAAAACGATTCCCTGCCCTTGGCCCTGCATCCGTAACGCTAAATCTCTGGCACCCTCCATTCCGTCTTCTTTACTAACTTCAATTAATTCCGCTCCGTAGGCCCGCATCGAATCCTTGCGTTCCTGAGTAGAATTTTCAGGCATAATCAATTTGATGGAATATCCCCACATCGCTGCGACCATCGCCAAGGCGATCCCAGTGTTGCCGCTGGTGGCTTCAATCAAAGTGTCACCCGGTTTGATTTGGCCACGCTGCCGAGCGGCCGCAATCATTCCATACGCCGACCGGTCTTTTACCGATCCAGCTGGATTATTCCCTTCCAATTTGGCAAAGATACCGTTGGACGTTTCACCGGGCATCCGCTGTAGCCGAACCAATGGCGTATTTCCAATGGTCTGTTCCAATTGCATTCGGGGAATCCTTTTGCTGCCACCAATCGATGAATGAAGTTTCAACGCAACCATCAAATTAACTTAAATTCATCCCCGCGTGAACAACCGTTGGCAAAAGTCGTCCCAGTCTTCACCAGAACACCACTCCAACCCATCTTTAATCCCGACTACTCACCGTCCCCAGTTCAGTTTTCCAAAACGTATTGGCCAACACCGCGGACACAGCGGCAACTGCGGCGGTTTCCACCCGCAGCACTCGTCTACCCAAACTTGACATTACAAATCCATGCTCACGTATCAACATTCGTTCACCGTCGGACCAACCACGCTCCGACCCGATGAACAAACAGGCCGACATCGTCTCCCCACCGATGGCCAACCCCAGGCTTGTGGTCGCTTCGTAGTTGTCAAGACAAATTTTCGCCGTAGGTACTCCCGAGTCCCCGCCCCAGGCTTTAGCCGCTTCGGATAGAGTCCGATCAAAGCGAATCGCTGGCAGCTTGGTTTCGAACGCTTGCGACACCGCCGAGGTGACAATCTGCAGGTACTCGCCCGATGTCCATAGCTGACTTGATGCATACGATCGTTGGCCCGAATCGGTCACTACAAATTCAATGGACCGAACCCCAAGACTTGCCAGAGATCGCAAAAGAAATCGGCAAGTCTGCGGGCGACTTAGACCCACCACCACATCCACCGGGTACAGTTCGGGCACTGCTTGCATCGATTGAAATTGAATCTGGATTCGCCCCTCTGATTCCAAGGCGAATTTCGCTTTGCCTCGATCACCATTGATCACACCGGCGTCAAACCATTGCCCATCCGCCAACCCCAACACATGCCGCACATGTTCAACCCGAGGATCACTGGTCTGGACACCCAAAGCCCGTTCTTGGTCCGTAAACAAAACGATGTTCATCGCCACTTTCTTATCATGACCCGCTTTCAGCCACCAATCCGAAACCAATCCGAACCACTTGACCGACCCACCCTATGAATCCAAACAAACCCTACTCCAAACGTTTGCCAGGCGTTTGCCAGGCGTTTGTTGCAGCATTTCACCTCCCCAAAGTTTTCATGTCCTGGGTGATCTTTCGCGGGCAAATCGCCACGCCGTCTTCCGGCTAGGCAACTTAAGGGTCCGGGCAGCCTATCAGTTGATCTAGGGGTTTTGTACGTCAAGTTTTCGGCGAATTGCGTACGATCACTATCCGAGCCAAAGACAAAATGCCAATCCCACAGTACTGGCCCGCAGCTGCGGGTTTGAAAAGTTGCCTGAACGTTCCTTAATTTTCTTCAGTTGATTCGGTCAGCAATTGATCGACAATCTCTTCGATTTTCTTGTCGGCGGTTGCGCCTTTCCAGTTCAATTCGCCTTGCCACCAATGCCGTAGATAGCCATTCTTGTCGACCACATAGACGGTCGGCCACATCGTGTTCCCCCACACTTTCCAGTTCTCGGATTTTGTATCAAACAATATTGGGAATTTAAGTCCCTTTTCTTCGGCTGCCGCTTTTACTGCGGACAGTTGTCCTTCACGAGCCGTTTCTGGCGTCTGAATTCCGATCACCACCACACCTTTGTCAACTAGATCCTGCTGCCAGCGTTTATAGATTGGAAAATTGGCATGACAGTTGTAGCACTCGAAGGCATAAAAATGCACCAACACCACCTTGCCTCGCAGTTGTGCCATTGAGAGCCCAGACGAATTGATCCAAGACTGGTCACCCACAAAGTCCGGAGCCAGCGGATAGATCCGAGTCAAGCTGGCCGTGTCAAAGGGCGTCCCCAATAGTTTGCTAACTTTCTGAAGCTGGTCCACATCGAAAATCTTATTCAAAGACGCCTGCTCCTGTTCCTTCTTCTGAGCTGCAGCAGTGTCCAATTCACTTGTGTCTTCGCCCCGATGGTTAGCCAGTTTCACCTTCAACAAGGCGGCATCAGTTTGCGTTGCCAACTTGGCGAATTCCTGTTGTTGCTGGGCCGTAAAGCCGACCAACCGCCCCAGATCCGAACGCAACACCGCCCGGATACTCTGCGCCTGGTACTCTAATTCAGTCAGACGCTTCTGCTGTTCGACCTTGGTGTTCGCTGCCAGCCATTGCCGAGTTCGTTGTTCCAATTGCTCCAAAACCTCAGTCTGTTTGCTTTCGGGTTGATTACGAACCCGAAACCAGTCGCCATCAATTTCGGTGAACCATTTCCTTAACGCAACCAGTTGCGATGGTGAAAACTTCAGTTCCTTCTGTACTTCCGGAGCATGCAGCAAGGGCATCAGGTATCGCGGCACCAAGGCACGATTTTCAGCGGACACGACTAGTTTGTTATCCGCCGAAGTTTCCTCCGCCAGATTTTCATCCGCCCAATTGTTGTCAGCTTGTGTCGCTACCAGCAGCAATCCAAGTGCTGCAAAAAACCCGATTAATCTTATGCGAATCATTGCCTTGTTCCTTAACCCGACCACGAACTTTCGTGGCTATTTGATCAGTCCTGAAAAGATTTTGCGAAATTCGAACTCGTTTATGATACCGCACAAGACGATTTCCGTTCGCAAAAACCAAAGTAACTTCCCTTGGTTGCCAATCACCGTACCCGGTACCACTGGCAAACCCCTCCAACTTTCTAGGGTCCTCCCAATGCGGGTAGCTGCGATTGGTCGTCACCCAACGCCCGCCATAACAAGTTTTTCGAAAAAAAATGGCCTTTTGTATCCGGCGGAAACCGGCCCAAGGCATCCAAACGGCTGGTTTCAGCACAAAGACCGCAACAGTCCGGCGGCTCCGCCCCGAAATCCTCGCGGCCCTTTCATGCCGGTCGCCTCTGAAACGCCATACTGATCGGACAGTACTGATCGGACAGTACTGATCGGACAGTACTGATCGGACAGTACTGATCGGACAGTACTGATCGGACAGTGCTGATCGGACGCCATGCTGTTATGACAGCGGTGGTAGATATGTCCGCTGTGGGTGTTGGTTTCGTAGGCCGAGGACTTCGCCACTTCAAACAAACGGTAAATTCCTTGAACAGCAGGAAACAGAACGAACGCAGAGTGGCAGAGTGGCAGGCAGGGACGGAATGCGTCAGGGTCTACAAGGCTGATGATCGCTTGGTGAAATCGATCGACGCGAAGGTCAATCAAACCACTTGCGAGTATCTTGCGTAAACGTTCGGGCTGAGCGACTTCAGCCGATGTCAACTTGCGACCGAAATTCGCGGGAAAAAGAACACGCTTAATCGCAGGCAGGAAAGCAGTTGGGCAGTTGGGCATACATGACACTGCCCTAAACGGCTCGTATTTGCCCAGTGCCTCGAACGCGGTAGTTGAAGCTAGTCAACTGCTCCACTCCAACCGGGCCTCGCGCGTGCATCTTGCCGGTCGCGATGCCGATCTCAGCACCCATTCCAAATTCGCCGCCGTCAGCAAACTGCGTTGATGCGTTATGCAGTAAAATGGCGGAGTCGATCTGGTTCAAAAACTTCTCAGCCACCGCTACGTCTTGGGCTACGATCGCCTCCGTGTGATGAGACGAATACTTGTCGATATGACCGATCGCCGCTTCAATGCCCTGAACCACTTTAATCGAAAGAATCGGAGCCAAGTATTCGGTCTGCCAATCGACTTCGGTAGCCTCCAGACACCCAGCCACGGTTTGACACACCGTTTCATCGCCGCGTACTTCGCAACCGGCGGCTTGCAGTGCCGATACGATCGGTGCCAAGTGAGTGTCGACAACGCTCGAATCGATCAATAACGTTTCGGCGGCACCACAAATGCCAGTGCGTCGCATCTTGGCATTGACCACAATTTGAATCGCCATCTGCAAGTCAGCCGACGCATGAACATAAACGTGACAAATACCTTCCAAGTGAGCGAACACCGGTACGCGAGATTCTGATTGGACCCGAGCGACCAGACCTTTGCCTCCGCGTGGCACCACGACATCCAAATTTCCATCCAATCCGGCCAGCATTTGCCCCACTGCCCCTCGATCGATGGTCGGCACCAATTGGATGACCGTTTCGGGCAGGCCTGCAGACTTCAATCCTTGCGCTAAACATTGATGAATGGCGGCCGAGGAATGAAACGCATCGCTGCCGCCACGCAAAATCACGGCGTTACCGGCCATCAAACACAAAGCGCCCGCGTCCGCCGTCACGTTAGGTCGGCTTTCGAAAATCACGCCAATCACGCCCAAGGGCGTCCGCACTCGTTGAATTTGCAAACCGTTAGGACGATCAATCGTGGCGATAACCTGATTGACCGGATCGGGAAGTTCCGCGATCGCCAACAAACTATCTTGGATCGCAGACAGGCGTTTGGGATCCAAAGTCAGACGGTCAACCATCGCCGCAGGCAATCCCGCAGACTCCGCCGCCACCAGATCTACCTGGTTAGCCGCCAAAATGGTCTTAGCACTGGCGGACATGGATTTCGCCGATTCGCGAAGCGCTTTTTGTTTCACCAGCGCGGACGCCAACGCCACCTGACGTGAAGCGGTCCGCGCGGCGCGGCCCATTTGTTGCATGGTTTCGATGACACTAATTGGAGTCGGATTCATTGTTGTTACCGTTATCGATTCTGGGCGGTCCTTGGAAGAGTTGGTGGGAGATCTTGGAGCTCAAAACCCGATCAAGTTTTCTACTTCTAACACTAAGTTTTCGCGACGAATCAGCGCCGCACGAATATTAGGCCCCAAGCGTTGCATGATTTCCGCCGTTTTCAAACCTACAATTAAACGGGCCTCCGCCGAGTCGTATTCGATCAAACCACGGCCTAGCACATGACCGTTGGGTCCAATCACCTCGACACTATCGCCGCGTTCAAAATCTCCGGACACCTTGGTAATACCTGCCGCCAATAAGCTGTTGCCTGATTCCAAGGCCAAGAACGCACCATTGTCGATGCTGATTTTTCCCGGCAGATGCAATCCACCCGCAATCCACTGTTTCTTGGCATTTCGCGTTGCCGGATTGGCCGTGAACCAAGTGCCGGGTCCATTTTGGTCCAGCCTGCGTAGTGAATGAAGTTCGCGTCCCGAGGCGATCACCATCGCGCTACCCGCTTCGGTTGCGATCCTAGCCGCTTCGATTTTTGTCTTCATGCCACCTCGTGAATGGATCGATGCTGCGTCTCCTGCCATCGCCAGAATCTCGGGCGTGATGTCGCTAACTTCGGCTAATAATTCGGCATCAGGGTTGACGTCGGGCGGTTCCGCATAAAGGCCCTCGACATCGGACAATAAAATCAATAAATCCGCATCCATCATCGACGCCACGCGGGCCGCTAAACGATCGTTGTCACCGTAACGAATCACATCGGTTGCGACCGTATCGTTTTCATTGATAATCGGAATCGCTGACCATTTCAAAAGCGTGCCGATCGTGGCTTTGGCGTTCAAGTATTGACGGCGAATTTCGGTGTCGCCAATCGTCAACAAAATCTGAGCCGCCTTCAAGCCATATTCGCTCAATAGCTGATCGTAAGCGCTGCTGAGCAAAATCTGGCCAATCGACGCAGCCGCCTGACTTTGATTTAAACGCAATAAACCCTCCAGCAATTCAGGCCGAGTGCTCTGCATACTACGCCGGCCCAGGGCAATCGCACCCGAACTGACCACCATCAATTGATGCCCGTCCTTGGCCAGTCTCGCCAAATCTTCAACCAAGCTGGACAGCCAAGGACGATTCAACTTCGATTCACCGGTGGTGAGTAACGACGAGCCAATTTTGACTACAATCCGCCGATACTGGGCAAGTTTTCCTGGGACTAAATCAGACAAAGGTCAATCCTTCAATATGGGCAAAAAAACTGTCATACGAGCGTAAAACGAAATACGCTCACAGCGGGCGGGCAACCACTGATGACCGGCTGGGATCGAATTAAAAAATCGCGTCATTGGCAAATTGGTCGTGGGGCAGTGTACCGCCCGAAAGGTCCGGAAGATCAAGGGACTCGCGCTCAGCCGCTTCCTTACCAATTGGGAACTTGCTTTGGAACACCGCACAATTTTAGCGAAGGGGAACTGGGCTTAGTGAAAGGGGAACTGGGTCCGACTCCCAACGATTTCCGCACCAACCGGCCCACAATTTTCGTTGCGACAAACCACTGGATTCGGGACAAGTCTTGGATCGGCCAAGCGAGTCGGCCAAGCGAGTCGGCCAAGCGAGTCGGCCAAGCGAGTCGGCCAAGCGAGTCGGCATTGTCCACGAAACCACTCGAGTGTCTAAAATTCAAACGCCGCCTTCCTATTCTAACAGATCCAGGGCATTGTGCTAAGGAAGGTCCGGCAGGTTATTTGATACGACCCAACCATTTTGAATTGAACCCACTCAGGGGCCACACACCTTATCAATCAATTCATTGGCGGTATCATACCTCAAACTCAAGCCAATTGCTTACTTCCCCCAACGAGATCTAGAAAGAAATCGAAGGACTCACTGCCCGAATGACGCTCGAAGAGTTCACACGGCATTTCACCCTGGCGAGCCAGCGAGTTTTTTCTTTTGAGCATTCTCCGGCTAGACCCTGGGCGAGAGTTTTCGATTTTTTGGTCTGGTTGGGGATGCCGAAGACCAGATTTTCAACCGGCGGCAACTGGGAGACCAGCCAAGCCGCCTAAGAGAGGCTACAGTTGGCTCCTAATTGTTATCGCTTTGCCTCTTATTTTGACATCACGACCTCCAACTAACTCGATTGGTGCAGCGGACTGTATAGGTTTTTCATTCGCAGGAGATTGAAAGCCAGGGCATGCCAGCTTGTTTGTACCTTGCCTTAAGCTAACCCACGTACGCGAAATCGAATCAGGTTTCGGTCGCAACAATCTGCGTTGGGGGATTCTGCGATCGCACTGCGACGCTTGCACTTTGCCTTCCCTGGGGGGAGACCCCATCCGAGTTCGATGGGCGATCATCTCCGGACTCTCATTCGCTCGCGCAGTGTACGGGTTTTGACCCTCATCGAGTTGTTTTTGTTATGCAAGAGCGGGGCAAAAACGGTTGGCCCTGAACGTTCAACAACCGTAATAGCTGCGCTCTTGCTGAAGCCTCCGTCGACAAGATAGTCCTCCGCAATAACGCCTTAGCGATCGACCACATCCTTAAACATCGGACGCATCAGGTCGTTTTCGCTACCGTGGCTGGTCACTTTCACAGCCACAATCATCTGTGCGCTACCATCACTGGAGAATCGACATTCAACACCAGTCGATTTCCGTTGTCACCCATCCGCAGATGGCGGGGTTTCGGGCTGTCGTTGACGCTCGCGGTCCACTACGTCTGTCGTTGCTATTCTCGCCACACTGTTTCTTATACTTCTCTTGCAGGTCTTGCTGTGATTGTTTGATTGGCTTGAGTCGGTCAGAAAAAGATCCAACAAATCAGCGTGCTCGATACGGAAGTCGCTGACACGGTGACGGTTGATCGATACTCCGCCGCAAATCCACAGAAAGGGGAGGTCACGCGTGGTTAGTTCCGTGATCTTGCGAGCACCGATGCTGCCTTCGATCGTCGCGAAAAGCCATCGTGCAAAAAGGCTTTGAGGGTCGATACAATCAAGACCAACATTGCCAACTTTCGCCTTGATCGGCTCATGCAGCTGGGTCAAATCTAGCGATTGAAGGAATTGCCAAACGATCTTGACTGGATGATCCGCGTCGAACAATTGCTCAAGCGAGAATAATTGCATCTCCACCTGCGATCGTTCCGGTGGTTTAGTCCGGGCTTGGCTACGTTGTTCTCAATAAGATTCGCTGATGCAAACAATTCAGCGCAATTTTTTAAAAACCCCAGCATGTTAAAAACCCACAGGCTGTTTGGGGTCCCACCTATTGGCCGGAAGTCGAGCGAAGCGAACACCTCCGGACCCGATCCCCCGCGTCTTTGCGACCCTGAATGGGTCGAATCTCTTCCCGAACCCAAAACCGATCTCTCAGCTTGGAGATTCATAAGAAGCTTGCCCTTACATTGCCAACCGATGAGATTTAGACATAGCTGCATCCCTCTCGCCGCCAACCGATATGCTTGCGAGGGCAACTGGATAACATCTTAACTTGAGCGCCTGGCACTTGTATTGAATGCGGCGAGTTGAACTTGAGTGCGCGGTAGGGCTGGGCCGGGGTCAGACTTAAGTCTGACCCAAG
>Ga0105050_10002658_pt1 | contig 25334 bp, 17 predicted proteins | sample FRY01_FD_78088 | JGI IMG/M metagenome (GOLD analysis project Ga0105050, IMG submission 78088) | Freshwater microbial communities from Lake Fryxell liftoff mats and glacier meltwater in Antarctica - FRY-01 | ecosystem: Environmental > Aquatic > Freshwater > Ice > Glacier meltwater ...
GGAAATGATTTTGTACGCAATTTTCCGAAACGCAAAATGGAAGATTTGTTAGCAGAAATAGAAAAGGAGAAATTTGTTTCTGTCGATTTGTTGCAAATCAATGATAAAAAAGCAGCCGTGTTGGCGGGTATTGGATTTGACGCGGTGGTTTCGGATGCGGCCCACAAAAACAAATGGAACATTCCAGCCATAAAATATATGGTACCAGTGTTAAAAAACATGTTTGGCTACCGGGGTATTCAAATGAAAATAAAGGGTAAAGATTTGAATTATACCGACTGTGTTTTTATGCTTTCTTGCGGCAATGGATATAGGGCTGGTGGAGGCTTTAAACTTTTTCCAAAAGCCAGTTTGACGGATGGGAAAATGGATGTTTTATTGATAGAACCGCCTACATTTTGGCAAAAATTAAAATACATTTGGTTGGTTAATTTTGGCAAACACTTGGAATTAAATATTGTAAAATATGTGCAAACCGATAAAATAAGTGTAGAATTGGATGTCGAAGATTTGTACAACACAGATGGAGATGTTTACAGGTCTAAAAACATGGAAATATCAGTTTTGCCCGGTGTTTTTAAATTGATTATGTGATCGCCATGGGTTTCACCCTTGGTTATTTATGATTGACCCTTGCCTTTAATCCTTTGCAGATTCGTTGCGTTTTGTAAATCTTCAGGATTTTAAAACTGATTTAAATTCAAAGTATCCATTTTGTTTAAGTTGTATTTCTGTAATAAATAAATAGCATTCAATCAATTTAGGACTTTAGAGGAGTTCATCATTAATAAAATCCAAAATGTCGAAAATTATCACCCTGAAAGGGGCTGAGATTAATGTTTTAAAAAGACAATGCAGGTTTTAATGAGATGATAGAATATGACAATAGGGATGGAAAGTAACAAGAATTGGAATGGCATAAAATAGACCGTTTACAATTTCCTCCAAACCATCACAAAATCATTCATAAAATAACCATCTCCAATATCGAAATCGGCCACATAATCTATAACGAATCCCATTTTAAAATAGAAATTAATGGGTTTGTAATTTTGGCGATTTACTTGCAGGCGGGTTGTTGTTATTTGTGGAAACAATTCTAGCAATTTTGCGAAGGCAAGACTGCCAATTCCTTTGCGGTGAATTTCTGTGTCTATATAAAATTTGTGTAAGAATAATTCATGGATATCTTTTTCTGAAATGGAGATAAATCCAACCGCAATATTGTCCGATTCAACCAAAAAAAACTGCTGTCCTTCTTGCATTTGGGCTTGCAGTGCCGCTGAATTGTATAGTTTTGCCAGCATAACATCGACTTGCATTTGACCCACAATGGCAGGGTAATGCGATTGCCATATTTTTTGCGCCAGCACCTGAATTGTGGAAATGTCTGCCTCTTTTGCCCGAATTAAATTTACATTCACAGTTCAAATTACCCGAAATTTGTGGCAGATTGCAAATGTTACGGGTAGAAAATCTTCAATGCGGTTATGAAGGCTCGTCCAATGATGGGTTGGTGAATCGCTTGGATTTTAAGTTGGCGGCGGGCGAATTGCTGTTGTTGGCTGGCAGAAACGGTATTGGCAAAAGCACCTTGATGCGCACTTTGGCGGGTTTGCAAGCACCCATTTCTGGCAATGTGCATATAAACGGCAAAGGCATTCACCATTTGGGTCCATCAGATTGCGCCGGTTTGGTTTCAGTTATGTTTTCCATGCCTCCAGATTTAGCACTTACCCGCTGTTTTGAAGTGGTATTAACTGCCATGCAACGCAATTTTTCTCCTTTTAAAACGGATTTTAGCCATGAAAAGGGAATAGTAAAAAAATGCATGGAATTGACGGGTTGTCAAAAATTTTATGATCGTGAATTTTCTACTTTAAGCGATGGCGAGAAACAAAAAGTAATGCTTGCCCGCTGTTTGGCTCAAGATACCCCCGTGTTGTTGCTGGATGAACCCCTTGCTTTTTTGGATTATCCCGGTCGAAGGCAAATGCTGAGTTTGCTTGAAGAAATTTGTAAAACAGAAAATAAAACCATAGTATACAGCAGCCATGATTTGGATATTTCATTGGTTCATTGTCACAAATTGTTGTTGCTTACTAGCCGTGGCAAGTGGAAATATTTTGAGGACAAGCAAGAGATAATGAATACAATTCCGTCTTCCTTGTCTGAGAATGAAAATTGAAAATGCGTCGTCCGTTTAAATTCAAACAATTCGAAATTCAGCAGGAAAATGTTGCAATGCCTGTAACCACCGATGCCTGTATTTTGGGTGCGTATGCCAATTTTGAAAATTGCAAAACCGTTTTAGATATTGGCGCAGGCAGTGGAGTTTTGGGTTTGATGTTGGCACAACGTTATCCTTTTGCACAAATTACAGCATTGGAAATTCATGAGCCCAGTTTTTTAGAGTGCAAAAAGAATATCGAAAATTCCATTTTTGCCAAAAGAATGGAAGCGATTTGTGCGGATATTTTGAATTTTAAACCACAAAATAAATACGATGGCATAGTTTGGAATCCCCCTTTTTTTGAGAATCAATTGGCTTCTGCGTTGCCAGATAAAAAATTGGCAAGACATACCCAAGGGTTGAATTATTCTGTTTTTTCTGAAATTCTAAAAACCAATTTGGCAGACACAGGCAAAGCTTGGCTTTTGATTCCCGATTCGCATTTGGAGCTGATGAAAACACATTTATCTACGGCAAAATATGGCATTATTTCGGCCACTTCAATAGCCGCCAATACAGCAAAATCTCCACATTTGTGGATGTTGAATATTATGGAGGGTGAGTTTGAAACCACATTTCTGTCTATGATTACCTATGGGCAAAAAGGCGAATACGGGGATGAAATGCGCACATTGCTCGGTGGATTTTATTTGAACATGTAAATTAATTTTACATAATTTTTGGAATTTCGGATTATTTTTCTAACTTCGTAGAATGCCCGCCTTAAAATATACCATTGAAAAGTCCGCTTTTGGCGTATGTGCCTATATTGGTGACAAGATGGGGATTAGTTCTAGCCGCATTCGTATGTATTTCATTTACACCTCGTGTTTAACTTTGGGCAGTCCAATTTTGTTTTATTTAATCTGGGCTTTTTGGTTGAATATTAAACGCCATTCTGCGGAGCAGAGAACCAGTGTGTGGGATTTGTGAAGAGGATTTATTGGTTCTTTGTTACTCTTTGATTGGTTGATGTATTAAACAATGGATGCATTAGAAGCTACGATGTTCATGATGATTTTGAGGATGCGAATGTGGTGTATATTTAGCATTGAAAACTTTAACCAAATATTTTTTTACGTAACCAAGAAATAAATCAATTCTACAAAGTATATGCAAAATATAGCGGCTATGCAGATTCGATTGGAATTACAGGTTTAGGGAGAGAAATCTACAATACTGATAAGCTAAACGTTGTTTTTTAAAGATTCAGAACAATTCTAAATTTAGACCAAATTCGAATCATATCTGATACATTAAAATTGAATGTATTGTACGCTAAAATGACAGTAAAAGGCGAAAAAAGTGCATTGGGGAGTGCAGCTGTTTTAATCTTATGGAAATTTCGGCATCGAAAAAGAATTCATTGGTCAATATTACCGAAGGAATGATTCTTAAATAAAGTAGAATATTTGCATTAAAAATTCGTACTTACGGTAAACCTAACTCCGCTGAATGCAGGTTCTACGCGGCAAATACCGCCGCTGCAATTCACCCCACGTTGTTGTTTTATATACGCAATATTAAATACAGAATTGCCAGCAATATACTGTGCAAAAAAGGTAGGATAATGCAACACCCGGTTTGAAATACCCATGTCCTCATAGCGATGTGGTTGCACGTTTGCCATATCTCCCACTGCAAAACTAATGTTGGGTTTTAAATAAAATTCCACCATTGCATTGGCAAAACTTCCTTGGTCTTGTTTGGTTTTTAGGTACTGAAATTCTACACGCAAACTGCGGCTTTTTGGGAATTTAATGAGCACCTCACCAAATGGGGTTAGTGTTCTTACATTGGCATATTTAGGGTGTATTTCATATCTTTCTTGGTTGTATAAAACGGTTTGTAAACCCAATTTCAATTTCAATTTTTTACCAATGGTTTGAACAATTTCCCCATACAATTCATGAAAAAGTTCTATGGATTTGTTGTTAAATCCATTGGCATTTAAGGACCTTACGAAACTGCCGTTTAGTGTAATTTGTGTGCCTTTGCGCGGTTTCAAATCCAGTTCCCCTTGAATGCCATCTTCGCCCAATTCTTGTGCTGGTGCATTGTAGCGGGCCATTAAACGGTAAGTGTTTTGGCGCGTTAGGGATGGCAAATAAGAAATGGCGCCATTTAACAATTGGTCGTTTGGCGTAGTGCGCAAGGTAAAATTTTCGATGTGCCTGCCTTGTATATTTAAGCCAAATGAGGCTTTTTGTTTGCCAATTTTAATGCCACTCATGCCATAACTCATGGATAGGTAAAGCACTTTTCCGTCTTTTAAATGAAGTTTGCATCGGTCAGTCTTATTGCCTCTTTGCTTTTTTTGTTGTATTCAGCGTTTAATACAAAATTGCCTAGGGTGTAAGTAAAATAGCCATTGTATCCATATACATTGTACATTGGTTCGAATTTGTCTTTAACATCATAACTGTTAATTTCTGCTACAATAGGATCCATGCTTGCCCTGTCTAATGTACGGTTCATAAAAGAAGCACCCATATTTAATGTACCTGAATTTCCGTTTTTACCCAAATCTAGGGTATAATCTGCATTGGAGCCAGCAATCACTTGCGGTGAATAACCAAAACGATTCTCCAAATACCCTTTTTGATTGCCCACAAAGGCTTTTACCCGAAGATTGGGTAGAAAATCGTACTGTAACCTAGCCCCTTGAATGGCATAATCTATCCCAATTTGGCGTTGCTCGTAAGCCCTAAAAAGGATACCGGATCCTAGCTGGTCATAGAAAGAACCCAAGGTAATGTCTAATTTGTCCACTTTTTTGTGGGCTTGCCAATAACCAATGCCGTGGAAAGTATTACTACCTTGTGGATTTAGTAAAGGTGAATTGAAAAAACCATCGTATCTAAGCGTGAATTCAAAACCTTTGATGCGGTAATTCATAAAAAGCCAAGCATCTAAACTGGCGCTATTTTCTTTGTACACTTTGGTATTGGCGCCAATGGAATCATCACGGATGTATTTTTGATAATTCAAAAACAGGTTGCCAGTGAACTGGCCTTTGTCTTCATTGTTGTTCTGCTGCGAGTATAAATTTAAGCCCAGCGAGCATATACCTAAAATGACAAATTTTTTCATGAAGGTGCAAGTTTAATAAAATCAAACCACTTGTTCACTCTTTTGAGTAATGTATCTTTGCACCTCTGATGGAAACTTTGTTAGAACCTGTAATTAACACACGCAAACTTTACATAGAGAGCTATGGATGCGCCATGAATTTCTCCGACAGTGAGATTATTGTGGGTATTATGAGTGAAAATGGATTTGTTACCACCGAGGACGAATTGGATGCGGATGTAATTTTTTTAAATACTTGCGCCATAAGAGACAATGCGGAAGTGCGCATTCGTGAAAGACTAAAACACCTTAGAAACAATAAAAAGCAAAACCGCGACTTGATCATTGGGGTTTTGGGCTGCATGGCAGAAAGATTGAAAGACAAGTTGTTAGAAGAAGAAAAATTGGTCGATGTGGTTGCCGGTCCAGATAGCTATCGTGATTTGCCTAGGTTGGTATCTGAAGTGGATGATGGAGCTCGCGCAATCAATGTTTTGTTGAGCAGGGAGGAAACGTATGGCGATTTAAATCCAGTTCGTTTGAATTCAAATGGGGTTTCAGCTTTCATAAGCATTATGCGGGGTTGCGACAACATGTGCAGTTTCTGTGTGGTTCCATTTACTAGGGGCAGGGAACGCAGCCGCGATGCACAAAGTATTTTACGCGAAGCCAAAGAATTGGAAGTTGCTGGATACAAAGAAATTATTTTGTTGGGTCAAAATGTAGACAGTTATCTGTGGTTTGGCGGTGGTCCAAAAAAGGATTTTAAAAATTTAACGGAAGATGAAAAAGCAAACGCCATTGATTTTGCAGATTTGCTAGAATTGTGCGCTGTTGAATTGCCTGGCATGCGCATTCGATATAGTACCAGCCATCCTAGAGACATTGATGAAAAAGTGGTACGAACCATGGCGCGTCACAAGAATATTTGCAATTACATCCATTTGCCTGCCCAAAGCGGAAGTTCAAGGGTGTTAGATTTGATGAGTCGCAATTATACGCGGGAATATTACATGGAAAAAATAAACATGATTCGTGAAATTATACCAGATTGCGGGATTAGCTGCGACATCATTTCAGGATTTTGTACCGAAACGGAAGAGGACCATAAGGCCACTTTGAGTTTGATTGAATGGTCGCAATTCAATTTTTCTTATATGTACAAATACAGCGAAAGGCCTGGAACACCCGCCGCCAAGAAATTGCAGGATGACGTTGATGAACCTACCAAAAGCAGACGTTTGTCTGAAATAATAGCCTTGCAAAACAGTATTTCTGTAGCCAAAAACCATGCATATATAGGTCAAGTGGTGGAAGTATTGATAGAGGGTGAAAGCAAGAAAAGCGATGCAGACTGGAAAGGCCGCAACGACCAAAATGGGATTACCGTTTTTCCAAAGGAGCATTATAAAAAGGGTGAAATTGTGAAGGTTCTGATTGAAACCGCAAGCACCACAACCATCCGAGGCAGGGCAATTGGGCTGGCATAAATCTTGTTTTAGGAGAAGAATTGTTGGGTTCAGGATTTGGAATTCTTGAATATTGCAATACCTTTGATTCTTAAAATATTAAGAACTATGAAAATCACAAAATTGTTAGCTGCTGCATCTTTGTCGCTTCTATAGCTTTTTAGCGCTTGTTCAAAAGAGAAAATTTTGACAAATCGCTTGGATGGAACTTGGAATTATGATAAAATTGACGGTACTATTGCCGCATCGGGTGGCGGAGCTACTACCCCATCTACATTTATCAATGCAGGCTCGATTACCCTGAAAAAGGATGGTACAGGTTCTTATACACAAGTGTTAAATGGTTCTACCACAAACGGCACCATCACTTGGTCCAACACAGCAACTACGGTTACAATCATTGAAAGTGGCCAATCCGCCTTGGTATTTACTGTTTCAACCAATGAGAAGAAGAAACAAATTTGGAATACGACCTATAATGACGCTGGCGACCAAATCACAGAAACTTGGACGTTGAGTTTAAAATAATTTAAACTTTGTTATAGAAAAAATGCCGTTTTAAACGGCATTTTTTTTGATAATATGGCGCCCCTCTGGGGTTAAGATGCAAACATTTCCTTTAATCAGGCTTACTGTTGGTATTGCTTCTTCAAGTTCTCCAACATATCCACGGTCATTTTGTTCAAATCATAATCGGGTTTCCAGCCCCAATCTTCACGGGCACGGCTGTCGTCAATAACGGCTGGCCAGGAATCTGCAATGGCTTGGCGAGAGTCTGCATTATATTCTGTGGTAAAATTCGGAATGTATTTTTGAATGGCGGTGGTAATTTCTTCGGGGCCAAAACTCATGCCCGCCAAATTGTAGCTGCTCCTAATTTTTATTTTTTCTGCCGGTGCATGCATAATATCTAGGGTCGCTTTTAGTGCATCTGGCATATAAAGCATAGGTAAAACTGTACCGGGGTTTAGGAAACAATTGTGTTTGCCGGTGGTTAATGCATCGTGGTAAATGGAAACTGCGTAATCCGTAGTTCCGCCACCTGGGGCACTTTTATAGCCAATCAAACCTGGATAGCGAAGACTGCGGGTATCTACACCCCAGCGGTTAAAATAATATTGTGCGTATAATTCACCAGCCAGTTTGCTAATTCCGTAAACAGTTGTGGGGTCCATGGCACAATATTGAGGTGTATTTATTCTCGGGGTATTTGGTCCAAATGCAGCAATGGAGCTAGGCCAATACACTTTTTTTATTATGCCCATATCTCGGGCTGCATCTAGCAAATGAAAAAGACCATCCATGTTTAATTTCCAGGCAAATTCCGGCATTTTTTCAGCCGTTGCACTCAAAAGTGCTGCCAAATGATACACCTGGGTTGGCTTGTATTTTTGAATCAGTTCGGTAAGTTTGGGCTTGTCTAAAATGTCCATTATTTCAAAAGGACCTCCTTCAAACACAGGATTATCGCTTTTCTTAACATCACTTGCTATTACATTTTGGTTCCCATAAATACCCCGAAGTGCTTCTACCAACTCGGTTCCAAGTTGCCCACAGGCACCAATTACCAATACCGTTTCCGTGCTCATTGTTTTCTGCAAAGGTTCAAAAACAATGGCAATAATCAAAATGCATAGTTTAATTCTCTCTGCATTACCTTTGCCACCCTTGAATGCAGTTGAATCTATAAGATATTCTTGGAAGGGAATACATACATTATTGTCGCCTTCATTAAAGCGCCGTACATACACTATTTATATTTTCAGCAGTCTTATAGGCTTGGCAGATATCATAGGTTTGGGTAGTATGGTGCCTGTATTAATGTTGGCCATTGACCATAGTTTTTTAGAAAAAAGCAGCAAACTAAGGGCAATATACCATGCTTTGGACCTATCAAATGAAGCAACCTTTCTAAAAATATTAATTGTAGCAATATTGTTGTTTTTTGTATTAAAAAGCTTGCTGGCCATAGCATTGCAAAAGCATATTCGATTAACGGCGATTGATTTGTCTACCGAATTGGCGGCAGAAAGTTTTAGCAAATCATTTCAAAACAATTCCTACGAGAAAGTATCTGCAGATGGCTTGGGTTTTAACGACGAAGTTATGTTTACCCCCTATTACTTTGTATCTGGAATTTATTTTCCATTTATAAATATTATTGCTGAATCAACAATTGCATTTATGTTGATTTTGGTTTTTACCTTGTATAATCCAATGATATTTCTTCTCATTGTGGGTTTGCTAGGGACCGCATTCGTGCTTGTAAATCGTTTTACAAGAAAGCGCATTTCCAACTTGGGAGAAAAGGTAAGTGAAAGCCGGGAAAAAGCAATCAAGGATTTAAATTTTGGTATTTCAGGTTTTGCAGATATTCGAACCCACGGCGTAGAAAAATATTTCAAAAAAAGATTTTTAGCACATTTTCATGAATATGTCTTGAACGGAGTTAAAGGTTTGAATTATCAATTAATTCCATCAAGAATAAATGAATTTGTGAGTTTGTTGGGAATTGTCATTTTGGTAATTTACGCTTATTTTTTCTCGGGAGATAACCTTGGTCAAGTAAGGGTTTTGGCTGCTTTGTTCGCTATTTCTGTGTTTCGATTAATCCCAGCTGCGAATCGGGTTTTACAAGCATTAATGCATTTAAAAATGAATGCATATACCATTGAAAAACTGATGCCATTAAAAACAGAAAAGCAGAAATTGAAAACAGCAATACGCACTTTTGAACATTCTATTGTGTTGGATAAAATTAATTTCGCGTATCAAAATAAGTCAGATGCATTGATTTTTGAAAATTTGAATTTAAAAATAAAAAGGGGAGACATTGTCGGTATATCTGGAAAATCGGGAATGGGAAAAACTACGTTGGTAAAGTTGCTATTGGGTTTTTATTTTCCGCAAAGTGGAAGTATTTTAGTGGATGGATTAGCTATTAAAGACGAATTTGATATTCAATCCTTATTTTCCTTTATGGGCCAGGATCCATTTATTGTGGCTGGGTCAGTTGCGGATAATGTGGCATTGGGGGTGGAGCCTGAAAATAGAGACAATCAAAAAATTGCCCAATGTTTAACAGACGCTTCTTTCCAAATAGAGGGTGCCAATTCAATTGAAGAATTGTTTGTAGGTGAAAGTGGTTCTCGGTTAAGTGAAGGGCAAAAACAACGATTGGTATTGGCCCGGGAATTGTATAGGGATGCACCTGTTTTAATATTAGATGAGCCAACAAGTTCACTTGACAATGAAACTGAAGATGGGATAATCAAAACGCTAAGAGATTTAAAATTACGAAAAAAAACAATGATTATCATTGCACATAGAGAAAGAATATTCGAAATTTGCGACTTTGTTTTGAACCTTGAAGGCAAAAAATTAACAATAAGGAAATGAAAGTAAGATTTGCAGTATTGGGCACTGGGCATATTGGAAAGAGGCATGCAGAAATGGTTTCTAGAAATGAAGAAGCTGAATTGGTTGCGCTTGCGGATATAAAACCCAAAAATGAACTAGGAATTGACCAATATAATGTTCCATTTTATCATGATTTAACTTCCTTATTGAACGATGGGCCAGAATTCGATGTTTTGTGCGTTGCAACTCCCAATGGATTGCATGCAGTTCATGCACTAGAGGCGTTGAAAGCTAGAAAACACCTGGTTATTGAAAAACCAATGGCCTTAACCAAATCAGACTGTGAGATGGTCATTCACAATGCCATGGCGGCGCATAAAATGGTTTTTTGTGTTATGCAAAATAGGTATTCACCACCCTCGGAATGGATAAAAAAAATTACGAGTGATGGGACATTGGGCAGGATTTTTATGGTTCAAGTAAATTGTTATTGGAACCGGGACGACCGTTATTATAAAAAAGGAGGGTGGAAAGGCTCTCAAGAATTGGACGGCGGCACGTTGTTTACCCAATTTTCGCATTTCATAGATATTATGTATTGGCTTTTTGGAGATATCGAAGATATCAATGCCACATTTGCGGATTTTACCCACCAAAATTCCACAGAATTTGAAGATTCAGGAACGGTTAATTTTAAATTTAAGCAGGGTGGGCTGGGTTGCATAAATTATTCTACGGGTGTTTGGGATGTTAACTTTGAAAGCAGTATTACCATTATCGCAGAAAATGGCACCGTAAAGATAGGAGGCCAGTATATGAACGAAGTTGAGTATTGCCATATTAAAAACTATGAAATGCCGGTATTGCCGCCTTCAAACCCTGCCAACGACTATGGTCCTTATAAAGGCAGCGCTGCAAACCACAATTATATTTTTGACAATGTAATTGAAGCCATTAAACATGGTGGAACACCTACAACCAACGCTATGGAAGGTTTAAAAGTGGTTGAAATTATTGAAAATATCTACCGACAGAATCAATTTTTTCGCGAAAAAAGAAATGTTTTAGCCACCGGCACGCAACAATAGCCTTTGCCTGGGGGGTTGGGAATTATTTTCATTTATTTTTGGGGGTAGTTTATCCTTTTGCTGTATATGCTTGTGATTAATTACGCATATGAAAGAACAATTGGAATCAAATTTGCTTACCAAATACGCAGCAGGTCTTATGAACAATGATGAATTGCGCAGTATGGAAGATTGGTTGCGCAAAAATCCGCAATTTATGACTACTCTGGCCCTAATAAAACAAAGGGTGGATGTTATGGTTACAAGTTCATCGGCTGGATGGTAAACAGGATGGAAGAGAAAGACTACAATAAAATCGGTAAACTACTTTCGGGAGAAGAAAAAGCAACAACATCGGATGCTGACTTATCCGCTATGAAATCTATCTGGGATTCAGCGGGTTCTTATAATTACCCTGAATTGTCTAATTCCGATGCGGCATGGACGGATTTGCAAAAAAGAATATCAACACCTGCGCCAATTAAAATTTCTTGGATTCGCCAGCATGCATTTGCAGTCGCGGCTTCAATTGCACTGCTAGCTGTGGCAGGCACAAGTTTTTGGATGATGAACAATTCACCAGACAAAAATTCTATAGCCGCAATTCATGAAAAAACGGGTAACAAAGAAATAAAGACTGTTAGTTTGTCTGATGGGTCTGTTGTTGTTTTAAATTCAAACAGTGAAGTTACTGTTGTTGCTGGTTTTAACGAAACGAACCGTACAATTGAACTTAAAGGTGAAGCGAATTTTGAAGTAGCTCCAAATAAAGACATTCCATTTGTTGTTACTGCGGGCAAAACTATAACCCAGGTTGTAGGAACTGGTTTTGATATATCCGCATTCGAAGGAGAAGATGTTAAAATTACGGTAACCCATGGAAAAGTTAAATTTGCTGGAACAAAGGACAATGTAATGCTTGTAAAAGGCGATGCAGCCAAGTATGATGCAAGAGCCTCCAAAGTTCAAAAGGTTGAAGCGGATTTGGTGAATTTGGCTTGGCAAAATGAGAACTGGATATTTAAAGCTGCAAAGTTGAACGACATAGCACTTCAAATTAAGCATCGCTTTGGCAAAACCATGAAATTTGAAGCCACAAACGCAAGTAAATTATTTACAGGTAAATTTGCTACAGGCACTAGCCCTGAACAAATGGCTAAAACCATTTCTAAAGCTTTGCAGATATCAGTCACCATTGACTGAAAATGCAATCATTGATATAAATGAAATTTAAAACCCCTAAATTTAGGGGTTTTTATTTTTGGAATAAGGCAACAATTGAAGAATATTCGCGTCTGAGAAGTATATTCGCATAAAGTGCGCCGGGTTTTATTTGCCATACTGTTTGGGGTTAATTTGTTTGTATTAAAAGCACAAACGGGTTTGTATTTTACCCCTAATTTGGGTCAGTGGGATGAACCTATCGTTGCTAAATGTTTGTTTAAAGGGGGTGCATTTTTTATTCGAAGAGATGGATTTAGAATAAAAATGTTTGATCCAAAAGACCTTCCAAATATTCACAAAGCTTTTCATATGAGGGATGTTGATACCCAATTTGTGATTCATGGCCATGTGGTTGATGTTGGTTTTAGAGATTGCAATTTACCCGACCGAATAGAAGTAAAATTTGAAGATGAAACTTCTTGGTATGAAAATTACTATTTGGGTGCAGATGCAGCAAATTGGGTTTCTGAGGTCTATCCTGTAAAACGCGTTCGGTTAAAAAATGTTTATCCGGGCATTGATTTTGTTGCTTATACAAAAGGAGAAGAAATCGAATTTGATTGGATTGTGCAACCTGGCGGAGATCCAGGCAGAATTTATTTGAATTTTACAGGCCAAAATTCAATGCAATCCCTCTTTGGTGAAATGACAGCCAATACTTCCGTTGGTCCATTTACAATTAAAAAACCCATTGCTATACAAAACGAAAAGCAATTGAATTGTGAATTTATTCGCAGTGAAAATCCCAACTTATTTAGATTTAATACCGATAATTTTCAATGGGATAAATCAAAACCTTTGGTAATTGATCCTGTGTTGGTTTTTAGCACATACAGTGGTTCTGCGGGCGATAACTTTGGCTTTACTGCCACCTATGATACCGCAGGTCATTTATATGCAGGCGGCATTGTAGACAATTCCCAAGGAAATTATCCAGTTACCACAGGGTCATTTCAAACGATTTATGGTGGCAAAGGACCAGCAGCAGCCCCCGTTAATTTAGGATGCGATGTTGCCATTAGCAAATACAAACCCGATGGAAGTAGCTTGGTTTATGCTACCTATTTAGGTGGCAAATCCAATGAATATCCGCATAGTTTGGGTATTGATGAAAAAAACAATTTGCTCATTTTGGGTACCACTTTATCCAGTGATTTTCCCCTGACAAGACAAACCTGTTTTGACAGCGGATACAATGGAAAGCACGATTTATACGTAGTTAAATTAAGTGCAGATGGAAAAAAAATGTTGGCAGGAACCTATTTGGGTGGCAGTGCCGATGATGGGATAAATACGGGCACATTGCATTACAATTATGCGGATGATTTTAGAGGAGATATTATTTGTGATGATTTGGGGAATATATATTTTACAACATGCACCAAGTCACCGGGGTTTCCAGTTACCCCAAAAGCCATGCAAACGACTTTAAAAGCAGGCCTTGAAGGGGTAGTGGTAAGTTTAAATAGCGATTTGTCTAAATTGAGGTGGAGTACATTTGTGGGTGGAAATGCAGATGACGCAGGTTATGGAATTAAGCAGGATGCCTCGGGCCATATTTTCGTAAGTGGTGGAACCTCAAGCAGTAATTTTCCAATTGTTGGAAAAGCATTGCATCCAAATTATTTGGGTGGAAGATCAGATGCATTCATTATAAAAATGACCAGTGATTCTGGTAAATTTACTACATCTACATTTTGGGGAACCGACAAATATGAACAAGCGTATTTTATAGATTTTGACAATTATGACAAAATCTATGTTACCGGACAGACAGAAGGTTTAATTACCAGAACAGCAGGAACCTATGGAAAAAATGGAACCACCCAATTTATTGCCAGGCTCAGTAACAATTTAGATTCGCAAGAATTTGCAACGACGTTTGGGAACCGCACAGGTACGCCGGAGTTAAGTCCATGTGCTTTTATGGTAGATAAATGTTACAATATTTATTTTTCAGGATGGGGCAGTCCAATTTTAACCACGGGAACAACGCAAGGATTGGAGATAACCCCAAATGCGATTCAAAAAACAACCGATGATATGGATTTTTATCTCATTGTTTTGGGTAAAGACGCCAAGTCTTTATTGTATGCCACGTATTTTGGAGGGGATGCGAGTGAAGACCATGTAGACGGCGGTACGAGTAGATTTGACAAACGTGGAATTATCTACCAATCTGTTTGTGCAAGTTGCCCAGACAATCCTCCGGGATTAAACGATTTCCCAACCACATCCACTTCTGCTTTTCCTGCAAACGTAAGTTATCGCTGCAGCAACGCCAGTTTTAAATTGGATTTTAAGATAACCTATGCGGTTGAAGCGAGGTTTACTGTGAATCCGACTGAAATATGTACACCAGATACCGTGTTTTTTTATCAAACGAATACGAATGGAAAATCTTTTCAATGGGATTTTGGGGATGGCACAAAAACCAACGCAATCAATCCATTTCATATTTATACCATTCCTAAAACGTATACTGTTAAATTGCGGGTAATTGATTCTGGTAGTTGCAATGTTGTGGATTCAATGACCAAGGAAATTAAAGTGATGACGGGGCCAGAAATAGCTTTAGAAATTAAAACAGAACCCTGTCAGCCAGCAGTAGAATTGAAATTGTCTGGTAAAAATTATACCAATCCCACTTGGGATTTGGGAGACAAAACAACTGCATCTGGAGATGTAGTAAAGCATATATACAACCAGGGAAATTATAAAATTAAGGTAGTGGCGGTAAATCCTATTTCTGGTTGCAAGGATTCAATTACAAAAAACATTTCAATTAATAAGGATAGTTTTACGGAAGTTTTTTTAGCCAATGTTTTTACACCAAATAAGGACGGTAAGAATGATTGTTACAAGGTTTATGGTTTGTCAAAAGATTGCGACGAAGCTGAAATAAAAATATTCAACCGTTGGGGCGAATTGCTGTTTCAAACCAAAGATTTATCGGAATGCTGGAATGGTACGGTCGCAAATACGGGAGCCACCTTGCCAGAAGGTACGTATTTTTATCAACTGTTTCTAAAAAGTATTGGCACCGGAAAAAAACGCGTAATTTCTGGGTCAATTAATTTGTTGCGGTAATTTTCTTTAACCAATATTCGCAATTAAATTTTTATTTTTTCTTATGAATGCTTAATTCCGCTGTAGTCGGAAATGAATCGGATGTTTTTAGATATTCCTGCATTAAACTCTGCAAAATAAAATATCGGTTCTCTAAATATTGATAAAACGCAATAAAATCTTATAGTTTTAGAAGTTGTACCTATCTATTCCACTGCAACTTTTACGGCAAAAAATTCTGTCCGTCTCTTGCCTAAAAATCCTTTTTCTTTCACACGTTGCAATTCTAGAATAAAGAAGTAATTTTCATACCAGTAAATGCCGCTAGAAGCAGACCATTTTACTTTCTGGTCTTCTGGAATATCTGTTATTACTGCATATTCATTGTTGCCAATTTCATCACCCCTAATGATGCTGGATAGTATAGTCCTGCCAGAAGTGTGAAACAAAGTTATAGAAGATGAATCTGAAATTACACGCAAAAACTTGACAGGAAGATAGGGTTTGTAGGGGGCATTCATGGGGATATGGAGGTCAAACATTTTGGCTCCTTCATTGCTAATTCCTATAGCCATGCCATGCGTGTATTGATACCCATCAAACACCCGGGTAGAAGTGGTTGATGTGACTCCGTTAGTGGTGGTAGTGCGGTATTCAGTTCTATAAGTTGGATAATAATATTCACCGATAAATACCAATCCTTTTTCAGTCAAAATGGCTTTGTGCATAATAGAAAGTGAATTAATTGTAACATTTTTTCCATTGTCTTTTTTCTTGGCAATTTTACTTTCAATTTTATTCCTATATTTTTCACTCATATAATCATAAAAATGTTCAAAATCGCTGTAATCAAATTTGCTCATGTATTTAATTTTATTGTCAGAATATCGGGCAAAATATACCCCGTTTCCTATGCTTCTTCCTTTTTTATTATAAGTACCTGTAATGGCATAGTCATCTTTTCCCAAACGGGTTGCCGTACCATCAATAAACAATTGTTTTTCTTCGGAACTTAGGGAAGACATAATGCCTTTTACTATTATTTTACCTTCTTGCGAAAGTACAGCCATGTCATATGCTCTGTGTTTTTTTGGACCATAAAAGTACCCCATTGCCATTTCATTGTTTTCAATATTTTCCAGTGTGGTTATGTTTATTTTCTCTTGACCCACTTGCGGATTTAAGGGTGTTAATTTGGGAGATATTAATGGACATTTAAAGAGAAAAGTTTCTTTTTTAGCACTTGCAATAAACCAGGCTACACCGCCATTCAAAATCATAGCCGACAAGTCGGTGCCTTTGGGTACCATAAGGGTTGTCGCTTTTTTCTTTTTCGTATCAATGTCTATGCTGTTTAAAATATACTCTGTTCTAGAGGCTTTCATAAGCACCAACAATACGCCCAAATCTTCCGAATATTTAATGTCAATCAGAGAGGTTCTTTTTTCTGTAACAATTTTCCACGCGTTTTTATCTGCCAATGTTGTATCCATTTGTTTGATGGTAAATGTGGTTTTGTCCTCCCAACCATACATAATGATGCCTTTGTTATTTAAAGACAATGAATTGTCAAGAAAGTCATCGGCGTCAAACTTTCTGGAAGCAATGGTGGAGACTTGGGCAAACGATGTTGTAGTGCAAATTAAGATTGCCAAGAGAGACAAAATGGTTTTATAGAATTTCATGGTTTTATTTGTATTTTTTTAATTTAATATCTACGGCGTTTTGAATATAATGGAGAACAATTTCTGGCTTTAAATTTTCGATATTTAAAAGAATATGTCTAATGTATTTTTGGTTTTCATCGGCCCTTAGTAAATGATAAGTATCTGGGATTAAATGGCCATCGCATAGCCCAAGAACAGGACGTTTCCCTTTTTTTAGAATGGCAAAATAACACAACATTCCGTTTAAATAATAAAATGGAATTTTATAGCTATATTTTTCGATAATCATGGGGTGGGCTTGAAGTATTAATTCTCGAACCTTAAGCATTGTATTTCTTGTTTCTGGCTCAAGGTTGTAGATCCATTCTTCTGCGCGCACATTCATGGCAGCAGATTAACCAATACTTTCTGCCTCTGCCTCGGGTGCAATTTTCTTTACCAGGCCTTGCAGCACTTTTCCAGGTCCTATTTCGGTAAACATTGTGGCGCCGTCTGCCCACATGGCTTTTACACTTTGGGTCCAACGTACAGGTGCCGTTAACTGTGCCACAAGATTTTTGCGTATTTCGTTTTTATCCGTAATTGCAGTTGCTGTTACATTTTGGTAAATTGGGCAATTGGGATCATTGAAGTTTGTATTTTCAATGGCGGCAGCCAATTTTTCCCTAGCGGGTTCCATTAGAGGAGAGTGGAAAGCACCACCTACTGGCAACACCAGCGCACGTTTTGCACCTGCTGCTTTCATTTTTTCGCAAGCTTCATTGATGGCTTCAATGCTGCCGGATATGACCAACTGACCTGGACAATTGTAATTTGCAGGCACTACAATACCCAATATGGAAGCGCATATTTCCTCTACAATTTTATCGTCAAGTGCCAAAACTGCGGCCATGGTGGAAGGTTTAATTTCGCATGCTTCCTGCATGGCCATGGCACGCTGGCTTACGAGTTTTAAACCGTCTTCAAAAGAAAGGGTAGTGTTGGCAACCAAGGCGCTAAATTCTCCCAAGGAATGCCCAGCAACCATATCTGGATGAAAATCCTTCAACATTTTGGCTCGTATAACGGAGTGTAAAAAAATGGCAGGTTGGGTAACATTGGTTTTCCTTAAATCTTCATCCGTGCCAGCAAACATAAGATCAGTGATGCGGAAACCTAGGATTTCATTGGCAATTTCAAATAGTTCTTTTGCCTCTAAATTGGTGTCGTATAGGTCTTTGCCCATGCCAACAAATTGGCTACCTTGACCCGGAAAAATGTATGCGTGTTTTGCCATTTGGCAAAGGTATATAAAAACTAGATTACACAATCAATCCGTAAAGTGAATGTTAAATCAGTCCTAGATTTTTGGCGTAACTCACCAATGCCGCTGTATTGGGCAATTCGAGTTTGCGTAAAATATTTGTTCGGTGGGTTTTGACAGTATGTGGGCTTATAAATAATTGTTCTGCAATTTCATTGTTGGTGAGTCCACTCGCTATTAATTTTATAATTTCCAATTCCCTTTTAGATATATCTGTATTCTCAGTTATGGAATATCTTTCAGAAACTGTAAGATTATTTAGGTCAATTTGGGCTTTTAAACTTTCTGGAAGAAAGGCTTGACCATTGCTTATATGTTCAAGGGCCGAACTCAGCTCTTCAATGCTTGTGTTTTTGGGTACAAATCCATTTGCACCCGCTTCCAGCGCTTTCCCGACTATTATAGGGTCTATCAACATACTGATGACAAGGATCGGTGTTTGAATGCCGGATTTTCGAATTTGTTTGATAATTTCAATGCCGTTTATATCGGGCAAATTCAAATCCAATAAAACTATATCCGGGTTTTTTTCTACAATTTCAGAGACAGCATTTTCTCCTTTTGTCAATATTCCGCAGCATGTAAGGTTGTCAATAGCAGATATCAGTTCAGATAATGCCTGTGCAAACAACAGATGATCTTCTATAATCAGGAAGGTTTTAAGCAACCCTTCAAAGGTAATGATATTTTTATCTCGGTTCCTCCACCTTGTAATCTGCCAATTGTCATTTCTCCGTGTAAAACTTCAGTTCTAGTTCTAACATTGTTTAATCCATGACCAGCATTGTTGTCTACACTATTCAATCCAATACCGTTGTCAGATACCGCTGCAATTATTTCATTCTCATTCTCAATGATGGCGATAGTAATGGCAGTGCAACCTGCGTGTTTGATAGCGTTGTTTACCAATTCTTGAACAATCCTAAAAATATTGATTTCTGCTTCTTCCGTCATCCGATTAAAATAGTCAGGCAACAATAACTTAAAATCAATATTGGGAATTTGAGATTTCAGAAGTCGCACATGTGCTTCAATGGCTGCTGATAGGCCATATAATTTGAGAATTTGTGGACTCAGTTCATTGATGATATTTCTGACGTCAATCAAAATATCATCTACAAGATTCGGAAGGCTCTGTGCAAGTGGGCTGGCAGGGTCTCTGCGGCTGTTATCAGATATGAGTTTTAATGTGCTAAGTTTGGTACCAACACCATCATGGAAATCACGGCTTATTCTGTTTCTTTCTTTTTCGGCTGTATTGATGATCAATGACAGTTCTTGTCTTTTTTTATCAGATTTTACTCTCAATTGATATTTCATAATCAACCAAAATGCGGCTACAATGCCAAGCAAACAGATGATATAGAAATAAATTGTGGCCCACCATGGTCGCAGAATATGAATGGTGAACTTTTGAACAGCACTTTTTTTGTCCCAGTAAATGCTATAAAATTCAATTTCATGCTTTCCATAGCCAAGATTTCCGGTTTGAAATGAAAATCCTTTTAGAATTTGCCATTTTGTAGCGCCTGAGAACCGATACATGATGCGCACTGAATATTGATTATGGATGAACTCTGGGTTGCTGAAAAGTACTTGCAAGCTACCCAAGCCATAATCCAATTCTATGGATTGTAAACCACTTGTTTGAAGCCATCCGTTTATATGTCCAATATGGACAATGCCTACGCTTGGTGTTTCACTGATTTTTGGTACTTGCAGCTTGATTAAATGGTGTTGTATGAATAAATTGATTGTGCCGTTGGCAAAAAATGGAATCCCTGCGCCCGAAAAATTTTCATACGTGTTCAATTTGAACATGTTATTTCCCTCAACTATTTTACACAATGCATTTCGGGTAGATGCATACAATTCATTGTCGATAACCGCAATGCCATATATTTGGTCATTATAAGAATTGCCTTCTAAGGTAATGGGCGTAAATGTTGATTTGGCTGGATCAAAGCGCAACAGGCCATCGGCCGTGGCCAAATAAAAGCTATTGCCAAAAGGAAGGATTTGATTGATAATAGCAGAATTATTGCCCGCTTTGCTAAATATTGAAGGATCGTAGTATTTCCCTTTTTCGGTTTTGAAGTTAAATCGAATCAAGCCGTCATTCCCATTGGCACCCAAAAAATACTCCTGATTGCCGATGTAATATAAAGAACGCACTGTTCTGAACCCTTTGTAATCATTGCCATTCCAAGTTCTTTCTGTGTTATTTTTTAGGTCTTTTATATATAGATGCTTGCGGTAAAGGCAAAGTATGAGCATGGAGTTGATACTGTCGTAATTGCCAGTAATAACACGACTGTTTGAAATGATTTCCTCTGCTGAATTAGAAAAAATACGAATAGAATAATATTTTTTACTTCGGAAATCAAAACCGCAATATCCCTTTAATCCCAATACCAATGCATGGCCAAAATTGTATGGTATGATGTTAAAGATAGCACCCATTTTCTCAATGCCCAAAGGATGGAAATGTATTTTTTGGGTGATGGAATCATATTCGATTATGCCTGATTTGATGTTGAAAAATAGGCTATTTCCAAATCTTATTTTCTTTTGTAATTCATTGTGTTTTGGTGCATTTTTCGGAATTTTACTAATGGAATCAATATTGACAATGCTGAGTGATTTTTTTATGATTAACAAACCGGTAGATATGCCCAATAATATTTCATTTTCTGACTGAACTGCAAAAGCATTAGTAGGTCTAGATATTTGTAAATCAATGCTGTCTTTCTTGCCTGAAATTACATTGTAATAAAACAGAAATTCTCTACCGGTAAAATATATTGTATTGTTAAAATATGATACTTGATTAGATGCGGCAAATATGATTTTACTGGAATTGTTATTTTCGTTAAAAATAACCACTTGTTTGTTTATAGCCTTATAACAAACAGTGCCATTATGGTAGCTGAGACTGCCGCATGTAGTATTATTTTCAGGCAAATTTAATTGATTTGTTACAACTTTTTCAGTCTTACAATTATACACATATATGCCATTTCTATGGCTTACATAAATATACTTTGTTCGTGGAGAAAAAACAATGCAGTTGGGATTTTCATAAATTACATTCTTGGGTATTTCTGGGTTTATTATTTGCGTATAACCAAAACTAATTATATCAATTTTCACAAGTCCTTCATTCGAAGCACAGTAGATATAATTTTCAGCCTTGGTTGATTGAATGATTTTGTTTTTAATTATGGTATTAAAGTTTTTTTCTCTAAATCCGTAATTGTGAATATTTACAATTGATATTCCATTATCGCGAATTAGGATGATACTGTCTTTTCCGTATGTAAAAATTGATTTTACATCTTGGGTAATTGAGGTAGGAATATTGATTACATTTTCGCCATCAAATACGCTTAGTCCTACGCCAGTGCCAAGGTAGACAAATCCATTTTCATGACGCAGAATGCTGTGCACATTGCTTTCTGCCAATCCATTTTCTGTACTGATGAGGCGAAGATTGTATTGCGCAGAAATATCTTTGGCCAACAGTGCCAGAAACGAAAGAGTAAGAATTGGGATGATATGTTTAACAAAATACCTCAGACTAATGCAAAACTACGACAGATGTAGAATAAACAAAATGATTCAATCTGAATCTAAACTGGTACACCCCCTCAGGCCAATATGCTGAGGATATACGGTTAGGTTCTGGATTCAATTTTTGGGTAGTGATATGCACGCCAGTACTATTAAATACATCAATTTCGGCATTGACAGTAGATTCTACATATACAATACTATTGGCAGGGTTTGGATAAATTTGGATTGGAGAGACAAATGCGAAACTACTGTTGCTTAGCAAATCATCCCAGCTATTAGCACCACAACCCAAACTATCGGTTACCGACACATCATAGATACCGCTGGCCTTCACCGTGATGGTTCTGGTGGTTTCGCTTGGCAACGAAATTCTGTTTTTATTCCATTGGTAAGTTTTGTATGGTTTGTCGGTGCTGAGCAACGCAAAGTTTAGTGAAATGATTCGTGGAATGAACTGATTTCTGCGGAACAGGTTTAGCTCAATAATACTATCACAGCCTACAAAGTTGGTGAGTGTTTTTGAATAGATACCCGGTTCTGTGATTATTGTTCCTAGAAAATTATACGGAGAACCAAAGCAAATGGTGTCTTTGGTAGATTTGAATGATGTGGGTCGAATGGCAACATTGGTGGTAACAAAGCTATCGCAACCGTGGCGGTTTGTAAGGGTTTCTAGGAAAGTGCCTGCTTTTTTCTTCCATGTATTACCTGTAAATAAACTATCACCGTTGCAAATTGAAGTAGTGACAGCAAACGTATCTTTCTTGCGTTCTGTTTGGGTATAAATCACCACGCTATCGCATCCAAATCGGTCTGTCAAGGTATCAAAGAATGCACCTGAGCCGAATTTGAGTCCGTTTCCGGCAAAAAAACCTGCTCCAAAACAAACAGTTCCAGCAAATGCATGTCGACTTTCTGGGCGTTTTTTAACTTGAATAAACAGAACGCTATCACATCCTCTGTTGTTCCTTAAAATGGCCTTGTAGGAGCCTGAGTCGGTTATCAATTGTCCATGGAAATCAAAAATTTCTCGTTGACAAATTGTGGCATTTAAGTAGGTGGTATCACGCGGAATGAATTTCAAATAACGGGTTGCTAAGCTGTCGCAGCCTTTAAATGCTTTATATAAATCTGTGTATGTGCCCGCAGTTTTTCTATAAATGCCACCAATGCGCATACTATCGCCTTGGCAAATCAAAGGATAGTCGTCGGAATGGATGATAGAGTCAATGGTGAGTTTTAATGTAACAGTGCTATCACAGCCTTTCTTGGTGAAGAATTTTCCAATAAAAGTTCCTGTTTTTTTACGCCAATTTGCATCGAAAAAGAAACTATCTCCTCCGCAAAGCCCTCTGTTTGTAGTAATGTTGTAAGTAGGGTTTAAGATTAATCGGGTTGTAAATAAACTGTCACAGCCTTTGATGGTTTTAAATGGATTGGTGTAAACGCCCGCTATTGTATATTTGCTGCCATGAATGGCAAGCGTGTCTCCATTGCAAATGGCAAAGGTGTCTGTTCTGTAGTAAACCGGATTGACTTTTAAAGTAATAGTGACAATACTATCGCAGCCGAGGTAGGTTTTGCCATTTCGTATGTAGGTGCCTGCGCTTTTTCTTATAATACCGTGAATCTTCAGGCTGTCTCCGGAGCATATTTCCACAGGGATAGAGTAGTTGTACACGGGATTCAATTTAAGAAAAAAGTTCGAAAGGCTGTCGCAGCCCTTGGTGGTCTTGCCGTTCAGTTGGTAGCTGCCGGCTATTTTGCGCCATATACCATGTATCAGCGAACTATCTCCGCTACAAATACTGCGATTGCTGCTAGTATTGAATGTAGGGTTTACTATTACACGGGTAGTAAACAAACTGTCGCAGCCTTTTTTCGTTTTAAACGAATCGCGGTAGGTGCCTGTTGCAGAATACCGTTTGCCATGGATCTTTAGTGTATCGCCGCTGCATAAGGCAATCGTATCGGTTTTGCGGTAAACCGGGTTGACTTTCAAAATGGTGGTGACAACACTATCGCATCCTAGGTAGGTTTTGCCATTGCGGATATAGGTGCCGGCGCTTTTTCTAAAAACGCCATGTATATTGATACTGTCGCCACCGCAAATTTCTTTTCGCAGAGTGTCTTTATATGAGGGTTTGATGGTAAGAATAACCGTTGAGAAACTATCACAGCCGCGCTTGGAAGTGCCAGTATATAGGTAAGTGCCTGCAGTTTTGCGGTATGCGCTATGAATGCGGATGCTATCACCAGCGCAAATGTTGCTTTTAAATGTATCTTTAGGAGTTTTGTAAATATAGAATGTACGTTCTAAAGAACCTTTGCATCTATTGTCAGATTTGCGGTTGAAAGAAAATAGTAGTTTGAATGAATCGGTAGATCCTGAATGTCTGTAGCGAAAAGAATCAATGGAACTGAGCAGTGTTCCATTTACTTTCCATTGGAAGCTGAAAGTATCTTTTGACCAAATTCCCAACTTGGTAATATCCTGTTTGAATTTGAAAGTATCGCCTGCGCAAGGTCTACCAGAAAAGGAGAAAATTGCTGTGTCGAGCATTGGACAGTCTATTACGGTGAATGTATCTCTATGCCAAGTTGATGATAAGCGGTTGCTTGTTTGCGCCCATATTCTGAAAAAATGATTGCCAAATTTCAGGGCCGTATCTGTTTTTTCAATATGTGTTTTTTTAATTGAATCTGCAGCAAGGTTTAATTTGACCGTTTTTACATAAGCGGGCTTTTGCAATGAACTGTCAATGCTGTATTTGAAACTAATTATCTTGGCAGTATCATGAAGTGCTTCCACAAAAAACATGTGTACCTTGTTAGGGCTCCACAGTCCAAATTTAGTTTTGCTTCTTACATGCATAAAATGCTGGCCAATTGACAGTGAGGAAGAGTTGTAGTGGAATTGTTTCTTCAAAGTATCCGCAGGGATAAATGACAAAGCAGTTGCTTTTCCAATACCGGGATCTTTGTCTACAAAATATTCAATTTTACTCACTGGTCCTGTTTCAGTTGTATCATCCACATATATCATTTGAAGTTGCCACGGACTCCAAAGGCCGTTTGCAGTTTTGGCGCGAGCATGAAAAAAATGTTGACCAGGGTTTAATGCAGCAGTGCCCTGGTTCATTTGGGTTTTTACGGTATCACCTGCAACAATGCTTTGCGCTGTAGCTTTGTTTACACCTGGATCTTTGTCTACAAAATATTCAATTTTATTGATTTTGCCAACAACAGAAGTGTCTTCTATAAAGAACATTTGAAATTGCCAAGGGCTCCACA
>Ga0105050_10002663_pt1 | contig 25298 bp, 25 predicted proteins | sample FRY01_FD_78088 | JGI IMG/M metagenome (GOLD analysis project Ga0105050, IMG submission 78088) | Freshwater microbial communities from Lake Fryxell liftoff mats and glacier meltwater in Antarctica - FRY-01 | ecosystem: Environmental > Aquatic > Freshwater > Ice > Glacier meltwater ...
CCGACCTGCACATCTTCGAGGATCAGATATGGGAACAGCTTTATGCCCGCGCGCCGGGGTTCGATGCGGTAAAGGTGATCCGTCACTGGGTCGGACATTACGACTATAACACGCTGGACCAGAACGCCATTCTGGGGCCGCACCCGGCAATGCCAAACCTTTATCTGATGAACGGCTTCTCGGGCCACGGCTTGCAGCAATCGCCAGCCGCAGGCCGCGGGGTTGCGGAACATCTGCTGACCGGGAGGTGGCAAAGCCTTGATCTGTCAGACCTTGGCGCAGACCGGGTGCTGTCTGGCCAGGCGTTTCTGGAACGTGCAGTGGTTTAAGCGCCGTTCTTAATGCGCCGCATTAAGGTTGCGGCGCATACTTCTGATTTTACTACCTAAGTGCGGCCTTTCCCGCCGCAGCCCTGATGGCCCTGATATTGGCCCCATAGGGCGCTGGGTCCGCCACCGATCCGCCCTTGAATACTGCGGATCCGGCAACCAGAACATCGGCACCAGCCGCCACGACCAAAGGCGCGGTGTCCACGGTCACCCCGCCGTCGATTTCGATGTGAACTGGCCGGTCACCGATCAGGCTGCGCAGGGAACGCACCTTGTCCACCTGCGAATGAATGAATTTCTGCCCGCCAAAGCCGGGGTTCACGGTCATCACGCAGATCAGATCGACCATATCCAGCAGATGCGCGACGGCATCGGTCCCGGTGCCGGGATTAAGCGCAAGTCCCACCTTTTTCCCGGCGCCACGAATGGCTTGCAAGGTGCGGTGAATATGCGGGCCGGCCTCGATATGCGCGGTGATGATATCCGCGCCGGCGTCGGCGAACGCGTCGATACTGGCATCTGCCGGGGCAATCATCAGATGCACATCCATGATGCCCTTGATGTGTGGCCGGATCGCGGCACAGGTCGCCGCGCCAAAGGTGATGTTGGGCACAAAATGACCGTCCATCACATCCACATGCACCCAGTCACAGCCCTGCGCTTCGATAGCCCGGCATTCCGCGCCAAAGTTGGCAAAGTCGGCAGCCAGGATGGATGGCGCGATTTTGATGGTGCGGTCAAAGGTCATGGCAGGCTCCGGTGCTGTTCTGCAATATCGTATCGCGGTCTGGTGGCTTTGGCAAAGCCTGCGGGGGGTGGCTTTGCGGTCCCGGATAGCCATTAATATTACATAATATGGATTACAGGATAAAATGACCGCCCATGGCCAACATCAAACAACCTGCCCGGCGGCCCATCCCGATGACCATGCCCACTGAAAATTGTAGCCTCCCAGCCAGCCCGTAACATCCACCACCTCGCCGATGAAATACAATCCCGGCACTGCACGGGCCTGCAATGTCCGGGCATCCAGATCGTCGGTGTTCACGCCACCCAGCGTGACCTCTGCCGTGCGGTAGCCCTCTGATCCCACGGGCCGCAAAGTCCAGCCATGCACCAGCGCCGCCACCCGGTCGATCACCGCGTTCGGCTGATCCGCCAGATTGCCGGTGACGCCTGCAAGGGCTTCCATGTGCCGCGCCAGGCGTTCCGGCAGCAGATGCGCCAATGCCGTGCGCAGCGCCAATCGGCCATTGTGCGCGCGCGCCGCCCGTAATGCGCCAGCGGTATCGGTGCCGCGCGCAATGTCCAACGTGATGGCATCACCCTCGCGCCAGTAGGAACTGGCTTGCAGAACGGCTGGCCCGGACAGGCCACGGTGGGTGAACAAGACCGCCTCATCAAAGCCCACGCCACCAGCCCGCACCCGGCCATCGACGGCGACACCGGCCAGCGGGCGCATCACTTCCAGCTCCTGTTCCGCAAAGGTCAACGGCACGAGGCCGGGCCGCGTTTCCACCAGCCGAAGCCCATGCGCCTCGGCCACGCGGTAGCCAAAGCCGGTCGCCCCCATCTTGGGGATCGATTTGCCCCCCGTCGCCACCACCACCGCCCCGGCGCGCACCGGCCCGCGCGCAGTATCCACGGTGAAGCCCTGCCCGTCGCGCTGCACGTCACCCAAGCCCGTTTCAAGCCACACCGTTACCCCCGCCGCCCGCATATCACCCAGCAACATCTGCACGATCTGCATCGCCGACCCGTCGCAGAACAATTGCCCCAAGGCTTTTTCATGCCACGCGATGCCCGCCGCATCGACCCGCGCGATGAAGTCCCATTGCGTGAACCGTTTCAGCGCCGACAAGGCAAACCGCGGATTTTGCGACAGAAAACGGTCAGACGCGATGCCGAGGTTGGTAAAATTGCAGCGCCCGCCACCCGAGATGCGAATTTTGTCACCAACCGCCTTGGCATGGTCGATCAGCAGCACCCGGCGGCCCCGGCGGCCCGCCTCGATAGCGCAGAACATGCCGGCGGCACCTGCGCCAAGGATGATGACATCATAGCTTTCCATGCCACCTCCTATCGCGACGGGCCTGCGGGAACAACGCCGCACTTTTCCGCGAAAAGGCACTTGCAGGCTCCGGACGCCTTCGCTAAACACCGCCGCAGTTGGGGCGTCGCCAAGCGGTAAGGCATCGGTTTTTGGTACCGACATTCGGAGGTTCGATCCCTCCCGCCCCAGCCAGTTTATTTTGCCATGAAAAACGCACAGCGCCGGGGGTCTCTATGATCATCCGGGATGGAACCGTTATGTATAGTGGCCCTTTTTACCGGCGATTATAAACTGGCGTGCGGCGGGATAGAGGCGAAAGTTGATGTGCAGACATCGCTGGTTTCTGGCACAGGTCGGTTGACACTTACTGTCCCATGATGAAACATCGCGTCAACAATTTGATGAGGTGCAAAGATGCAGGTAACTGTTGGACGCTTGTCTTTTAAAGTTGCGGATACTGTGCACATCCCGTTCTGGAAACAGGTTAACGACGGCACCTGGGAGCCTGCAACCTATGCGGTTTTTGATCGTCTCATTGATGCCCGCTCGGTTGTGCTGGATATCGGTGCGTGGATCGGACCAACTGCGCTTTACGCGGCTCAGCTTGCCAAGGCGTGCTATGCTTTTGAACCCGATCCCATTGCCCATGCTGGGCTGAAACATAATCTTGCACTGAACAAGGATGCTGCGTGGTCGGAGCGATTGCACCTGGTCAAATCAGGAATAACTGCGTCGGGCGGTGCCGCGCGTCTTGGCAGTCAAGCTGCGGGCGGCGATTCCATGAGCAGCCTTTTATTTGGTGAAAGTGATACCGCCTGGTCGATCGAGACGATGACCCTGCCCCGGTTTGTCGCCGACTTCAACTTTTCTGCAGCGCGGCTTTTCATCAAGATGGACATTGAAGGCGCCGAATATGACGTACTTCCATCGCTGAAAGATTTCTTTCGTGCGACGCCTGTAACCCTTTTTGTGTCATTATATCCCGGTATCTTGCGTCGGGCGTTGAAGCGGCGCCATGTCGGCCTTGACCGCGTGTCGCGGTTTTTCAAGGCGCGCGGGGAGTCTGTTCGCGCCCACCGTCGCGTGTTTGAGGCACTTGATAGCTTCCGACTGGAACGGATGGATGGCATGCCGCTGAACGCCCGCCGTGTTCTTGCTTTTGGGGCGCTGACCGGCCGCTTCCCATTTGAGATCGTGGCGATTCCGAACGCATAGGCATCAAGAGCGTTCCGAAAGGGTGAGGCACGTCGAGAAAATTTACACTGCACCTCATGGGCTTGACCGCGTTCAGCCGCGCCCGTGCAGTGCATCGCGCAACAGCGTCAGCACGGCATCGCCCGGCACGTCATCCGCTACAAACGCCTGGCCGATACCGCGCGCCAGAATGAAGCGCAGTTTGCCGTCCACCACCTTTTTGTCCTGGCCCATCAGCGCCAGCAATGCCTCGGCATCCGGCAGATCTCCCGGAATGTCCGCAAGGTCCACCTTCAGGCCCATGGCGCGCAGATGCGCACGCACCCGGCTTGGCGCTTCCTGGGCGCACAGACCCAGACGTTGCGACAACTCGAAGGCCAGCGCACAGCCGACGGCCACGCCTTCGCCATGCAGCAGGCGGTCCGAGTAGCCGGTGGCCTTTTCCAGCGCATGACAAAAGGTGTGACCAAGGTTAAGCAAGGCACGCTCGCCTTCTTCCGTCTCATCCCGCGCCACGATGCCGGCTTTCATCTGCACTGATCGCAGCACGGCATGGTGGCGAAAGCCTGCATCGCCAGCGGCCATGGCAGGGGCGTTCACCTCCAGCCAGTCGTAGAACGCGGCATCGCCCAGCAACCCGTACTTCACCACCTCGCCATAGCCCGCCAGAAAGTCGCGGGCGGGAAGCGACGCAAGTACGTCGATATCGGCCAGCACAAGGCTGGGCTGGTGAAACGCGCCGACAAGGTTCTTGCCCTGCGCCGTGTTGATCCCGGTCTTGCCGCCGACGGAACTGTCTACCTGTGCCAGCAGCGTGGTCGGGATCTGCACAAAGCGCACGCCGCGCCGCAGCACGGCCGCCGCAAATCCCACAAGGTCGCCGACCACCCCGCCGCCAAAGGCCACCACCACATCACGGCGTTCCACCTTCTGTTCCAGCAGCCATTCGGTGCAGAGCGCAAACTGGGCCCAGCCTTTCGTAGCCTCGCCCGGGGGCAGGGCAAGCGCGGTCATGGAAATACCCTGCGCGTTCAGCGCCGCACCCAGCCGCATCAGATGATGCGCCGCCACGGTTTCATCGGTCACCACGGCAACGCGAGGGCGGCGCAGCAACGGCGCAATCTCGGCCCCTGCCCGGTCAATCAGCCCTGCACCGATCCGCACCTCGTAACTGCGCGCACCCAGTGCGACCTGAACCACATCACCCATTCATATCTTCTCCAGAACATCCGGGCGCCGGAACAGCGCCTCGCGCACCCGGCTTGCCATGGCTTCGATCGCCAGATCGGCCTGACTGTCCACCACGAGATCGGCCAAAGCATAGACCGGCGCACGCGCCGTGTGAATCTCGCGCAATGTTTCACGCGGGTTGGCGGTGCGCAGCAAGGGACGCGAGGTTTTGTGCCGCACCCTTTGCCACAGCACATCCAGATCGGCGCGCAGCCAGACGGATACACCATTATCCGCGATCATCGCGCGGTTCGCCCCGGAAAGGAACGCGCCGCCACCAGTAGACAGCACGCAAGGCGTGCCACGCAGCAACCGGGCCAGAACCTGGCTTTCCTTGGCGCGAAAAAACTTCTCGCCATCGCGTTCGAAAATCTCGGCAATCGTGCGGTCTGCGGCCTTGACGATTTCATCGTCCGAATCAAGGAACGGCACCCCCAGAACACGGCCAAGCTGCGTGCCCACGGCGGTCTTGCCTGCCCCCATCATGCCCACCAGCACCACTGTTTTTTTCAGCCGCCCCATGATCCCCGGACATTTTTTCCCTGACAGGCGTGGCGGCATGCCGCTTAACCTGATCTTTCTCGCCTGAATGGCGTGAACTCGACGCAAATGCCATATATAATCGACGCATTCGATCCCCGGCGGCGGTGTTTCAAATGCCTGTGGCCGACAGGGGCAACAACACGGACCAGAAAAAAAGGGGTCGTTCGGGCATGGGGCGCATTATCAAGGCAATTCTGATTTTGGCTGTGATGGCTTTTGCCGGGCTGGCGGGCTATGCCTATCTGGCGGACCTGTCGCCAGCACAGGACCAGGTGACGAAGCCGGTGACGTTGAATGCCGATTGACTGTGGTTTGCGGTGGAACACGGGGTGCGCAGGCGCTTTGCTGTCGCTTGCGATCCTGCACCCGGGCGCCGCGCGGGCTGAAGCGCCGTTGTCGGCCATCGACTGGTTGTCGCAATCGGTGGCGACACCGGCGGCAATGACGCCCGCGGCCCCTGAAGAACCCGCAATCAGTGTGGATGCCCTGCCCGCCGAAGTGGTTGTCAGCACGCTTGACGGACCATCGCCCGATGCCGCAGGTCTGCTTCCGTCGCAGGTCACGGGTCTGCCGCGCGCGCTGTGGGGGCTTGGTCGCACGGAAGAGATTGCCGCCGCCATCACCAGGGAACGGTCGGGCACCCTGCCCGCGTTGCAAAGCCTGATGATGACGCTGCTGCTTGCGGAAGCCGACGCCCCTGCCGATGCGGGCGGGCGTGGTGTTCTGCTGCTGGCGCGGATCGACAAGCTGTTGGCAATGGGGGCGCTGGATCAGGCGGAGGCGCTGATTGCTGCATCGGGCAGTCGCGCACCAGAGTTTTTCCGCCGCACCTTTGATGTGGCGCTGCTGACCGGCACGGAAGACAGGGCCTGTGTCACCATGCAGGCCGCACCCGATCTGGCCCCCACGTTTCCCGCCCGCATCTTTTGCCTTGCGCGGTCCGGCGACTGGAACGCGGCCGCGTTGACGCTGCGCACCGCACAGGCTTTAGGATATGTAACCGAAGAAGAAGACGCGTTGCTGTCGCGGTTTCTTGACCCGGATCTTTACGAAGGCGACGGTGCGCTGCCTGCCCCTTCACGCCCGACGCCGCTGGTCTGGCGCATGTTCGAAGCGGTGGGGGAGCCACTGTCCACCAATGCCCTGCCGATTGCGTTCTCGCATGCCGAACTGCGGGATGCGGCGGGCTGGAAGGCACAGATCGAGGCCGCCGAACGGCTGGCCCGTGCCGGTGCGATTGAACCCAATCTGCTGCTGGGGCTTTATACTGAACGCCTGCCCGCCGCATCGGGTGGCGTATGGGACCGGGTAGAGGCATTCCAGCGTTTCGATTCCGCCCTGGCCACCGGGGTCGAGGCCGACATTGCCAGGCACCTTCCCCCCGTCTGGCAACAGATGAACGGCGCGGAACTGGAAGTGCCCTTCGCCGCCCTTTACGCGGAACGTTTGCAAGCTGTCGCCCTTACCGGCGATGCGGCACGGCTGGCTTTCCGCATCGGCCTGCTGTCTGCGCAATATGAACGTGCCGCCAAGGCCCGAAGCGCCACCGACGTGACCGAGGCGTTTCTGATAGGTATTGCACAAGGCACATTGCAGGGCGTGGCCCTGCCCGACAGCATGGCCCGCGCCATTGCCCCCGCCTTCCTCAACCCCGTGCCTTCGGCACAAGCCACCGCGTTGCTGGACCAAAGCCGTCTGGGCGAGGCGCTGCTGCTGGCCATCGATCATGTCGGGCGCGGGGTGCAAGGCGATCTGCAAGGCGTCACCGAAGGCCTGTCACTGTTGCGCAAAGTCGGGCTGGAAGACGCCGCCCGCCGCACCGCGCTGGAACTTATGCTGCTGGAGCGGCGCGGATGACGCTTGGCACGGCGGGCATGGATCGCTGGATTTCGACATTCCTCGACGCACAGGCGGCGGAACTGGATGCGGCCCGGAACACCCGTCTGGCCTATGGCCGCGACCTGAAGGATTTCGCGGGCTGGCTGCACCGGCGGCAGGCCGATTTCCTGACCGCAGACCGGGGCATGGTGGAAAACTACCTGATCTTCTGTGACGCACAGGGACTGGCCAAAGCGACCCGCGCCCGCCGGCTTGCCGCCATCCGCCAATTGTACCGCTTTGCCCATGAAGAAGGCTGGCGCGCTGACCACCCCGCTTTGCGCATCAAGGGACCGGGCGCCAGCAAGTCCTTGCCGCAAACTCTGGACATTGCCGAGGTGGACCGCCTGCTGGATGCCGCCCGCGACACCGGCCGGTCCCACGCCGACCAGCAACGCAACCGCGCCATGCTGGAATTGCTCTATGCGACCGGGATGCGGGTGTCGGAACTGGTGGAACTGCCCGTGGCGGCCGCCCGCGGCGACCCGGCCATGATCCTTGTGCGCGGCAAGGGTGGCAAGGAGCGTATGGTCCCGCTGTCGCCCCCGGCGCGTGAGGCGCTGACCGAATGGCTGCCTGCCCGCGACCGCGCGCAAGAACTGGCGGTGAAGGCGGGCAAACCGGCCTCGCGCTTTCTGTTTCCCGGCACGGGAGCCTCGGGTCACATGACCCGCGAGTATTTTTATGTGCTGATAAAAGGCATCGCGGTGCTGGCCGGGGTGGACCCTTCCAAGGTGACCCCCCACACTCTGCGCCACGCCTTTGCCACGCATTTGCTGGCGGGCGGGGCCGATCTTCGGGTGATCCAGACTCTGCTGGGTCATGCCGATCTGGCCACGACCGAGATTTACACCCATGTGCTTGACGAACACCTCAAGGCGCTGGTGCTGACGCATCATCCGCTGGCGGGGGATGAATAGGCAATGGTTGTGCTGTGGCGCACCCTGCCCCATAGCTGATGAAACGCTTTTGATATTGGAACCGCTGATCCATGGATGCTTCGCCCTTTGACACCGCTTTCTGGCTGACTGCCGCGTCCATTCTTGGGCTTCTGGTCCTGTCTGGGTTCTTTTCGGGTTCTGAAACCGCGCTGACGGCGGCGTCACGCGGCAAGTTGCGTGCCCAGGCGGATAAAGGATCGGGCGGAGCGGCGACGGCGCTCGGGGTGACGGAAGACAGTGAACGGATGATTGGTGCCTTGTTGCTGGGTAACAATGTGGTGAACATTCTGGCCGCGTCGCTGGCAACAGCCCTGCTGACCCGCGCCTTCGGCGACAATGGCGTGGCGCTTGCGACGCTGGGCATGACGACGCTGGTGCTTATCTTTGGCGAGGTGCTGCCAAAGACCTTTGCCATCACCAACCCCGAACTGGTTGCAACCCGGGTGGCCCCGATCATCAAGGTTCTGATCCTTGTGTTCTCGCCCGTCGTCAGTGTGGTGCGGAGCCTGGTGCGCGGGATCTTGTGGATGTTTGGTGTGCGGACCGACCCCAACAGCCATATCCTTGCGCTGCGCGAAGAAATCGTCGGTGCCATCGCCCTTGGCCATTCCGGCGGCGCCGTGGAAAAGGAAGACCGCGACCGCCTGCTGGGGGCGCTGGACCTGTCGCATCGCACGGTGGAAGAAATCATGCGCCACCGCAGCCAGATCGAGATGATCGACGCCGACCACACGCCGGACGACATCATAAGCCAGGCCCTCGCCTCGCCCCACACCCGTTTGCCGCTGTTTCGTGGCGAGCCCGAGAATGTGGTGGGCGTGATCCACGCCAAGGATCTGCTGCGTGAGGTGAACCGCCTGATGCGCGGGGAACAGGCTTCGGTCAGCGAACTGGATATCCTCAAGGTGGCGATGAAACCTTATTTCGTGCCCGAAACCACGCCGCTGGACGAACAGATGCGTCAGTTCCTGAAACGCCGCACGCATTTCGCGCTGGTGGTCGATGAATATGGCGCATTGCGCGGGCTCATCACGCTGGAAGACATCATCGAGGAAATCGTGGGTGAAATCAGCGACGAATTCGACGTAGCGCATGAAATGACCCTGAAACGGGCCGAGAATGGCGATTATCTGGTCGAAGGCGCCATGACGATCCGCGACCTGAACCGGATGATGGATTGGCAGTTGCCCGATGACGAGGCCAACACCGTGGCGGGCCTCGTGATCCACGAAGCACAGACGATTCCTGCCGAAGGCCAGGCCTTCAGCTTTCACGGCTTCCGGTTCGAGGTGGTGACCCGCCGCGAAAACCGGCTGATGAAGCTCAAACTGCGGCCGCTGTAACCTTGCTTACTGCGGCCCGTAAAGCTGCGCCGCGCGCCGTTCAAAGGCGCGCACGATGCGCTGCATCGCCTCGTTGAACACGATACCGATGATGCCCTGCAAAATGACGTTGCGGAATTCGAAATCCACAAAGAACTCCACCTCGCAGCCCGCGGGCGCTTCACGGAACTGCCAGGTTGACCGCATGTGCCGGAACGGGCCTTCCAGATATTCGGTGTCGATCTTGCGGGTATCAGGCCACAATGTGACCCGGCTTGCAAAGTGTTCGCGGAACACCTTGAAGCTGATGACCAGGTCCGCCTCCATCACCTCGCCGCCTTCGACCGGTGTCCGCGACCGGATGCGGGCGGCGGAATTCCACGGCAGGAACTGTGGGTAAGCTTCGACATCGGCGACCAGATCATACATCTGCTGCGCGCTGTAGGGCAATTTCCTGGTTTCGTGATGGGTCGGCATTGGCAGCGACGTTCCTCGTTGCGTGACATGTCCTTTGGTATTGAGTAAACCGAACAGGAAATTCAAGGGGGCGCCATGCCGACGAGACCATATGTCATAGATCAGATGATCTCGGCCAAGGCCATTGCTGCACGGGTCGAGGCGCTGGCACGCGAGATTACGGCCCATTACGCAGGTACGGACAAACTTATTGTCGTGGGGCTGCTGCGCGGATCATTCGTCTTCATCGCTGACCTTGTGCGCGAACTCGACTTACCGGTGGAGGTCGATTTCCTTGAGGCGTCGTCCTACGGCGCGGCCATGACCTCCAGCCGCGAAGTGCGAATTCTGAAAGACCTGCGCGGCGAAATTGCGGGCCGCGACGTGCTGGTGGTTGAGGATATCGTTGATACCGGTTTCACTCTCAGCCATGTCGTGCGCCTGCTTCGGTCGCGCGAGCCCGCCCGTCTGGAAGTCTGCGCGCTTCTGGATAAACCCTCCCGCCGCGAGGTCGATATCCGCGCCACATGGACCGGGTTCGAGATCCCCGATGAATTCGTGGTGGGCTACGGCATCGACTTTGCACAGCGCAACCGCAACCTGCCCTATATCGGCAAGGTGCGCTTTACCGGGGACGCACCATGAACCTGACATGGTTGGTGCGGATGGCTCATTGGGCGAAAAACCCGCCCTCGGCAGACCGGGTCAAACTGGTTGTAGGCGTCATCGTGCTGTGCGTTGCGCTGGTGGCGGTTGAAAAATTCATCGGCTGGCCCGACTGGCTGACAACCGAAGGCGGCAATCGGGCGCTGGTGCGGCCCTGACAGCGCCATGCTGCGGATGCCTGCGCCTGTCCGATGACGGCGGTGGAAAATCTGTGTCACCGGCCTAAGCTCAATTGCAATTTTGCAGCCGTTCCGCGACAGCCAAAGGATCAGCCCGATGCGCCGCCTGTTCTTCGCCGCCGTCAGCCTCGCATTGGTAGGCTTTGCCGCCTTCTGGGCCATGACCGTTCCGCGCGCCCTGCCGATGGCCGCCACGGCTACCCTCACCGGCGATGCCACCAAAGGCGCGGCGGTGTTCCGGGCCGCGGGTTGCGCATCCTGCCACATGGCGCCCGGTGCCACGGGCGATGCGCAACTGGTGCTGGCGGGCGGGCAAAAGTTCCCGTCGGATTTCGGCACATTCATCGCGCCCAACATCTCTCCCGACCCTGAACAGGGCATCGGTGGCTGGACGGTGGCCGATCTGGCCAATGCGATGACGCGCGGCATCTCGCCCGAAGGGCAGCACTATTATCCCGCCTTCCCCTATGCGTCCTACATCAGGGCCGACCTTCAGGATGTGGCCGATCTCAAGACGTTTCTCGATACTCTGCCTGCCGATGCCACACCAAGCCAGCCACACCAACTTGGCTTTCCCTTCACCATCCGCCGCACGGTTGGCCTGTGGAAACTGCTTTTCCTGAACGCAGATTGGGTGGTGACAGGCGCCCTGACGCCCATAGAAGCCCGTGGCCGCTATCTGGCAGAGGCTCTGGGCCATTGCGGCGAATGCCACACGCCACGCAACGTCCTGGGGGCGATGCAGCGCGACGAATGGCTTTCCGGCGCGCCCGACCCGTCTGGCAAGGGCACGATCCCCGGTATCAGGCCCGCCGCCCTCGACTGGTCCGAGGGTGATATCGTGGAATACCTGACCTCCGGCTTCACCCCGGATTTCGATTCCGCCGGCGGTCACATGGCTCATGTCGTCGAAAACCTTTCCCGCCTGGCTGCCTCTGAACGCGAGGCCATCGCCGCTTACCTCAAAAAAGTACGATAGCCCCTCTTTCTCATTCTCTGTTTGAAAATATCCCCGCCGGAGGCGCACGTTTCTGATCGCGGTAACGCCAATCATCCCGGCACCAATGCCCCGCGCGCCGCTATCACGCGCGCGCCCAGCCGCGCGCCCCGCCGCACCGCATCGGCTGTTTCTGCCCCCGTCAGATGTGCCGCTAGGAAGCCTGCGTTGAAACTGTCGCCAGCCGCCGTGGTGTCCACCACCCGTGTCACCGCTTCGGGGGCATGCCATGCCACGACGCCGCGCTCCCACGTCAGCATATTGCCCGGCCCGTTTTTCACCACCACGAGGCCGGCCCCCGCCGCGGCATAGCGTCGTGCCGTGGCTTCGGGGTTGGCATCGCCGAAATGCACCGCCTCATCGTCGTGTGACGGCAACACGCTGTCGGCCAGACCGGCCGCCTGCATGACTGCGGCGCACATCGTGTCCTCGTCGGGCCACAGACGCGGGCGCAGATTGGGGTCGAAAACCACCCGCGCCCCGCCCCGGCGCGCCACAGCCAGCGCCGCAAGAAACTGCACACGGCCCCCGGGCGGCAGAATTGCCAAGGTGATACCCGAGAAATACACCACCCCTGCCCCGGCCAATGCCGCTTCCAGCACGCCCGCATCGCGCGCCAGATCGCGGGCCGCACTTTGTCCGCGCCAGTAGGAAAAGCTCCGCTCGCTTTCGGTCAGTTCGATCAGATACAGGCCCGGCACGCGGCCCGGCAGGCGTTGAACATGGCCAGTGCCGATGCCTGCATCCGCCATGAAAGCCGTCATCCGGTCCGACAAGGCATCTGTTCCAAGCGCCGTTACATAATCCACCGACCACTCCAGCGGCAGGGCGCGGCGGGCATACCAGGCAGTATTGAACGTATCACCGGCAAAGCCCATGGCGAACAGCCCCGCACCTGCCGGGGCCAATTCCACCATGCATTCCCCCACCGCGACAAAGCGGGGCTTCATGTGTCTTCCTCGGTAAAGTATGCGCGGTGGTCGGCGCAGACGCGCGCGATCTGTTCCAGAATGCGCGCCAGATGCACCCGCATGCCGTCCACAGCCACCGCTTCGTTACGGGCCCTCGGCGAGTCCAGCAGCATCACATGGTCGCCAAACGCATCCCGGGATGCAAAAGACAGCGACAGACAGCGTACCCGGTCCCTATGCGCCTTGCTTTCGCGGATGATTTCCCATGCAAAGCCATGGCCCACCCTTTCTCCCGTGAGTTGCATACTGGAATATTAGATTATCAGTCGGCCAAGACCAACACATATCATGGCTTGCCGCAGCGCGAGGGTGAAAAGCCATGGCACTTCCTGATCCTGACCGCTTGTTTCCGGCAGACCCGGCCAACGCGCATTGTGGCCCGTTCGCTTAATGCCAAGATGCGCGATCTGCCGAGGCGTTTGCACGCCGCTGCACCGCAGATGAAGGAACGTCACCCCGCTGGTTCTAAGCGCCTTCATGCAGATGGGTCCGCCATCATCACCACGCCGATCTTCCCGCCGATTGCCCCGGGCCTGCGGCATTGACCCGACGCATTTCAGGGTCATGATGATCCTGAACCTTGGCATCGGGCCGAACTCGCGACCTGCCGACATAGTGCAGTTCGCGGTCGGATAACGCGCGTTCCTCAGAAATCCTGTCACGAATGCCCGGCAGGTCGCCGGGGCGTACCCCTCCGACATCGCGGAAACAGCGGTTTTCCTTGCGTCACCCGCTGCCGCCTCTATTCATGGTGCGGTGCTGAAGGTGAATGGAGTTTGGCTTGCCCGTTGAAACTGTTGCGCCACGGCCGGAGAAGCGCCCCGGCATCGGCATTGTGCATTTGGGCCTGGGTGCGTTTTTCCGCGCGCATGGTGCGGTATACATCGCCGAGGCGATGCAGGTTTCGGGCGGAGACTGGGGCGTCCTTGGCGTCAGTCTGCAATCGGAAACCACCCGAAACGCGCTGAAACCACAAGGTTTTGCCTACACTGCGGTTGAACAGGGTCCTGGCGGCGACATCCGAAGGCTGATCGATGTCGTGCAGGATGTGCGGGTCGCAACCGAAGATCCTGGCGCAGTTCTGGCTGCAATGGCCGCGTCGGGTGTAAAGATCGTTAGCCTGACGGTAACTGAAAAAGGCTATTGCCACAACCCCGCCGATGGTAAGCTAAACCGGCAACATCCTGACATCGTTCATGATATTTCGAATCCTCTGCCCCGCTCGGCACACGGTTTTCTTGTCCGTGCACTTGCCTTGCGGCGTGCGGCGGGCTTGGCGCCGTTCACGGCAATGACGTGCGACAACCTGCCGGAAAACGGCCGTGTCCTGCGAGGCGTGGTGCTGGACCTCGCCCAGACGATCGACCCTGAACTGGCCGACTGGATCGGCACCCATGGCCGTTTTCCCTGCACGATGGTGGACCGCATCGTGCCCGCGACCAAGCCCGGAGATATCGCGCGGCTGGCCGAAGCGGGCATCCGTGATGCGGCCCCGGTGATGCACGAACCCTTTCGGCAATGGGTGGTGGAGGATGATTTCGTCGGCGGTGCACGACCTGATCTGGCTGCGGTCGGGGTGCAACTGGTGCGCGATGTCACGGCGTATGAGCATATGAAGCTGCGGATGCTGAACGGCACTCATTCCTCGCTGGCCTATCTGGGCTATCTTGCGGGGCATCACACGATGGCCGAAACCGTCGCCGATTCGGTTTTCGCACGCTTTGTCAAACGCTTGTGGACGGAAGAGATTATTCCCGTCTTGACGCCGCCTCCGGGTGAAGATTTGCATGCCTATGCCGCCGCGCTGTTTGACCGGTATGCCAACCCGGCGATCCGGCACCGGACGTGGCAAATTGCGATGGATGGCAGCCAGAAACTGCCGCAACGGATCCTGGGCACATTGGCCGAGAATGTGGCGGCAGGGCGTGCCTCGCCGGGGCTTATGCTCGCCGTGGCAGGATGGATGCGGTATGTCGGCGCGGTGGACGATGCGGGGGCTGCGATTGATGTGAAAGACCCGATTGCGAAAACGCTTAAAATATTGGCAAATCAGGGCGTTATGGCACTTCTTTCACTGCGGTCCGTGTTTCCGGCGGACCTCGCAGACGCTATCGAACCGGCTGTGGCAGCGGCCTATGCGCGCCTGGTGGCGGTGGGTGCGCGGGCGGCAGCGGCGGAATTGGCATGAAACAAAGCTGGCGCTGGTACGCGCTGCTCGACAAGATTTCCCTATGTCCGAAGTGGCGCGTATTCCGGGGTGGTGGCCTGGCGCGCCGCCCGACATCTGGACAAGAGGCTTTTCCAGCAGTTCCTGACAGGAAAAACGACTAAAGACCGCCGCAATCTTGACGCTGCGTGCGGGGTCTTCAGGAGCGAACCCGGCCGATGATGTGCCCTCGATTGCGCGCGCGCATCATGATATTAGTCGAGTTGTGAAAGCGTTAAAGGCCCTGCTTCATGTGTTGCATGTAGATCAGGCGCGCCCGAGTTTGTTCATTCTGGCGTCGCGCATCCGAACAAAATCAGCGCCGGCATGATAGCTCGAACGTGTCAGCGGCGTTGCGGATACCATCAGAAAGCCTTTGCCGTAAGCGGCTTTCTCATAGGCTGCGAATTCTTCAGGCGTCACGAAACGATCGACCCGGTGATGTTTTGGCGTCGGTTGCAGATATTGGCCAACGGTCAGAAAATCGACATCGGCGGCACGCATGTCGTCCATCACCTGCAAGACGCCGGGCCGGTCTTCGCCCAGGCCCACCATGATGCCGGATTTTGTGAACATCATCGGGTCCAGTTCCTTGACGCGCTGTAGCAGCCGCAGCGAATGGAAATAGCGCGCGCCGGGGCGCACCTCCAGATACAGACCGGGCACGGTTTCAAGGTTGTGGTTGAACACGTCAGGCCGGGCTTCGACCACGGTTTCAAGGACTGTCGGCGCGCAACGCAGGAAATCGGGGGTCAGAACTTCGATGGTGGTGGCCGGAGAGCGGTGGCGGATCGCGCGGATGGTCTGGGCGAAATGGTCCGCCCCGCCGTCGTCCAGATCGTCACGGTCAACGGATGTGATAACCACATGGTTCAACTCCAGTTTGGCCACGGCATGCGCAACCCGGCCCGGTTCGAACGCATCGAGCGTCTGCGGCTTGCCGGTGGCGACGTTGCAGAAGGTGCAGCCGCGGGTGCAAATCTCGCCCATGATCATCATGGTAGCGTGGCCCTGGCTCCAGCATTCGCCGACGTTGGGGCAGCCGGCTTCTTCGCAGACCGTTACAAGGCGGTTTTCCCTGATGATGTCGCGCGTAGCCTTGTACCCCTCCGAAGTCGGCGCTTTCACCCGGATCCACGACGGCTTCTTTGGCTGTTCATTGTCGGAGCGGTGCGCTTTTTCGGGGTGGCGCTGGTCCGGCAGTTTGAGATCGCGCAAGACAAGTTCCCCCTCACACAGCGTGTAGCTTTGAAATAGGGCTTTTGCTGCCCCAAGGCAACCGGTTGGGCATGCCCCCCGCACAGAGGAGCCATGCAGCCACGCAAGTGTGAAGGGTATCATGAAAACGCCACGACGACGGCCGCCGAAAAGATCGGCAGCCCCCGCCAACAGCGCAACCGCTATTCGGTCGGTTGCGGAAGCTACCCGATCAGCGGTCCCGAACGGCCATAAGCATCGTCATAATGCCGCCGCAGCCGTTGCAGAGCGATGCGCAACACGATCTTGCCGGACCGCGCCGACCAGCCCATGCGTTTCTCGGCCACCTCCAGCCCTTCCAGAAAGCAGCAGCAGCGCAGCACCATATCGCCCAGTCCCGGCCCAAGATCGCGCAACGCCAGTGCCACCCGGTCACGCGCGGAACGCGGGCCCTCGGCCCCGCCCGCATCGGGGCGAAAACCGCCCCGGTCCGATCCGGTCAGAAACCTGTCCCAGTTCTGCGCGACGCGCGGCCCCATCTGGGCCAGTTCAAAATCTTCGCGCAGACGTTCGGCGGCCTCTACCAACTCGGTTTCCAGAAACCGCTTGCCGTCCTTGTCGCGCCGCCGCCCCAAAGCCGCAACCGGGCTTTCAGCCAGGTTGTAGCGCAGGCGGCGCGGCGCATCTTCACCGGGTTCGCGGATATCGCGGCTGTCCCATTCGCGGTGCTGGTCGGCAAAGGGGGTGGCAGCCTCGGCCATTCCCTGACGGCGGCGGTCATCTTCGTCGATCATCCGCTTTATCGCCGCACGGCCCGCGGACGTAATTTCATAGGTCGCAATCCGGCCAGCCTTGCGGCAGCCGATCCAGTCTTTCAACGCGAAGGCCTGCGCCACGTTGCGATCAACCACCGCCGTTCGCGATGTGCGGCCGTCAGGAAATTCGCGCAGGACGGCGGCCTTTTCCATATCGGGGGCAATCGCGAGCACGGCCATCGGCTCGGCCAGGCGGCGCAACACGCGGCGCGCTTCGCGCAGGATGGTTGCCTCGTCGATGACCGGGCTGTTTCGCGGGCTGGCGGGCACAAGGGAGCGGGTCTGGGCTGTCATGTGTTGAGCATCCTTTTTGGCTGGATCATACGGTGTCGCATCCTGCCCCCGCCCGAAAGCCGCCAATGCTTCGTCCACAAGCGGATCGTCGCGGCGGTTTTCATAGCGGCGCACATGCCGCATCACAGTCGAGGCATGGCACCCTTCGCGCCGGGCCAAAGCCCGCAGCGACAGCCCATCCTCGGTGTGATGCAGATAAAGCCGCGCGGCTTCGGGCAGCCATGCGGGCAGGGTCAAAGTGGCGTTCAGGTTCGATACCATTGTCGCATCCCGCGCCCCCCGGTCGGGGGCCGAAGTCCAGCCTTGGACATTTGCAACCGTGAGTGGCATTGGTTACCTGCTGGTTAATATCTGCGCTTTTTCTGATAATTGTTTCTAATTCCTAAACAAACGAGAAACCTCCGCGCGCTGAATCGGCCAAATGCGCAACGCCCAGTTGCACAGATGCAATCTCTGCCGATCGTAACAGGAGAAATGCTCATGACAGACTTCCGCACTCTGCTTGCCGATCTGCGCCGCCCCCGCCTGCTGATCCGTGCTGCGCGGCATGGGCTGGCCGATTACCGGCGCGAGCGTGACCTGCGCCGGCTAATTGATCCTGGGACCCCGGAACAGTCCCTGCCACGTCTGTGGCATGAGGAAGAACGCATGGAAGAAACCCGCCGCACAGGCTGTGCCAGCTATTCCATCGCGCGCCATATCGAAGTGCTTGTCGCGCTGATGGCCGAAGTGCGCCTGCTGACGCGGCCTGTCATCCTGTAGCCAGGCAAGCGAAGGGGCGCGGTGTGACCCGCGCCCTTTTGGAATAAGAAGCAATACCTGTCAGATGAATGCGTCCGGCATCGACGCCTTCTTGCGCGCGATGTAATCGGTCAGCGATTCCGCAATGCCCTCGTCCAGCGCAGGAGCCTGATAATCGCCCAGCATCTTCTTCACACGCTCCGACGCCAAGGTCGCGGTATCACGCGCGCCTTCTTCGTCCCACGTCTCGAAAGGCTTGTAATCCAGCAGATCCGACCGCCAGAACGCCGATTTGAAATTTGCCTGCGTATGGGCGCAGCCAAGGAAATGCCCGCCGGGCCCCACCTCGCGGATCGCATCCAGCGCCTGACCGTTGGTATCCATGGAAATGCCCTGCGCCAGATGGTGCAGGGTGCCCAACTGATCGGCGTCCATCACGAATTTCTCGTAAGATGACACCAGCCCGCCTTCCAGCCAGCCGCAGGCATGCAGCATGAAGTTGACCCCCGCCAGCAACGCCATGTTCAGGCTGTTTGCCGTCTCATAGGCCGCCTGCGCATCCGGAAGTTTCGACCCGCAAAAGCTGCCGCCCGACCGGTAAGGCAGGTTCATCCGCCGCACCAACTGGCCCACGCCATAGGTGATATGTGCGGCCTCGGGTGTGCCAAAGGTCGGTGCGCCCGAATTCATGTCGATCGAGGTCACAAACGCCCCTGCAATCACCGGCGCGCCGGGGCGCACCAGCTGGCTATAGGCCACACCCGCCAGAACCTCCGCCAGAACCTGCGTCAGCGTGCCCGCCACCGTCACCGGTGCCATCGCGCCGCCCACGATGAACGGGCTGATGATCGTCGCCTGATTGTTGCGCGCGTAAACCTCCAGCGCACCCATCATGATGCCGTCAAAGGTCATGGGCGAGTTGATGTTGATAAGGCTGGTCATCACCGTATTCTGGTCAACAAAATCCGCGCCGAACAACAGCTTCGACATATCCACCGAATCCTGCGCGCGGCTGGGTTCGGTGACCGACCCCATATACGGCTTGTCGCTGTAAACCATATGCGCGTGCAGCATATCCAGATGCCGCTTGTTCACCGGCACATCCGTCGGCTCGCACACCGTGCCACCCGAGTGGTGCAGCCATTTCGACATGTAGCCCAGTTTCACGAACTGCTGAAAATCATGGATCGTGGCGTAGCGCCGCCCGCCTTCGCGGTCCCGCACAAACGGCGGGCCATAGACCGGCGCCAGCACCAGATTGCGCCCGCCCACATCCACATTCCGCGCCGGATTGCGGGCGTATTGGGTAAAGCCGGAGGGCGCAGTGGCACACAGCTTGCGCGCCAGACCACGCGGAATATGCACCCGCTCGCCCTTCACATCCGCGCCCGCTGCGCGCCACAGATCAAGCGCCGCCGGGTTTTCGACGAAATTGACCCCGATCTCTTCCAGAACGGTATCGGCGTTCCATTCGATGATCTGAAGTGCCTCTTCATTCAGGATCTCGAAATTCGGGATATTACGCTGAATGAAATGCGCGGTCTCAAAGCTGACAGCCGACCGTTCCGCCCGCCGCACCGACCCGCCGCCGCCCCGTGCCCTGCGCCCGCTTACGTCGTTCATCGCAAAATCCTCCCGCGCTGCGCCACAAGCGGCACCCAATTTCGCTTCCTTATGCCGCCAAACCCTGGCCGCCCGTCCCACGTTTCCGCCGCTTGCCGCCCAAAAGCGACATTCCCCGGTGACGCGAACGGCCTGCTTCCCGGTTTCGTGCCGCAAACCCTCTTTCCAGAGGCAAGTATCCTCGGGGGTCCGGGGGCAGACAGCCCCCGGCGCCCACCACCGCAAATCCCCTTGCGAAATCGCGCCCCAAACCCTATGCCGCGCGCATGACCCAACATGATCGCCTCCTCATCATCGACTTCGGTTCACAGGTCACGCAGCTTATCGCGCGTCGCCTGCGCGAGCTGAACGTTTATTGCGAAATCCACCCGTTTCAGAAGGTGACAGACGCCTTCCTGTCAGACTTTGCCCCACGTGCGGTGATCCTGTCCGGCGGGCCGGATTCCGTGACACGCCCCGGATCGCCGCGCGCACCCGATACGCTGTGGAAGCTTGGCGTGCCGGTTCTGGGCGTCTGTTATGGCCAGCAGACCATGATGCAGCAGCTTGGCGGCATGGTGGAACGCGGCCACGGCACCGCCGAATTCGGCCGCGCTTACGTGACCCCGTCCGACGCAGAACTGCCGATGCTGGACGGTTGGTTCGCCGAAGGCCGCGAGCAGGTCTGGATGTCGCATGGTGACCATGTGTCGGCCATTGCACCCGGGTTTCAGGTCTACGGCACCTCGCCCAATGCCCCCTTCGCCATCACCGCGGACCCTGCGCGGCATTTTTATGCCGTGCAGTTTCACCCAGAGGTGCACCACACCCCCAAGGGCGCGAAACTGTATGAGAATTTCGTACGTCTGGCCGGCTTCAAGGGCGACTGGACCATGGGCGCCTACCGCGAAGAAGCCATCGCCAAAATCCGGGCTCAGGTCGGTTCGGGCCGGGTGATCTGTGCTTTGTCGGGCGGCGTGGACAGTTCGGTGGCGGCCATCCTGATCCATGAGGCCATCGGCGAGCAGCTTACCTGCGTTTACGTCGACCACGGGCTGATGCGACAGGGCGAATCGGAGCAGGTCGTCGGCATGTTCCGCGAGCATTACAACCTGCCACTGATCCATGCCGACGAATCAGAACTGTTCCTCGGCAAGCTGGAAGGCGTTTCGGACCCCGAGACCAAGCGCAAGATTATCGGCGGGTTGTTCATCGAGGTGTTTGAAAAACACGCAACGGCGCTTGGTGGTGCAGAATTCCTTGCCCAAGGCACACTTTACCCCGATGTCATCGAATCGGTCAGCTTCTCGGGCGGTCCTTCGGTCACCATCAAGTCGCACCACAATGTCGGCGGCCTGCCCGCGCGCATGAACATGAAGCTGGTCGAACCGCTGCGCGAGCTGTTCAAGGACGAGGTGCGCGCCCTTGGCCGCGAGCTTGGCCTGCCTGCGCATTTCATCGGCCGCCACCCCTTCCCCGGTCCCGGCCTTGCGATCCGATGCCCCGGCGAGATCACCCGCGAAAAGCTAAAAATTTTGCGCAAGGCCGATGCCGTGTTCATCGACCAGATCCGCAGGCATGGGTTGTATGATGAGATATGGCAGGCTTTCGTTGCCCTGCTGCCGGTGAAAACCGTCGGCGTCATGGGTGACGGCCGGACATATGACTACGCCTGCGCCTTGCGCGCAGTCACCAGCGTGGATGGCATGACAGCGGATTATTATCCCTTCACCCATGATTTCCTTGGCGAAACCGCCACGCGGATCATCAACGAGGTGCAGGGCATCAACCGTTGCACCTATGATATCACCTCGAAGCCTCCGGGCACGATCGAGTGGGAATAGGCCATGCCGCCCAGTTGCGATCTGTGATCGGCCGGCAGTTCGTCACACCCAAAACAGCGTCGTCGCGGCTATGCAATGTCGTGCGTCTGAAAGCGGTGCATCAGGCCCGCACCCCTGCGTCGAATTGGTTTCAAGCGACGGCTCATAACCTGCGGGATTTTCGCATCGCCGGGTGACCTTGCTGGACATCGCCACCCCGGCCCGCCAGAACGGGCGCAGCCCTGCGCGAGAAAACCATGCCCGCCATCCACCGTCCGCTTGCCGCCGCCCTGTGGATGACCGGTTCCATCGCCGCGTTCTCGGCGATGGCCGTCGCCGGGCGCGAAGTATCAGGCGTGCATGACACGTTCGAGATCATGATATGGCGGTCACTGGTCGGGCTGATCATCGTGCTGGGTGTGGCGGGGCCTGCGGGTCGGCTGCGCGAAATCACCACAGACCGCCTCGGCCAGCATCTGGTCCGCAACCTGTTTCACTTCACCGGGCAGAACTTGTGGTTCTGGGCGCTGACGATGATCCCGCTGGCGCAGGTATTCGCGCTGGAGTTCACCTCGCCGGTCTGGGTCATCCTGCTGTCACCTTTCTTTCTGGGCGAGCGGATGACGGCAGTCCGCGCCATGGCCGCCGCTCTGGGTTTCGCGGGCATCCTGATCGTTGCGCGGCCTGATTTTACGGCGCTTGATCCTGGCGTTGCGGCAGCGGCGGCAGCGGCCATCTGCTTTGCCGCCACCATCATTCTGACCAAGGCGCTGACCCGGGGCGAAAGCACCGTATCGATCCTGTTCTGGCTGACGGGAATGCAGCTTTGTTTTGGTCTGATCGCGGGCGGCATTGACGGTGCGATGACATGGCCGACCGCCGCCACCCTGCCGTGGCTTGCGCTGATAGGCCTGTGCGGAGTGACCGCACATTTGTGCCTGACCACTGCGCTCTCGCTTGCGTCGGCCAGCATCGTGGTGCCGATAGATTTCGCCCGCCTGCCCGTGATCGCCGTCGTGGGGATGCTGGTCTACAACGAGCCGCTGGATGCCGGTGTTTTCCTTGGCGGCGCCGTGATCCTGCTTGCGAATATCCTCAATATCCGCGCAGCCAACCGCGCGGCGCGTCAACAACCTGAACGTGCGCTTGCGCAACAGGTTGACAATGACAAAATCGTGACGCCGCGTCATTGATTGACTGAAAACAACGCACCGCTTACGCCTTCTCTGCAATCATGTTGCACAACGGGGATGGGGATCATGAAAAGAATTGTTATGACGGTGGGGGCCCTGGCCATGACCGCAAGTGCAGCATCAGCAGGGGGAATCACGCGTTCAGGACAAAGCCTCGGGGCTTTGTTCGAGGAGGGGCGTTATGCGGAATTGTCGCTTGGCAGCGTGAACCCGGATGTTTCGGGCAATGACGTGGCGATGTTCGGAGGCGGATCGTCGGGGTCTGTGGCTGATCGCTACAGCCAGCTGGCCTTCAGCTACAAATACGACATCAACGAAAAGCTGTCGTTTGCCATGGTGCTGGACCAGCCGTTTGGTGCGGATATCGAATACGCGGCGTCTTCGGTGGCTTTGGGGGGCACGATTGCCAAGGCTGAAGCGACGGCCCTGACCGGACTGCTGCGCTACAAATTCAACGATGCCTTTTCGGTGCATGGTGGTGCGCGCGCGCAGCGGTCCAGCGCCAATGTCACGCTGCGCGGTTTGGCTTATGGCGGGCTGAACGGATACAACGTTGATCTGGCACAGGACACCGGTTTTGGTTACGTCGTCGGCGTCGCCTATGAAAAGCCGGAAATCGCGCTGCGGGTCGCGCTGACCTATAACTCCGCGATCACCCACGATTTTGATACGGTCGAAACACTGGGCGGCGGGGTAATCGGTGTGACGCCCACCGAAGTTGATACACCGCAATCGGTCAGCCTGGATTTCCAGACCGGGGTGGCCAAGGACACATTGGTATTTGGCCAGATCCGGTGGGAGGATTGGAGCGCGTTCAAACTTGATCCGGCAACTTTCACCGGGCTTGTGGGCAGTGGTCTGATCGACCTCGTGGATACCACGACCTACACGCTCGGCGTTGGCCGTCGTTTCAACGAAAACTGGTCCGGCTCGGTCAGCTTTTCTTACGAAGGCAAGGACGATCCGCTCGTGTCGCCGCTGGCGCCGACCGATGGCAAGAAGGGCGTCACGCTGGCCGCCGTCTACACCAAAGACAACATGAAGATCACCACTGGCATCAATTATACCAAATTGGGGGATTCGACGCCCGAAACCGGAACACCGGATACCGCACGTGCCGACTTCTCTGGCAACACGGCGCTTGGTATCGGCGTTCGCGTCGGCTTCCGCTTCTGATCCGACGCCCGGCCATCCCGGCAGCACCTCATACCAAAAAGGTCCCGCCGTCGTGCGGGACCTTTTTATATGTCGCATTCCGGGTCGCGGGGAAACGCAGTGCCTGATACCCCTGCCCCATGATGCCCGAACAAAAAACACTCACATCGCTGGCCTGGGCGGAAATGCTGCTGCCGGCCCTGATCTGGGGCGGGTCTTTCCTGTCGAACCGTCTGGCGCTGGATAAGGTGGGGGTCTTCACCACCGTGGCTTTTCGCGTCTCGGGGGTCTGTGCGATCCTGTGGGTTTAAGTGGCCGCCAGGGGGCTGGCTGTGCCGCGATCGTGGCGGGTGTGGGCTGCGTTCGGGGTTATGGGTGACAGCAGCGGGTATCGCCCGCGAGGAACGGCCGCACAGCCGCACCGTACTGCCCAACCCTGACCCGATCGGCCGAAGGTTAAAGCAGCAACGCACCACCTCGCCCCGGCAAACCGGGTCTGCCTGTTCGAGATCGTTCCATAGCTCTCAGGCTTTTGCCGCCGCCGCAACACCCGCCGTGAATTCGCGTTTCAGAAGGGCAATATCCTCGACCCCGACAGATATCCTGAAGAAGCCTTCCGAAATCCCGACCTTTTCACGCGCGCCCGCCTCGACTGCCCGGTGCGACGATGATGCCGGATGCGACAGCGTGGTGCCCACGTCGCCCAGGGTCGGCGCAAAAGCCAGATCCGGCATCGCCCGCGTCAGCGCATTGGCGGCCGCCCGCCCGCCATCCAGCTCGAACGACAGCATGTGGCCGCCGCGTTCCCCCAGCAGCCCCACCGCACGGTTATGATCCGGGTGATCGGGCCGCAGCGGATAGATCACCCGCTTCATTCCCGGCAAGCCCACCAGATGTTCGGCCAGCGCCGCCGCATTTGCCTCTGCCCGGTCATAGCGCAGGTGAAAACTGTAAAGCCCCCGCTCCGCCAGCCAGCAATCAAACGGGCTTGGCGTCAGGCCCGTTGTCACGGCGAAATCATACACCGCCTTGCGATGTGCGGCATCCCGGCAGGCTACATAGCCAAGCGTTACGTCCGCATGGCCCGCCAACAACTTCGTCACCGAATGGATGACGATATCCGCGCCATGATCCAACGGCCTGATCCCGCGCGGCGTTGAAAATGTGCTGTCCACCGCCAGCAATATCCCCCGCTCACGGCATAATGCGGCGATTCCCTCCAGATCCGCCACCCGCAGCGTCGGGTTCGACACCACCTCGATCAGGATCATCTTCGTCGCCGGCGTGACAGCCGCCGCCATCGCCTTCGCATCCGTCGGGTCCGCCAGCGCCGTGCCGATCCCGAAGCGCGCCAGATCCTGTGTCATCAACCGCAGCGACCGGCCATAAAGCTGATCGCCTCCGATCACATGATCCCCCGCCGACAACAGGCCCATCATTGCCGCCGTCACCGCAGCCATCCCCGACCCGACGATCAAACCGCCCTCGGCCCCCTCCAGCGCATCAATCTTGC
>Ga0105050_10002664_pt1 | contig 25297 bp, 32 predicted proteins | sample FRY01_FD_78088 | JGI IMG/M metagenome (GOLD analysis project Ga0105050, IMG submission 78088) | Freshwater microbial communities from Lake Fryxell liftoff mats and glacier meltwater in Antarctica - FRY-01 | ecosystem: Environmental > Aquatic > Freshwater > Ice > Glacier meltwater ...
ACCCAGGCGAACTGATCCCGGATTTCGAAGCCTGCGTCCTCAATCGCACATACCATCCGGTGATAGGTGCGGGTCCCGCCGAAGGCGAACATGTGCCCGCCCGGCTTGAGCACCCGAAGCGCGGCCGCCCACGTCTCGGGGCGGAAGGCGACGCCGGAACTGTCCCAGGACTGGCCCATGAAGCCTAATTCATACGGCGGATCGGTGACGATGCTGTCCACCGAATCGGGAGACATTTGCGACATTTGGGACACGCAGTCCCCGTGAAGAATCTCCATGCTCACCCCTCCAGCTCCCACAACCTCTTGGGGAACTCGTATTCCGCCCCCCGCATCTTCATCTACCATATGATCCTGCTTTGTATGCAGGATTGATGGAATATAGTCTTTGAAAATCTCAACCATTATATATTTGATGCTTTCGTTATATTACCAGCCTGAGAAGCCGCCCACTTCACTTCTCGTTCTGTAAGTGTTGTATTATAAACATCAACGATCTTAAAGATTTCGTTGTAATCCACCACTTCAACCAAAGTACCGACCTTGGCAATATCCTCATTAAGCCATGAAATAATAACCGTTCGGCCGGCCGGGGATTGCATTTCGCATTGCTTGTAGTTTTTCATTACACACCTATATGTTTAGAAATTGGCAATCAACCAACATCTCCGTCAAACAGGCCACGAGATTGATTTCTTGATCAGCCACAAATGCAGCCTGGTATTGATACTTGGATAGAGTGATGACAGCCTGAGGAATAGAACTTGGTTCCAGATGCCCTCGCAAACTATCATAAATCTTCTTATACATAACAGAAGGGTCAATATCACCATTATCAACAACCCATTTCTGCACTTTACCAAAATCCTTTTCCCTCATAAATGCAAACAACTCATGGATGTTTCGAATATCTGAAACCTGAGAGATAACGCTTTCATCGATTGGACCCAACTGAGAGAGTCTTTGCAACTCATTGAGAGTCCTGCGATAATCAGGGAAATATTTCTTGATGATTGATGCTAGAGCCGCCTTTTCATAACTGACATTCTCAAGCTTGAGAATTTCTTGAACCCTCTTATAGAATTCAGCCTGCATCTTAGGCACTTCACTGGTAAGTATCTTGAAATCGATTACCGCAGACCGAGAATGTAAAGCATCAATCAGTTTGGACTTGTAGTTACACGTCATAATGAACGTGCAATGATTGGAGTATTCTTCGATTGCTCCGCGTAACCCGGCTTGGGCTTCGGGAGTTAGGTAATCAGCCTCATCAAGAATGATGACCTTTTGTCCGCCATCAAGACTCATTGTTGATGCATAGGACTTGATCTTGGTTCGCAAAATATCAATACCCCGTTCATCCGAGCTATTGATCTTCAAATAGTTAATACCCAACTCACTACACATAGCCATAGCCACGGTTGTCTTACCAACACCCGCGGTTCCGGTTAGCATTAGATTGGGAACTTGCTTACTATCAACATAAGACTGAAAAACAGTCTTTAGCCGGTCGGGAATAACACATTCTCCCACTGTACCAGGACGGTACTTTTCGGTGAATATGAATTCAGATTCACGTACCCGCATAATATATTTTCCTTTACTTCAGTAGAGAATCGTACCAAGTTTCAAACGTTTCAAACGTTTCAACATCCTCATCGTATGAGTCCTTATAGAAGGTCTTGACAAGCTTCTTAACGATTTTCTTGTCGATCACAAGTTCATCAGAAATGTCTCCAACACCTTCACTTTGAAAAGTACGTTCATCATCTCGTCGCTTCATAGACTCGGACAGTTCTCCGATTACAGCCTTGAGTCGGCGCTTTTGCTCATCATTGAGACTGGCAATATCATTGTATACCTTGGGTGTTCTAGCCATTTTCACTTCTCCTTGGACTTAGTAATCGCAATAACATAGCTTCGAGTGGAGGATACGAATGTTGCAAACTGTTTCTTGGAAAATTCAACTCGGTAATCATCCGGAATGAGTACAAGATTCTCAATCTTGAGTGACACTTCGAAATCCTCGCCTGTAAACACACCAACCTCCTTTGTGGCCGAGTTGGAAGTATCAACTTCTTTATCGGATACGCGGACATATATCTTGCCGGTGTTCCCTACAATGGTAACGTCGGGCAGACTCATTGAGTTTGCAATCTTTATTATCTTAGATAATGCAGCCTTTGTCAAGTCAAATGATGCATCCACCGAAACAAGCGACAACGACTTACCAGATGGCTTGGTCTTGATCAGAGAAGCCTCACTGTAGAGGTAGTTAATCGAGGTGCCGTCCGTATCAGTAATGATGGCTTGCGAGGTATCTCCCTGAAAATCGATATCAGGTGCATCAAGTTGAGAGAGAATGCCCAGAAATGCAGGCAAATCATAGATCGGCACGGTTGTGGGAATAGTCTCCTCAATCGTAGCTTCAACAAAGATTGTCTGTTCAGGGGAAATGGTACTTTGAAGTTGGCCTGGTATCAGAACGACACCGGCATATATTTGGGAGAAGTTCTTTAATGTTTCGAGTGTATTCTTTGAAAGTTTCATATATTTACTCCATTGTGTAAAAGTTAAGTTCTAATAGTAATAGAATCAGTGGTACTCCTATAATCGTCGGGGGTAAACCTATGGGTCGCGTCGACCCACAACGTCCGTGGGAAGGAATTGACATGACTGCTAAGATAATAAGCGCCGGACTTGTCGCGCCTTAAGCATCGCTTTAATATACCCAGTTCATACGCGGACTCATCAATCGGTGTAAACTGATGCAAATCCGGTGCGGACTCATCAATCGGTGTAAACTGATGCAAATCCCGTTCCGGCATATCTTTTTCCTCGACCTTCTCAGAGGCCTCGGGGTGGTAAATCTCAGGAATATCGTTATTACCGATATCGCGAAGTTCATATGTGAGAAGGGCGATAGCGTTCCAGGCCACCATAGCCAAATGGCGGCATTCTGTCAATTCATCGTCATGCGTTTTTCCCAACTCCCACTTGTTAAGATGGGACTTCAAGGCTCGGAGACATTGGCTCCAATCCATACCCCGTTCCCAGTTTCTAGAAGCATACTTTCGGGCGCCCTCGGTATATACCTTGACTATTTCTTCATATGCATCGGGAGGAAACAAGTCATAACGCAACTTACCTTCACTGTACCGCAAACCCTTATTGTCCGCTTCTACCATCATTTTTATCTCCATTTTGTAACTTTTCAAACTCACGTTCTTTGGCTTTGTAGTAGGCCTGATAGCCGTACATACCAGTAGGTTTATTTGGTTCTTTTTCCAAACACTCTTGTATATACTTTAACAGTTTTTGTGTATCTGTATTCGCAATCATTGGTTCACCTATGTCGTAAACCGAGCGGAAGCTTTCTTTTTGGAAGGTCTTAACTCCGTTTGAAAGGGGGACTCAGTATTGTTAAACTTTAGCTTGTTTCCAACAGTTTCGGATTTATCTAAACCCGGATAGCCTGTTGCATTTGTACCTACTAGTCTAGCAGATTTGCCGTCATGATGCAATACAGAATCTTGATTAAAATGCTTTCCTAGTCGTATTCCCAAAGCCGCAACCTTGGATCCTTCTTCATCTCCATGGGCCTTGGCGTGTATTATATGAGAAGATTCCTTATTTCCCTCATAACGCCCCTCGGCTTTTCTAACTCCATAACCGGCTTTTCTAGCCATAGAAACCAGTTCTTTATTTCTAGACTTGATCTCAGCAGGGGTCAATCCAGGTCGTTCGGTGGATAGAGCAACGAAATGTATACCCTTTTCCTGCCTAGAATACATTCTAGCCAAAGGGTTTCCTTCCTTTATAACTTTCTGTATAAACTCTCGAAATGACTTCATTATCCTAAACTCCCGGTCAGATTCGCAATGATCGGAAGGTTTCCTGAAAAGCCATATGTTCCGACATGAGTCGTTTTCATCCAAGGACATAGAAAAACCTGTCCTCCGATGATTCTCCAGTTTTGGCAAAACATATAATCCTCGGACAAGTATCGATCAGTATTAGGATCAATAACTGTGTCGAAATATGCATGGATCATACGGGAACCATCAAAATGAGCCTGGCCGACGTGATCTGGCTTATACTTCAGGTGGGGGTATTCTTCTCGGTACTTATCGAAAACTTCTCGCTTGATCATCATAAACCCAGTACCGATTTCCAGTACATCCAAAGGCTCATTAACATCAAACTTAGTTGTACCTGGCACTGGATTAAATACATAATCACCAACTAGATTGTTCAATGTATTGGGATCAAACTTTTCCAACTCTGCGGCCGGAACGTTCCGGGCTGCTTTCAAAATATTCTTCCAGTTAATAGATTTCTTAGGATAGGGAGCACCGATCACGTCCTTATCATAAGCCAATAGAAATAACACATCCATTGGATTAAACTCAATATCAGCATCAATAAAGAGCATATGAGTGCAATCAGAACGCAAAAACTCATCAACCATATAGTTTCGCGCTCTAGTAATCAATGATTCATTAAAAAGAAATGAAAATCTAATCTTCAGTCCGTGAGCATGAAATAACCCTTGCAAATCAAGGATAGACTTCAAATATAAACCGTGATTCATACCTCCAAACATAGGAGTAGCCACAAATAAATTTCTAGTTTCTCTCAGTTCCTCAGTGTTAATCTCAATATTCATTTTTTCTCCTACATTATCAAGGGTGGTATATAGACTATTTATGCCACAACCACCCTCGATATGCAGAGGTTAGCCGCTAACCATCTGGTAATATGCGCGGACTACTCCTGATCGATCCGAGACATTCGTACGAATATCGTATTCGATTCGCAGGTCGGAAATCCTCTTGAGAACGTTGGCTCGCGGCACATTTCTCAAGTTTGAAATCTGAGATGCAGTAATCCCCGGATAACTATGCGGAATTGACTCCAACACCTTGGCTCTCTGACTCATTCTGGTTCTTGACATTTATATTCTCCATAAAAATAACCAACACCATGTCAGTTATCGCTTCATCATAATCAATATTGAATCAAGTTCTTCGCAGAACCCTGTATTTTCATCAGTGATGGCTGCTACCACCCCGTCATGAATATCAGCACACACCAGACTTGACGGTACGCTTCTGGATGCATCATTTAGAGTGACGGTAAAGGTAACGGTCACCTCACATGTCGTATATTCATGCTTATTCATAAGATTCCTCAAATATTGTCGATCAGGTGGAGATGACCGCGCGTCCCAATCGCCGAAAATTTTCGGCGAGCAACCGGCGCGCCGCCCAGGTCCAGGGCGTGCCGAGGGTCGCACCGGGGGTCGCCCAGGTCCAGCCCGCGCCGAGGGTCGCACCGGGGGTCGCACCGGGGGTCGCACCGATCAGGTCGTCGAGCGTCTTACTCACCGTCGTCGGCGGCGTGCCGGAGGCAGTGAAGTCGATAGTAACAACATCGTTAAGTGGCGGCAGTTCCTGCGATTCCTTATTCGCATCCGCGTCCACCATGTCGTAAAAGGATGAGAATGAGTTTTTCGTATCAGTATCAAACCGAGCGATTGACAGGTTAATCGCCTTCTTTCGTGCACCAAAGATCACATACGCCTTGATGATATGGACGAGGCGCCGAGTGCTGATAATCTCGGAAATGGCACCTTGGTTGAAAGAGTTTCGAATAACCGTGGACCACTTCACCAGGCGAGTGATAAACTCCTTATCCTCTTCCTGTATATTTGTCCGTAGCAGGCGAAGGTTATTAAGAAGAATCTCAACCTCAACCTTTTCCGTCGGATAAGTCTGCTCCATCGTAATGGAGAACCTCTCCAGAAACGCCTCATTCAGAATATTGGTACCAACAAATCGACCATCATCCGAACCCTTACCCTTGGTATTGGCGGTGGCGATGATATTGAACCCAGCCTTGGGATAGATAATCTTGTTTGCCTTTTTGATAAAAATAGGCTTACCTTCAAGGACAGGCTGGAGACACATCAGTTTATTCGATCCAAGATCGACTTCATCCAGGAGAAGAACGGCGCCCCGCTCCATAGCAATGGCCACAGGACCATTCTGGTAAACAGTCTGACCATTTACCAGTCGCATACCGCCGATAAGATCATCCTCATCGGTTTCAATCGTAATGTTAGCCCGGATCAGTTCCCGTCCAAGCTTTGCACAAGACTGCTCCGGCATCATTGTCTTTCCGTTACCAGACATTCCTGTGATGTAAATTGGGTAAAAAATCCGTGACTTGATAATCGAGTGCAAATCGGCATAGTTACCGAACGGTACATAAGCCACATCAACCACTGGTACCAGGTCAATCTTTTCACTCATGGTCTGACCATAGAGGGACACTTCCATAACGGGAGAAGTAGTCGCAGGCACAACCATTGAAAAAGGTCCGGGATTGCTGGGCAATACCATACTGTCGATATCACCAACGATAATCTTTCCGCCAGACCGAGCAAGCCTGTTGGCCTTTCGTACAGCCCGCTTAGCCGCAGCCGATTGGTCTCCTACATCTTTGGGAGTTAGGTAATACATTCCACGATCCGCCCGATAGGACTTATCGATAAGTAGCCAGTGTGGTCGAGGAAGATTATACTTTTCGCATACATCCAGGACCTGCTGCCTGGAAACGACCGTCGTATTATCTCCATACTCAGCCTTGATTGTGCTGATAAAGATTTCTCGACTTCCCTGATTAACCTGTCGCATTTCTCACCTTTTCCATTGTAAGATTTATGATAACATATATTTCAACTTGTGTCAAGAGGTGACTTTGGCTATAAACTCCTTAACCAAGAGTCGCGAATTTACCTTATTTTCCAAGGCTTTGATATATTGCTTGGTCATAGCCGCGGTAGTACCATTTGCGTTAACTCCAGACAAATCCAAACGAGAGGAAGGAGTTCCACCCTTAATGATGTAATATTCATCATATCCTAGTTCAGGGTTGGCAACTTTCACAAACCCCGTTTCCTTCCACGCGGCCGCGTACTCACGATTTTCACCGTATATTCCATAGGGATAGAGACCATCCTTATAGGACTTGGCTAAGAAGAACCCGATAATGTTGGCCTGGGTCTTTTGTCCAATCCACTTTAGAATACGACTTGTAAGTCTTGTGCCATAGTTCAATTCTACAGGAACAGTATCCTCCAAAATAATCTTGGCCGCCGTTTGAGGAGAAGAAACAGAAAGGTCGTCCGAACCACCATCGGTCAGGCAGATAAAGTTGACAACTTCCAAGTTATTGGCTTTGCGGAAATCATTAATGACTTTTGGCATAACCAATAGTGCATCATTAAGAGGAGTACCTCCCATCGAATCAATACGACTCATAGGACCATAGACTACTTGGTTATAACCCAATACTAAACAGGTCATCATCGCTGTAGTATATTCGGAAGCAGTCATCCTCGACGAGATCATATTCCTTAACAGGAATGAGTTAAACCTAACATCACTTTCGATTTGAGTAAAGGTACGTTCAGGCAGGCCATTTCGAAAGAGATAAACGTCAAAGGGAATGTTTAGACGCCGGCAAAAGCTACTGATCACCAGCAACTGATTGATTGTGCCAATTACATTTGGCATCATAGACCCAGACCAATCAAGCAAAATCACAAAACCATGACTCTGTCCTTTGGGTTGAGTAAAGGCTTTCTTAAAAATGTCCTCACTATAGGAATGAGAGAACATCTTATTCATATCCAACTTACCTGTTTTGGTAGTAACAATCAGAGACGACTCCCGGGCCGCTTTCTTAAGCAGGAACTCCTTGACCATAAGGGAAATAGTACCAGCTTCCTTATTGGTAAAATCATTCATTTTCTTATAGATAGAGGGCAATACATTCTTTATATCTACTGGCTGGTCCCGAAGTTTTTTCCAAATAGGATCATAATCCTTATATACGCGCTTATAATCATGGACGAAATTCTTAACCAGTATATCCTCAGAGGGCATCTTAACATATGATATATTATATCCAGTATCAATGACGTTTTTCATGTTTTCTTGCCAAGCATCACTTGTTGTAATGACTGGAACAATAAACTTTTCCTCTTCGAATCGATCCAAAAAATCTTCGTGATCCTTGGCTTTTTCTTCCTCGGTCCGAGTATCCTCTTCCTTGGATTTTTTTCCGAGCATACCAAGAGCCTCATCAGAATCAGCGTCAGTCAAATCAGACTTTAACGACTCTTCATCCACCTCTAGTATATTATCCATCGCTTCATCAACGTCATCGAAAGTTGCTTCCGGCCGATCCTCCTTCTTGGTGGGTTTCCCTACCGTCGAATCATACTCCTCTTGCATCTTAAGAGCGTCCTCAAGTATCTCCGATTTCTTATCAAGATTTACTGTATCCTTCTCATTCATCGCGATTTCAATGTTAGGAAGGTTGGTGCGGGTTACTCCAGAATCTTTCAAAATCTGGAAATACTTTTTATAAATCATTTCGGAAAAATCTGAAACTTCCTGGAGGGTATCCAACTCATAAGCTTGCTCCACCATAACCATTTCATCCGAGGAGAAATGGATATTCTTGGTGACACCACCCTTATAGTAACAGTTCAAACGGTCCACAAACGTAAGAGAGTTTACGTTCCGACCATTCTTTCCGAGATTGAAAAAATCCCTTTGCCACAGTTCCTCATAAGCAATGGTATAAATACGATTGGTGCCCGGGTACCGGCGCTTTTGCCTACGGTCGATTCGAACGTCCTCAACAATATTGACGATATCCTTATAGACAGAGGACTCAGTCAATCCTTTTGACATGATGATTTTCATCCACAACTCAGGATCGGTATCCAAAGCGTGGCCCACTTCATGTACCGTCAACATATCAATCAATTCTGGAGACATATCCTTCCAAATGGGAAGGGACAATACTCGATTGACGATATCCATCGATGCGGTACTGATAGTGGAACGATGCCTGATCCGCAAATTTTCGGTTGCGAGAATCTTAGCCAGCTGACCTTGAGAGTTTTGTGTGATCTGGTTCATGCTCTTATCATATCAAAGAATGAGAGGGATAACAATAGACATTTTTGCATAGCAGGTATGCATTTTCCGCATATCAGGAATCGATGGTTTCTTTCGTTGTATATTTCAGTCGTAAAACATATATTTCACAACCTGTACGCCAGCCTCGCGGAACTGGATGTCCGAAAGGTCGAAACGTACCTTACTATCCCCGGGTGAACATATGATGTTATCGTCAATACAAACGACTTTCTTGATACCGGAGTTGATGATTTTAGCCGCACACCTGGAGCAGGGCATCAACGTGGAATACATTGTAAACCCAGAAACATCCCGTTCCGCGGTCAGTAAAGCATTATCCTCTGCATGGACAACCAGTTCATATTTGGTATCTCGGTTTTCCAAACGATCCCGATGATCCTCAACCCCCGTAGCAAAACCGTTATAACCTATGGATACCAGCCGTCTGTTAGGCTTTACAATGGCAGCCGCCACCTGTCTTGATGGATCCTTCGACCATCCTCGGGGTCCTTCCGAACAGTTGATCCACCTCAAAAATCTCAAATCCCACTTGGAATCATTAGTTGTCATCGCAAGGGAATCCTTTCCAAAAAGTCATGGTTTTCTCCAAATGAAAATAGGTTCGAATTTTAACATCGTCTCTTTCCCCGTAACACCCCTTATCCTACAAAAATTCTTCATTTTCCCCTTGAGTCTTGGTTTCTTGACCGTTTCGTCTCCATAAATATCCGAGACGATTTCGTCATATTCCCCCACCACTTCAAAACGGTTTGCACCGGGCATAGCAGCCAGGGCCATCTTCATCGTACCAACATACTCCATACCAAGGGATACTAATATCTTAGCAGAATCCTCTTCTAAAGGCAAGAACTTTCCTCCGATATCCACGTCCGCAATATTCCATAATAGATACCGGTCATTTCTCAACCATTCAACGGCTGTTTCAAGTGTTGGTTGTAAGAACCCCTTTTTCCAAGATTCATAGCTATCACCAAACTTATGGCACGATTGATTTTCATCATCCGAATAAACCTCTTTTGAGAAGTAGGGTGGCGAAGTGAAAACCATATCCACCAATCCCTTATGTTTCTGGAAATCTACATTGGTTGAGATAACCTCCGAACCAAGCTGGTATATCTCAGACTCTTGCTTATCAGCAAATAACGTATTGGTTTCCCTAACGTTTTCGTTGAAAAAATCAGTTATCTCATGATATTTGGTTCGACCGGGAGTCGTATTATGATCCGTATTTGGATCAGTACCTATATACAAATATTTCTGGTTTGTAGCGAGAGCCAATGCACCCAGCAATCTACCTCCCCAACCAGCCGATGGGTCGTATAGTCTTATAACCTCTTGATTTTTAATGTGATTTGTATATTTCTTGTAAAGATAGTTAGCCGTCAGCGGCGGAAAATTTACCGCATATTGCGAAAACGTCACCTTGAACGCCTTCAAGCCTAGGGGAAATAGCTTCTGCCCATACTTAAATACTCGAATTTGATATACTGTCTTTGGTAGATTAGTATCAACAATCGTCCGGCATTTTTCTGGTATTTTTAGAATGTCAGGATCAGCACCACTGATTACGAAGTTCTTGCGATCCTTCAACTCTGTGTTGTAACCTGTGTATTCATATTTTCCCTGGACAGGGGATAGGAAATAATCCCAACCTGTGGCTCGAATATTGTTTGACTCAAACCATTCAACAAACTCAGAGATTGACTTTGCGCGAAAGGTTTTATTACCATATTCGCGAATCTGGTCATAAGCAATGGGGCTGGAATAGTGGTAAAAACTGTCGCGCTTAAGGTTGCGATAGGCATATTTCCGAAACCTATCAAAAAGATCAGGGTCCTTAAACCAATCGTAAATCGACTTTGCATTCTTACTTGAACCCGTGGTAATCCTGGTTTTCATTTGGGTCGGAAACCACTGATTTACAGCATTACCAAGTATACTAGTGTTTCGAATGATATCCCTTTCATTGGTATCCAAGTTTGTGATTAAGAAATCTTCTACCGGAAATGATATCATCTTCCGAAACTGGTCAATGATATCAGCCTCGTTAAATCCCACCCGGGGAGGTAGACCCTTGGTATCCCATAGTTCGACAACCAAGGTGCGAAGTCTCAACACCCAGTTGTCGAAGGCGGTTTCATCCATCCATAGTATATCTTCAAAGTTGCAGTTCACGTCACTGTTTATCAACTCATCATTTTTTTCATAAAAGTATTTCATTGATCTACTCATCATTTAGTGTTCTGTATTATAGACCGACATAATACAAAAACAAAGGTTGCCAATACTGCCAGAGTGGGTATAACCACAAAAATGAATGGCATGATATCGCTCATGGGCATGTTACATATTAGCATTTGCACCAATCCTTAGACTCTGTTATTGCTTCTCTTTCAGCCTTGATGGTAGTCATACCATAAGACCACATAGAACCCTGTATAAATCCCAACCAACGGTTTACTTTACCTTCATCAAAGTCCTTATCCAAAGACGTTTCTTCAAGGTAGTGAAGCATTTCCAATATCATCCAGTATAAGTGATTATAATCCCTATAGAAACTATAATCATCACAAGATCGTTCGGTTTCATCGACTATTTCTGGTAGTGCATCAGGTTGGCGGTCATTTATAATACCTAGTAGTCTTTCAAACTGTTGTCTATAATCCATATCACCCCGCTACGTTCCACAATAAGGCGGATTTCTTTCCAAACTCTCGTATAAACTTCCAAGTTTTAGCATCATAAAACTTTTCTGAGGGAAATGGTGGCTCTTCCCCCTTCCTAACGGCTTGGTCATATTTATAGGGAGATATATGGAGTTTCGCGCGACCAATTTCTCGTTCCGAGAGCTTATGACCTATCTGAACCATTATAACAGGTTTGTCAGGAAATGCAAGTTGTAATCCCCTAGAAAGTGTTCCGGAACCGGCGGCTGTCCAAATCTCCGAGAATTCAACATCAAGGTCTCGGGCTACCTTGATTATAGAACCGAATACCCATGGATGTTCTAACCCTATAGGAAGCAACTGAGATCGAGAGGTTTCCTTGTGATATTTTCTGGCTCTCGACTCACAGACATTCAACATACCGAACGACTGCCATTCAAAATGAACATCAAAATCAATGGCTTTTTGTTGTTGTTCCGTAATCACTCGGCGGGCCGGAGCAAAAATAGTGGCTTTCTTGCCGTATTTACGACAAGCATAACCCAAAGATATCGGTCCCCAACCAGTTTTTGTAGCACCACCATACACCCATTCGTCACAATCTGTGTCTCTTACCAACTTATCAATAAATCTGGCCTTGGAGCCGTATCCCAACAAGTCATCCCTGACGACTAGAAATCCCTCATGATCAACAACCACAGGTTTTGGATGAGGGTCTGTCCAATCCGCAACTTGTTCTAATAATTCTTCGGCTGTTGGTTGAAATAGTCCATTACAGGTATTCATATGGTTTTAGCTCCATCAATTCAGACAGCATTCTTGCTCGCTTAGACGGACCTTTACCACCAGTTTGCATGAATCCGCGTTTTTTTGCTTTTGTGTAGTCGAGTTGTATAGTATCGGGAAATTGATCACAGGTTGCATCAATGATATCACCATTGGGATATATCAAAAACCTGTGTAATCCGGGGTCACCAGACACCTCCAAAGACATTGGTTGTGTTCCTAATGGGGACAGATAGAAGTAAATCATTTCCGACACAACATAACAATAATTCCTGGTGGGGTTTTCCCAACACCAGGATGCCTTCATATCAGCACCCTTTACATGCTTTCTTCCCATAGTCCTGAGACTAGAGTATAGTTTTTCTTGGTCGAGTCCCGCCAACTCAAGAGATTTTTTAGCCTGTTGTAGGTGTGTCATCTTGTATCATCCTTGAAAATCCCTTCACCTTATCAAAACGTATTACTTTATCAAACTTATCCAATAACTGATCCCCTTTATGGGATATGATAAACACATTGGTATTCCCCACCAGAGTCTTGATAATCTTGATAAACTCTTCCACCCCATTGGTATCAAGACTACTATCAAATACTTCATCCAATATTAGTAGATTGGTACTGACAGAATTCCTCATTCTAGCCACTGTTCTCCAAGTGAACAAAATAGCTAGGTCGAGCCTCATACGTTCACCATTGGAAAAGTTACCATATTGAAACTCGTCTCTATGTCTGGATTTAATGGATTCATTAAAGTTATCATCCAACTCAAAGTTAATGAAAAAGTCCATTGCACCAAGGTACTTGTTGATTTGCTTATTAATAATCGGCAGGTATTGCTTGATGATCTTGGTTTTGATACCACCATCTTTAAGCAATGATAGTATCAACTCAAGATAACTTCTATCTGAAAGAAGAGTTTCCAAACCTTTTTTAGTCCTAGTCAACTCACGTTCAGTATCTTTCAAGTCGAGCTTTCTGTCAGAAACCAAGGAATCGGCCTGATTTAATTCTTCAATACTACGTTCGATTCGCGCGATATTTGCCATAATATTCTTCAGATTCGCATTAGCCGTTGATATATTAGACTTTATTTCATTGATATCACCGACTAAAGTATCAACTGTCACGATATCATCAATGACCTTGGATATTTCATCAGTTAACTTATTCAGCCCATCCTGAATAGTCAAGACTTTCTGGTCCGTCGAAGTGATGATAGTTTCCTTAAATGCAGTTTCAATAATTTGGTGGCAAGTCGGGCAGTTATCATTGATATGGTAGAATTCAATATCCTGGCGGTGCCTCTCCAAATTAGATTGTATTTGGCTCTGTAACCCTATGAACTTTCTATGCTTTTCCTTTAGTTTTTTTTCATCCTGCACCATTTCAAAGAGAGATTCCATTTGTTGATTGAGTATGATGATTTCTTCCTCAACACCTTCTTTCTCGTCGGTAAAATCCTTCATTTCAACTCGTAGTAAGTTCAGTTTACTATCATTGTTATGAATGATACTATTCAGAGTCCTCTCAATCAGAAGTTTCTTTTCCTCATGAACGCGAATATCTGTTCTGGTATTCTCAGTCACCTCACGATTGGATTGCATCTTTTGTTTGGCAATGATATTCATGATCGAGAATATTTGAATATCCAACAAATCTTCAATGATTGACCGGCGATCTGCCGCAGCCAGTTGCATAAAGGGGGTGAAAGATTGGGCCCCCAGAATAACGATTTGGGTGAAGCTTTTGAAGTTCATTTTAAGAATTGTAGTTTCCAGGAAAGCTTGATAGTCTCGGGAAGCATTTTGATCCACCAAGTTACCATCTTTATAAATCTCGAAAATGGCCGGCTTAACCCCTCGCACAATCCTATACCGCTTACCGGCGGCTGTAAACTCTAACTCAACAACCAGATTCTTACCATTGATAGAATTTACTAAATTTGGTTTGTTAATACGGCGAAAAGCTTTTCCAAACAAGGCAAAACAAAGAGCCTCCAAAATGGTAGATTTACCCGCCCCATTAGTACCCACAATCAGGGTATGGGCATCTTTATCCAGTACTATCTCAGTAAACACATTTCCAGTAGATAAGAAGTTTTTATATCTTAGTGTATGGAAAACTATCACACTTCCTCCAAAATCATCGCTTCTTGGTAAATACTCTTCATCATCGACTTCATCTTGGTTGAATCCAAGGATAGCTGCAAACCATCAATATAGTTACTGATCAATGTTACCGTATCCTCAACCTGATCTAAATCCCCCTCACCAGTATCATCAAACAATACCGCATCCTCAACCATTGATATATCAACGGGGCTCGCTTTATATAACTTATCAATGAATAGATCGAAAAGATAGGGATTGTTTCTACCAACTACAACCACTTTGACATAACAGTTCTCAAGGTATGAAAAATCTGTAGTTTTGATGTGTTCTTGGACCTTCTCCGGCTGTCCAATATCATCATAGACTATCATATGGAACTTTTTGAAAGGATTTTGATAAAAAGTAAATGACAGATCAGAAAAATCAAATATATGATAACCACGGGGATCATTATGATCAGCCCAAGTAAACTCATAAGCAGCCCCAAGATAATGAATATTATCCACACTGGACTTATGATGAAAATGACCACTAGCAACAATAGAAAATCGATTAAAATCCGATTTATTGAAATCTTCAACATTAGCACCTTCTCTGATATGACCTCTGTTTTGCTCATATCCATTAACAGATAGATGACCTAAACATATCGTCGCGGTTGTATTTTTAATAAGGTCAACCGAAGCCTTCTTATTCGCATCACATATCCATGGTAGTAAAAGTATTTTATTATCATACAGTTCAATTTCGGTGGGTTCCGTATAGACGATAAAGTTTTCATAACCACGCAGCATTTCTATCAAAGAGTTGACCTCATTAGTGTTTTTATAGGAAACATCATGATTACCAACAAGAAAATGGCACGTTATGCCGCGTTTATGCAGAGGCTCAAAGAAATCTTCTCTGGCGCGCTTGGCTGTCAAATAGTTGATGTATTTTCGCCTATCAAAAACATCACCAAGATGCAATAATGTGGTAATACCAAGACCATCTATTGTTTGAAACATTTTCTCGTTGGACTGCTTGAAATATTCATAGAAATTCTGAGCGTCTGATCTGACCCCGAAATGAGAATCTGTAATGATGGCTACTCGACTCATCTTTGCTTCCGGAAAACGTTATAACTATCGTTATAACTATCGTTATAATAACTATCGTTATGACTATCGTCATGGTCTATATTAAATCGTTCAATATTTTGATTGATTTCTTGAACCAAATCAATCAATCTGTTATAATAGTTTTGTCGAATTTGAGGGGAACTCTCCCGATCATTCATACCGTTAACTATTGTTTGTACTGACACTGGTAATGAGGGTTTCTGTATTTTTTGCATTTTCTATATCCTTCAATCTCTTCTTTTCCAACCGATTCAAGCGTTTACGTTCTTGCTTGGCCTCATAGTTTTGAATGAACAGATTAATGTTATCATATATTTGACCAGATAGCAAGTGATTTTCATCATCCACCAATAGATCTCCCATACCTCCATGTATTATAGTATGTTCAAAGTTCTTATATTTGATATATCTAGACTTTTCTTCTTCGCCAATTCGGCTGACGAAAGCCCTCCATATAACCATGGTAAAGTAACCAAATGGATTTCTTCGGGGCTCCTCGATATCATAGCGGTCGAAATATTTAAGACACGTCTCGATTGCATCTCCGATCATTTCCTCGCGAAAACTATAGTTGATGAATTCCCTGGAATAGGAGGTTCGAATCGCTATATCCTGAATACACTTACCCAAATAGGGAGTGAGTCGGGGTATTATAATACCAGCCGCTTTGGCTTCATCACATTTATGGGTATATTTCACTATCTCATCATAGAATTTCTGATTATCAACATAATAATTTGCATTATTCTTCATTTTTCTGTGTATAACTCCATTTTAAGGATTGACATGGTTTTTTGATTTGTGTATAATAGGCCTTAGAAACCCCTTAGATAACGTTTCTTAAACGTTTAACGTTAAAGACCTCAAGAAAACCGTAGATAACGTTAGAAAAATAAAACCCTACGACGACGAACGGAGCGAAGCGGAGTGAGGAGGAGTAGAAAAACTTAGCAGAGTTTCTTAATGTATCACCTTAAGAAACCGTTACAACCCTTTGATTTACTTGAGGTTTCACTTAATGTAACAACCCGTTAGATTGTATCTCACTACGTTCGATACAATGCTCCGCTGCGCTCCGCGGGTTTTTTTTCAAAGGTACTATTTACCAGGCGGTTTCGTTAACTTCCGTAACTCACTCTTGACGAATTTCTTCACGTTCTTATTATTATCTATGGAAGGCTCCAACCTATCCATCGTATCCAATATTTCCTGAGTAGTATTTTTTACGGGTGTTAGTACATTGGAAATCTTGATTGATTCTGTATAGGCCTTGTAAGCCATCATATAACTATCCGTTAATGATTCGGAAGGTTCGGCCGTGGTTAGTACATCCTGGGTATATATTTTATAGGGTTCGGTATTATTCACCATTGCATCCCAAAACCATGGTTTAAACCCGATTTTCCATAACCTAGTTTTCCGATCCTGAAAGGTGGTTATGACAAATGGTACAGATATAATGTAATGATCCGCATCCATATCATCTTGCACATCGACACAAAGGCCGATCAAGTCTGTTCCATTTTGCAACCTTAATATTAGTAGTTCGCTTTCCATTTCATTATCGAAATTTTCAGATTCTGGTTCCATTATTGGATCTCCTTAATTAAGCTGAATTTTATATTGCTTGTATGCAAACTTCTCGGTTGCATATATTTGCAGTCTTTCGATGTAGTGTTTCAGGGTTGTATTTTCATAGCTACCTACCCTTAGGTCATCCGCAATATCATACAACACCGCTTCCTTTCCTGGTAATGGTCTTAGGGCCCTACCTATGGACTGGAGTAGCCGAACCTTGGCCTTGTTAGGAAAGGCAATGATCAGGTTGACAAGGTTTTTGATGTTGGAGCCGCGGGAGAAGGTACCAGTTGACGCAATGAGTATAGCATTGGTTTCCGTCTCCATGATCTTTCTAAACTGTTCCCGTATTTCAATATCAGTGCTTCCATCTATGTAATATACATTACGTCCTGTTCCCTCAAGCTTCTCGGTTATGATATCTCGCAACACTTTACCATGTTTATCCACATACCGATATAGTATTAATGTATTCCCTTTAAGGGAAACCGCTAAATTCGCGATATAATTGTTGCGAGCAGTACATCCTATCAAAAACTCGATTTCCTCTTGATAATTGAATTTCCTGGGAATAAGTGTCGATTTGTGCTTTAGAATCAATGCTTTAATTTTGAACTTTGATAGAACTCCCTTTTCGATCAATCCCTGTGTGGTTACCGTTTGATTGACTGATCCAAATAATCCCTCAAGGGTATATTTGGATACTTTGGTGCCATTTAACGTGCCGGTCATACCTATTCGATATTCTGCATTAGTGGATGATTCGACTATATGCTTCAATGACTTGGCATCACATTCATGGGCCTCGTCCCCTAAAATAGCTGTATACTGGGAAAACCATTTTGTTGGTTTTGTGTATATTGATTGCCATGTTGATACAATAATTGGCTTGGTTGAGTCTTTTTCAATACCACCGTATACCTGGTGGCAGAATTCTCTGGCTTCAGTCCAGCCGTATTCCTCGAAATCCGTAATCATTTGGCTGGTAAGGGCAATGGTGGGTACCGTCAATAACATCTTGGTATCAGACTTGTTTTTCAACAACCATCTGATAACGACGTATATTATGAGACTTTTACCCGACGCGGTGGGACTGATAACAAGTATTTTCTTCCGCCTAATAACATCAATGAAATACTTGAGTTGGTAATCTCTTAAGGGATAGGGTAGATTGAGTGAGGCGATAAATTCTTCAGCCTCTACAATTGAAAGTTCATTTTGAAACTCATTGGTTGCATCATCAATATTATATGATCTTTCATGGGCCCATTGTTCAATATACGGTAGCAATCCCATGTAGCATCGTTTGGTATACCGATTTAGTAACCGTATCTTACCATCCCATACTTTATTCTTGAATAATGGATGCCACTTATAGTTGTTTGCAAAAAAAGATAGGTATTCTGATAGACCCATAATGATACCATCATCGGCGTCTATGTGAATCCAAGTCTCGTCTATTTTTCTAATCGTGATATCAGCCATTGGTGGGTCCCGGTCCGAAGTACTTTTCTGCATCTAAAATCGTCTTGCATTGCCATGTTCTGCTGTTTATTTCCTTGATAACCGCCTCAGCAAATACTACAATCTCATCATGTATCGCTCGTTTGAGTGTCAGGTTAATCAAATCGGTATCAGCCGCTAAAACTTCGGGCATTGCTGCATTCATCACCTTATTGTGCGGCCATTGCTCCCAACCGTACTTGGTTAGAGTTTCGGGGTCTGAGATTTCACCCTTATAGTATGACTTCTTGATACCCACCATTCTATCATAATCGGTCTTGGCTTTTAAGGCCCTTAGTCTATGACGTATTCTGATGCCGGAGTATTTCGCATGGAGGGAACCGATCTTTGCTGTTTCTGCCGAGATTTCAGTAACATCCAGTTTGCTATCTTTTTCCCACATTGAAATCAACTGGTCTATATCTGTGATTATCATTATGTTTGGATTTCCTCATTTTTTACATTATAGTCTAAATCTTCTATAAAGTCAAGTACTTATATAGTTCTTTCTATAAAAAATGTATCGTAGCGTATTGAAATGTCGAACGTTGGTATTTGTTCAGGTCCTGTTTTGGTGGAGAAACGTAATCCTGAAAGACTTGTTGGGTGACAATCAATATATTTCACCTTGAAGTTGGCCAAGTTTGAGTTTTTATGGGGGATTAGTGTGATATCCTGATATGAGGTGCCTTTATACTCGGGAAACTCATGAGGGAAAGTAAAACTGCGAAACCAGTTGTATATTTCTTCCCAGGCTCGCATATCCTCATCACATATAATGGTGACACCCAACACTTCATAGGTTAGTTTATCACCGTGTCTGTATGTGGAGACAAATGGTGTTGGAACCTCTGCTGCTGTTGTGCTAACACCAGGAAATGTCACATCCTGACAGTAATATTGACTGGTCTTGAGGTTTGGTATAATAATCGAGAACTTGGATAGCTGTAGAATGTTATCGTTTATGGGTTGATATAGTCTAGTTGTCATGGTAATACCTTTAATGTTACGGTACCAAGTCCTCTAATACCTAATGCGCGGGCTGCTGCTGGAGACAAGTCTATTATCCTGCCGCCCACAAACGGGCCTCTATCATTTATGCGGACAACGATTGACTTACCCTTATATGTTACTTGAACTCGGGTACCAAAAGCCAAGGTTTTATGTGCGGCTGTCAATGCTTCGCAGTTGAACTTTTCTCCTGAGGCTGTTTTATTGCCGCACAACCCATCGGAACCTCCATAAACAGAAGCCCCTCCGGTCTGGGCTATAGCCATTGTTACGGTGGATAGCAGTATGATCAGAACTATTATGAATTTCACTTTTGTACACCTGTTTCTGGTTTTAAGGTTAGTAATGTCTTATGGCTCCTATAACCAAATACCCCCCAATACTTATTCTTCAAAATGAACTTTTGAAACCAGTCAGTTTTCAGTGGTACTCCATAATATTCAGTCACACCCTTACCGTTTGGTAGTGTAGGGTCGATGACGTTATTTTGTTTATCTATAACCCAGGCGTGCTCCAGGGGTATACCTAAAAACTCCATATAACCTTCAACATATGTCAAATCTGGATCACTTAACGCCAGCCTACCGGCATTCATAAAGCATAGTTTTTGCTGTCCTCGTTTACCAAGATAAGTTTTGTCTCCTTGATTGTAGTTCTTACCGTATTTTATCAAAAAGTCAACAATAGTGCTATCATGACCGATACCTTTAAGCATAGACAAGTGACTTCTGACCGATTCGTTGATTGATTTTCTTTTGTATATTTTCATATTAGTATTTAGAGATAAATCCATGCAACTATTCTCCTGGGAAAGCACCGCTTTTTCTTGACATATATGAAAGATTTTGATATAATGAATCATGGAGTAATGAGAAATAAAAAAAAGAGGGGGAAATTCCCCCTCTAGTTCCTTAGTCTTTCGCTAAGTTATTGGTATCGTTTAGGAAATATTGCGTACCCTAAAAATACGGTAGTATATATTGGCTTGTGGTGCGTAGTTTCTATCACCGACAACACCATCACCAGCAACTGTAGCGAATGGGTTGGCGACTAGTCCGTATCGGGTTTTGAAACCGACCTTATTCTGGAAACTGTTTGGACCAGTTGCACGAACCATTTGAAGTGGTACGTATGGGCAGTAGAATAGACCAGCGTCGTATGCTGATGCACCCTTATATCCAACAACTGCCAGCTCATCACCGTTAGATGAACCACCGAAGAAGGGATCAATATATACCTTCATTCTTGAGTGAATGGTACCGGCAAAGGTATTACCAGTATCGTCAACCTGTAGATCAACATTCAAAGCAGGTGTGTAATCTAGGACCTTAGCCATGACAAGTACAGATGCAATGTCTGAGGATACGATCAGAATATTTCCACGACCTCTACGAGTTGCTTTCGCAATAGCGTTGGCTTCTCTTTCGATCTGGAAAACCAGTCCCTTGAACTTTTCTACTGACCAACGACCGCTTGAGTCTGTGTCAAGGTCGTATGTGCCAGCGGTTGTGGTACCGTATGCAGCACCCAGAGAAGCAGAACGGTAGATCGAACGAACGACTTCACGATTGATTTCTGCCAAGATTTCGTTAGCCAAAATGCTTGACAACTCTGCTTCTGCTTCAAGACCGTGAATAGCCTTAAGGTCTTGTGCAACTTCCATGGTGTACTCGGCTTTTAGGGCTCGGCTTCTAGCAGTTACAGTAACCTTATCGATGCTGAATGCCATTTCTGCGAACTCATTACCGGCGGTACCATCACCCAAAGCTTCTGCTTGAGCGGTTGTCATACCTATACCACGACCGTACGATAGGGAATCAGTTAGTGCAAATACGGGGTTGGTGTTAGATACGCTGCCGTTTGCTGTACCTGTCAGACCACCACCAGAACTCTGCGAGGAGAAGTTGGTGTTTGCTTCATTGAACAAAGCCTCGGTGCCGGATTGGGTGACGTGTCTTGACTTCATTGCGAAGATAAGACCAACTGGACCGGTCATTGGCTGAACACCACAAATGTCATAAGCGATCAAGTTTGGTAGTGCTCGGCGTACCAAAGAAATAAGAATAGGATCATAGTTCTGAATACCAGCACCGGTTGCGTTTGCAGGTGCTGCTTCATTCAGGTTGTCCTGATAGCCGTATCCTCTTTCTTCAAAGATTGCCTTTTCTTGGTTCTCAAGAATAATGGCTGTTACCGCTTTGCGATATGGGTCCTTAATAGGAGATACTGAGTCATGCTCCAATATTGCTGCCCATTTTGTTTGTAAGTTTTCAGTCAAATACATTTGATTATTCTCCTTATTATTGTATTCTTTAGAATAATGTACTTATTTACTATTATTTAGTAAATCTCATTTTTACACTATTGTTATTGTTTCGTTCCAAGAAATCTTGAGTATCTGTCGATAGTTGGGCTAGCCACTACTTCTTCTACTAATAGTCCATCATCATTTTGTACATCTCTGTTTACTACCAAGTACTCCGGAAAGTAGTTTTCTCTCAAGGTCAAGACTGCATTACTAAAATCATCATCGGATGTGTATGCAATACCTTCTGCCAAATCCTTAAGCTTCTCGACTTGAGTATCGGCCAGACCTTCTGTTAGTTCATAGAAAGCAACTTCTTTCTTTGCTTCAGAGATGATTGAAGTCAGTTCAACGTTGGTTTCGATTTCTTCATTCAATTGACCTTCTAGGTCTGAAACTCTTTCGGATAGTTCTTCGATGATATCCATTTTCTCTTCAGGAACATCAATGTAATGCTCTCTACACAAGTTTAGAAATCCTTGAATGAACTCTTCGGTCAATTCTGTACGCAAACCGGTTTCGATTGCAACTTCATTATCGTCAACCCAGTTTTCAACAACATAATCAATGTATTTCTCAACATTTTCACTTAGTTGGGTTTCAACTTGAGTAACAGCCTGATTAAGACTTAGCTTGAATGTTTCGTCAAGCTTCTCTTGATATTCGGTTAGACGGGCCTTTATAACCGTCTCGAAAATCAACTTCGCCTTATCCTTGAACTCCTCAGATAGTTCTTCTCCCTGTACCAGGGCTTCGATATCATCGGTTAGGTCAACGTCAAGGTCTAGTTCAGGATATTCGATTTCTTCATCGTCCTGATCGTCATCTTCATCATCTTCATCATCTTCTTCGGTTTCATCGTCGTCACCTTCGGTGTCCTCGGAAAGAACTTCCTCGTAATCTTGAAGAATGGTGTCGATTGCTTCTGCGATTTGATCTTCATCCAGACCTTCTTCGGCCAGCTGGTTGGCATACTCGATTAGGTCATCTTCCGTGATGAAATCTTCATCTTCCTTGAGGCTGTGTCTTGGCTCAGGACCGACTTGGGACTTGGAGGACTTTGATGTATCCTTACTCATACCGGTAGTTGCATCGGGATTATTCTTTGCGATAACCGTTGGTGTGTCGCCACCCAAATCAACAACTTTACCTAGAGGGGCTTTCTTTTCTTCCTTGAACTTTGATCCAGGAGCAAGTGTTGCCATGTTCGCTGTACGTTTCTTTGGTGAAGGATCATTATCGGTAGGGGTTAGTGAAGTATTATCTTCGTTAACTTGTCCGCCCACGATTGATCTGATTTCATCATTAAGAGATTTCTTTGTCATTTATTACTCCCTTGTATTGTATTCTATATATTTAGAAAATCTGAAGATTAGACAAGTAAGAACCAAAGGCTCGTAGCTTTATTCTGTCGTAATCTTCTTTGGTTGCTTCATCTAGCATTTTTTTGTATTTGTTTCTGATTTTCTCACTCCAGACACCATGTTCTATCACCCATTCTTGCGATTCACGCAAAGCTGAGACAAATGCATCCGGGGCTGAAGGATCAGCAACGATATCAATGGTGGCCAGGAAAAAATCTTCTCCAACCATTTGATATCCATTGGCCGGTTTGAGTGATCCAACCCCTCGGGTTGAAACTCCAAGTTGTACTCCTGCATCCAACAATCGCTGAACAGTTATTCCGCAGGGTGTATCAATGATTTCCGCCGTACCAATGTAGTTATTTCCGTCTTTTACCAAGTCTGTAATGAGGTGTGATACTCTATCCAAGTTAATGGAGGGAGTGTCTGGATGATTTAGTTCACCCACCGCTCTTTTCTTTGAAATATAGTTATCTCGATAGCGATTAACTTCCCGTTCCATTATGGCTCCGGAATAAACTCGACCATTCTTGTTTTTCTTCTCTGTTTGAGCAAATACGCCGTGTATCTTGTACTTTTTCTGAGCACCCACAGATTCAACCAGGCATTCAACGTCATTAAAGTTATCTTCTATTAAGAGTTGCGCCATTTTAATACTTTCTAAATAGGTTGTTTAGTTTTAGACCAGTAAAGGGGGTTCTTGGTTTAAGTTGTCTGGCCTTATGGTCGGCCGCCATGGCATCATACTCGCTCTTGGGGCCGATTTCCATGGGTAGTTTATTTCTCGCTAACATTCTAGCCTCGCGCGCAGCGGCCTTTTCTTCCTTGGAAAGGTCTTTTTCCATGACATAGGTGCCGGCATGTATGCGAGCCGATCGTTTGGCGTTTTTTACTTCCAGGTCTGTATTTCTGGCTGCTTTATGAGAAGCACTTGAAAGATAGGGATCAGAAGTTATTATTCCCTTCTTTTTTTTCTTAAATCTATCAAATATACCTTCATCCAGCCCATAGCGTTGGGCTGCTACAACCTTCTTTTGTTCATTGAGGGCAAAGAAACACCTTTCGGAAATACGATTGTGTATCATTTCCTTGGCTTCCGCTAGATTACCTGTTCTGATTTGCTTGATTATTGACATTTATATTCCTCTTTACCTTATTTATATTTATTGGTAAGTATATATTTAGTTTCCTGCAAATACTGGTTCGACTATCCAGTTTGTCTTGGCGGAAACAACGGCGTCAACCTTCGTTGCGATTTTGCTCTCACGGTTCATGATGGTCGTGCCGGCCATCTTGTCTAGCACGCTGTCCTGCGACTGGAGTCCGACCTGGATGAACCAGCCGGGCACATAGTCGCGAGTCTCAGAAACGTTGCCGTCTTTATCCTCAACCGTGCCGGTGATGGAATAGACCTTGCTGTCCGGAATGCACTGGGATGTGTCCCAGGAGGCGTCCTTGCCCTTGCCAACGCGAAAGCGCGGCAGGGCGGCGATAGCCTCAGCTTCGGATGCGAACCTGAGAAGGTGATCGATCATGTTGTTATCTCCTGTAATTGAGCATTGGTTAGGCGGGTCGGGAAGTAGACGAGGCGGCGGATGTAGCCCGAGAACATGCTTGACGTGTTCGATCCGAACCTTGCCGCGCTGACGGTCGGCAGCGTGGCTGCACCATCAGTTAGCGCCGCCGCCCCGTTGATGCTGGCCGCTATATCATTGGTCGCAAATGCCATCGCGATCTTGGTGTTGGCGGTAGAGACCGCGAGCAACGCCGCCTGTTGCACCCCGCCTGTGATTACGTTCCCACTCGCGTTGTCCCCCGCACCGTCAATGG